>Ga0255457_1006_pt1 | contig 64703 bp, 59 predicted proteins | sample ANMaggQBNCT02L10_FD_182650 | JGI IMG/M metagenome (GOLD analysis project Ga0255457, IMG submission 182650) | Sediment cell enrichment communities from methane seep in Santa Monica Basin, California, United Staets - ANME aggregate JGI... | ecosystem: Environmental > Aquatic > Marine > Cold seeps >...
GTACATATGGAGGTGGGACATGCTGCCCAGAATGTTTATTTGCAGGCTGTCTCGCTGGGTCTGGGACTGTGGTTATGATGAGGTTCGATGCTGGTGGTGTGGAGAGACTATTAGAGATATAAGATGATGAGCGGGTGCTGTGTATTATGCCTGTGGGGAAGAGGTAAATTGGGGGGAGAGATTGGGGTGTGTTGTGGGCGAATTGGGATTGAAGTTGTATCTCTCAGTATTTTATGGAATAAATCATATTGTTTTTCTTTGACCAGGTACAGAACAAATGAAATATGTATTAGAAGGTTTATCTGAATAATGATATAGAATGTTTGAAATAGGCATAATTTATTGAATATGTTGGATGGTAATCTTAGCATAGGGTTGATGGACAAAATGCAAAAAATCCCAGTTGTGATTATCCTCAAATAACATTCGGACGGAAGGAGGAATATCAGCTTTTATACTTCCAAGTGAAGTTAATTCTTGCATGATTGTGATAAATATGCATGGCATTCCCTCATATTTGAGGGTTTGCCTTTCTATCTCGACATACTGGAGTCTATAAATGCATTTCAGTGTATCAAGATTTGAGGAGAAAATTATACTTTAAGTACCAAAAAAAAAGTAAAAAAGAATGAACAGGGGTAAAAGTACCCCTTTTCAATTAATGGTGACCTTTATGGGATGCCAGTTCAGCCTGCCGTTTGTTGTATGTATTCTCGGTGGCTTCCAGGCATGATTCACAGATTTCCGCCACTTTGTCCTTATAATAAGGCTCGCTGAAATCGGGAACTCTTATTTCCACGGCATACATTTGTTCACCCTTTCTTCCACAAAGGTTGCATTTAGAACCTTTTGCCTTTGCACGGATAGTATTGGCATCATGGGAGGCGTTGGTACATTCCTCGCAAATGCCCATCCACATCCCTGTAGGGTAGGCTTTTCTGAATCTCGGTACATCGGGTTTCACAGGACATAGGGTAGGTCTTCCTACCCCGCATAGATCACAATCGGCCATATTTTTCACCTCCTATTATAGTCCCAGTACATTAGCCGCTTCTGCTGCCCAGTTGACGAATGGTTCAGGTACAATTCCTATTGCCAGCACGCCTATAATTGCCAGCAGTATAGCTATTGCATATGCTCCGGGTATTTTTAATTTTTCATCAGACGAAGGCGGAAGTACATACATATATTTCACAACCCTGGCATAATAATACAGGGACAATGCACTATTCAATATGGCAAAGATTACCAGGACGTAAAATTCTCCTTTCAGCACTGAAAAGAACAGTATGAACTTACTGACAAAACCTGCTGTTGGTGGAATACCAGCCAGGGCAAACAGGAATATCATAATGCTGAATGCCAAAAATGGAGACCTTTTACCCAGTCCGGCAAAGTTATCCAGATGATCAACGTCCTTTGCATTACTGTTCTCCTTCAACAACATATATCCCAGTGCTGCTACTGCAATGAAAGCACCCGTCTTCATGAATGCATGGGACATGACATACAGTATGCCTCCGGTCAATGCCTCAGGTGACATGACTACAAATACCATGGAAATGTATCCTGCCTGTGCCACTGAAGAATAAGCAAGCATACGCTTAATGCTCTTCTGGCTTAAGGCTACTACATTACCAAGGGTCATTGTCACAATTGCCAGGATTGTAAATACTATCATCATATCTACCTTGATGGCTATCATTGCTATCAGCAATATCCTGAAGGCTGCAACGAAGGCCATCTTCTTGGACCCTGCTGCCAGCAGTGCCGAAATCACAGTAGGCGCACCCTGATAAGTATCCGGTGCCCACATATGGAACGGTACCAGTGCCATCTTGAACCCAAATCCGGCCACAATCAGCATTAAAGCTACTACACCCATTGGACTTGTGAGGACAGTGGGATTATTGTTAAAGAAAACTGCCAGTTCACTGATGTTTGTAAGGCCGCCGCTCATACCATATATGTATGAAAGACCGAACAACAGCAATGTGGATGAAAGGGCACCTATGATGAAGTACTTGACTGCCGCTTCCAAGCTATTTGGATCCTTCTTGTTAAATCCTGCCAGTGCATAAGTGGACAAACTGGCCAGTTCAAACCCGATGAACATAGTTACAATATCTATTGCTGAGGCCACTACCATCATTCCGATGGTCCCGAGTAGTATTAGAGTATAATACTCGTCTTGGTTCGAATGGCCATCATACTCCCTTACCGATGCTATAACCACAATCAGGGATACCAATAAGAATGTCAGCTTAAAGAACTGGCTCATAGGGTCGATGGTCAAAGAATCTGCCAATATGCCTTCCATCTGTATATCATATATTCCCCTGGATATAATGACCAAACTGGCCACTGCAAGGAATATTGTAGCAAGATATCCCAGTACCTTTTTCTGTGAATCTGCCAGAAACAGACCGATCATCATAATGGCAAGAGCCCCGATGGTCAATATCAGTTCCGGAGCGAATTGGGATGCTAAATCTATATAACTCATATCATCACTCCTGGAATAATCTTACTGGCAGATTCAAACATTTCCATCACTGATCCCGGATATACTCCAAACAATATTATCAACAACACCAGTATCGCCATGGGTATCATTTCGAAGTTAGCCAGGTCATGAGGTTCACCAAGTTTCTCGTTGTAACTGCCAAACATGGCACGTTGCAATGCCCATAAGTGATATCCGGCCGTAGCTACAATACCAAGCATTGCCAACAGTGCATATGTTGGCAGAGTCAGGTAACTTCCTGTCAGTACCATAAACTCGGCAATAAAACCGCTCATAGCCGGGAGTCCCAGTGATGCCATGAATCCAGCCATCATCAAGAAGGCCAGTTTGGGCATCCGGTCAGCCAATCCGCCCAGGTCTGGTATGATCCTGGTATGGACACTGTGCTGTATCACACCTACGCTCATGAAAAGCACGGCAGTGATCAGTCCATGACTGAATTGCTGGAACATGGCTCCTGAAACTGACATATAGTTGAATGCGGCAGCTCCCAGCATCACATAACCCATATGGGCCACACTGCTGTAAGCGACCATTTTCTTCAAATCTTTCTGGGCCAGTGCTGCAAACGTTGCATACAATATGCTTACCACAGCCAGCACAGCCATTAATGTGACTATATTTTCACGATATGGTCCCAGGCCCTCCATCATTGGTAATAATACCCTGAACAACCCGTAGCCGCCCATCTTAAGCAGCACACCGGCAAGCAGTACACTGCCTGCTGTAGGTGCTTCCACGTGAGCATCCGGTAACCAAGTATGGAAAGGTACGGTAGGCATCTTCACTAAAAACCCGAAGAACAGGGCAAGGAAAATACCAACTCTCATTTCAGCAGATGCGATGTCAGAAAATGCCTGTAACAATACAGGTATTTCAAATGTTTCAACACCGGTAGTGAAATACAGTGCAAATATCCCCAGTACCATTACAAGACTGGCAACATGGGTATAAATGAAGAATTTGATGGCTGCATAGTCCTTATTAGGACCGCCCCAGATACTTATCAGGAAGTACAGTGGTATCAGTGTCAGCTCCCAGAATATATAGAACAGGAAGAAATCTAGGGCCATGAATACCCCGAACACTCCAGCCTGTAGTACCAGTATCAAAGCAAAGAACTGATTGGGCTGTTTGTTCTCTCCCCACACATAAATTATGGTCAATGGACACAGTATCGCATTTAACAGTATCAACGGCATACTGACTCCGTCAACACCCAGATAATAACTTATCCCCATATAGTCCATCCATGGAATTTTATCTATGAACTGGAATTCCAGGAAAGCTAAACCTGATTTGAACTGGAGATATATCATTATCGTAAGTACAAATGATATTGCTGATGAGACTAATGCAACTATTCTGGCTGATTCACGGCTCTTGGCAAATAACAGCGTTAGTGCAGCACCTATGAGTGGGATGAACAGTATTAACGAAAGTACATAATCAATCACTTAGAACACCCCTCTGAATGAGAGGATAAGGGCTATCAAGCCCACCCCTAAAACCGTTGCGGTTGCATAATTCTGCACCACTCCTGTTTGTATCTTTTTCAAGACTTCTGCTCCTCCTATGATAAATGAACTGATGCCGTCAATGATACCATCGACTATCTTGCGGTCACTGAACTCACTGGTCAGGGCAAGTACTCCATAAGTGAACTTCAGGGATATCAGTTCAATGAATATCTCATGCTGGTAGTAGCGCTTGGCAAGAATCGCGAATAACGGATTTCGCATATTTCCTATCGATGCCACACTTATCCACCGCCTGTTATAGATCACCCATGCTAACAATAGTCCGCCCACACCAACGATAACCGGTAATAGGAATATTATTGGGGAAGCATGATGGACGACATCGTGAAGTTCATAATGATCTATAACATGATTTCCACCTAATTCAGCAAGATGGTGAATTTCTTCATGATCATAAGTATGACCTACGAAATCCAAGAACGGAAGGAAAGTAAGCATTCCAAATACCAATGCAAATACAGCAAGAACTGATAAAACTCCTGTCATCGTTGCTGGCGACTCATGAGGATGTCTTTCCTGACGCGGTTTCCCTGTGAATGCCATAAACCACAGCCTGAATGTATATATTGCTGTTAATAATGCCGCTAATATACCAAAGGCAAATGGAATCCAGTCATTAGTCATGTGGGCAAATACATATGAACCTTCTACAATGATCGCATCCTTACTGACAAAGCCACTGGTACCAATAGGCGTACCAGCTATTTTTAAAAATGGTATACCAATACCGGCAAGTGCCAGGGAAGCAAATAACATGGTGATGCCCGTGATCTTCATCTTACTCATCAGACCACCCATTTCACGCAGATCATTTGTACCAGTCGAATGAATAACACTACCTGCACATAAGAACAGACATGCTTTGAAGAATGCATGATTGATCAGGTGGAACATGGCAAAACCTACTGCTGCGGCACCTATTACCGATCCCATTCCCAGTGCCAGCATCATATATCCAAGCTGGCTGATCGTGGAAAAGGCAAGTACACGTTTGATATCGTTCATTACCAGTCCCATAGTAGATGCGAACAGTGCTGTAAAACCTCCTACGTAAGCTACAACCATCAGCGAATCCGGTGCCGCAATGAACATAGGGAATGTCCTGGCAACCAGATACACACCAGCTGTTACCATAGTAGCTGCATGGATCAAGGCCGACACCGTAGTGGGACCTTCCATTGCATCAGGCAACCATACATGTAGCGGGAACTGCCCGCTCTTACCTACCGCACCGCCAAAGAAGAGCAGTGTAATAATAGTAAGTTGACCTGAGGGTATATGATGAATATTGTCGAAGATCGTACTGAACTGGAGCAGATATACTGTCTCATGCCCGGTTATATGAGGAAGCACATGTTCTCTCATATTAAAGAATAATATTACTATACCAGCTAAAAACAGCACATCACCCACACGGGTTGTGAGGAATGCCTTCTTTCCGGCAGCAGCTGCTGTAGGTTTCCTAAACCAGAAACCAATTAGTAGATATGAACACAGTCCTACCAGTTCCCAGGCAATAAAGAACTGAAGGATATTATCTGCCAGCACCACACCCAGCATTGCAGCAGTGAACAATGCGGTCTCTGCAAAATATCTGGGTTTGGCTGGATCGTGTGCCATATAACCTATAGCATAGATGTGGATGAGTAAACTCACAAAAGTTACCATCAACAACATTACACTTGCCAGGGGATCAATCAAAATCCCAACATTCAATACAGAAAACCAATGAGCAGATACTTCAATGGGTATACCTGTTTCATGTATCTGTAAAAATGCCAATATAGATATAATACAGGATATGGCGATTGCCAGTATCGGTATATATCCTCCACCTGAGGGGAGTTTCTTGCCAAAGGCAAGGGTAAGTACGAATGCTAACACCGGAAGTGCCGGTATCAAATATACTATATTATCAACAGCCATATCTTACCACCTCAGGATGTTGATATTGTCGATATTGACATTGTTCTTAGACCTAAATATACTCATTAATATTGCAAAACCAATAGCTGCTTCAGCCGCTGCCAAAGCAATACTGAACAGCACAAAAACATGACCGTTCACCTGGCTGAAATGTGATGCAAATGCTATCAGGTTGATGTTAGCTGCATTAAGCATCAGTTCTACACACATCATGATCATAATTCCTGACCTTAATGTCATCACACCATAAACACCAATGCAGAACACAATGGCTGCAACGATTAGATAATAACTGACCGGTAACATTACTCATCCTCCTTCTTGGCCATGTAAAGACTCCCTAAGAGTGCCGCTAACAGGATCAGTGCAAGAACCTCAAAGGGGATTACATATTTGGTGAACAATAGTCCTCCCACATGTTCAATCCCACTTGCATCCTTTGACCCGTCTTCCCAGACTGTATAATCAATAGGTACACTTTCTGGCAGAGTGCTTGGCACTAAAGGCTCTAATCCGACAACACTAACAATCGCAAATACTAATACTGCCATCAACATAAGTGCAGTCACCAGGTTAATTATATTCCAACCTTTACTTGGTAATTGTTCCATAATCACTCCACCTCCTGGTTTCTCGTAGTAAGCATTACTGCAAAGAGTATCATCACTCCAATGGCTCCTACATACACCAGTATCTGCACTACAGCTACGAACTGCGCACTAAGCAACACATAAAATCCGGCAGCACTCATCATAGCTATAACACAATGGAAAGCACTGTGTACTACTTCCTTTGATTTTACCACCATGATGGATGAACCGATCATGATTATTGATATGATTGCAAAGGGGATTATCTGTAGGTCTATCATTTCGTATACCCCCCTGTCCTGCCTTCAAGTTCGGCTTTATTCGGAGCTGCAAGCTGGTCAGGGCTGTAGACTGTTTCTTCCTTGGTCCAACAAGCCAGTTCGAAGTGTTTTGTCATAGACAGTGCCCCATTCGGACAAAAATCAACACACAATCCGCAGAACATACAATGCCCGTTATCAAATTGTGGATACCATTTTCCGCTTTTTACTATCTCAATAACATCATTGGGACACATCTGGGAACATATGCCGCACCCAACACATTTATCCATATCCAGATGTTGCTGCCCCCTGAATGCATCCGGCAGATCCATTATTTCTTCCGGATAAAGTCTCGTTACAGATTTTGTATATACAGTGCGAAGAGTTATTTGTAAATTTTTCAATACCATCTTTTTCCCCTCCTATGCCCACAATAATCCTATGATAGTTGACCACACAAGGTTCAACAATGCAAGTGGAATTAATACCTTCCAACCTATATCGATGACCTGGTCGATCCTGTATCTCGGCAGGGCAGCTCTGATCCATATAAAAAGCATCATCACCATTATTACCTTGGCAATCACCCAGAAGATTCCGGGAATGTAAAGATTGCCGACAATCGGGAGACCATTCCATCCACCCAGGAATATCAGGGTAACAATAAAAGAACCCACAACTGCATGGAGATATTCAGCAAAAAATGCCAGCCCCCATCTCATCCCGCTGTATTCCGTAGCCCATCCTGCGACGAGTTCTTCTTCTGCTTCAGTTTGGTCAAAGGGTATTCGTCCCACATCAGCCAACAAGGCTATGAAGAATACTACAAAACCCAACGGCTGTGCAATAATGAACCATATACTTGACTGGGCTTCCACTATTTCTACTATATCCAGTGAATGCGCCATTACTGCCACACTAATAACAGTAATACCCAGTGGGATTTCGTAACCGATCATCTTTGCTACGTTCCTGAACGCGGCAAGCACTGCATATTTACTGCTTGAACCCCATCCTGCCATAAATGTAGCAAAGATGGCCAATCCGGACACAGCTTCAAGATACAGGATACTGATATCCATTCGGGATACTGCTACAGCATATTCGTTCCCCTTGATCACAAGAAGATCAAAAGGAATTACTGCCACCATCAAAAAACCTGACGTGAGTGCAACAATCGGTGCACCTATAAATAACCATTTATCTGCCTTAGCAGGGATAATATCTTCTTTAGTGAACAGTTTGATAGCATCTGCAATCAACTGCAATACACCAAATCGACCGCCTACCCGATTAGGACCTATCCTGGATTGCATGTCTCCAAGGAACTTGCGCTCAAGATATACCATTACTAGAGCTCCGCCGAACACGGCTCCTATCACAAGCCCGCCAAGAACACCCCTGATCCAGGGCGCAAATGGATTGTCTGCAAAAATATAAACAAGGTAATGCATAATTATATCATATATTTCTATAATTGCCATAAATTACACCTCCTACCTATCTACCTCACTGGTACATGAATCCATACTCGCTGCTATGGCTGCTACATCAGCTACATATCCTCCCACCAATAATGGCGGAAGTGCCTGAGCCGTAGCAAAAGCAGGACCCCTGATCCTAAACCGATATGGTTTATCGGAACCGTCAGAAATTATGTACATTCCCATTTCTCCCCTCGGATCTTCAATACGGGCATAGACCTCACCGGGTTTTGGCCGCGTGATATACGGTGTTACATCCTGCTTATACGGACCCGAAGGCATCTGGTCCAGACACTGTTCAATAATATAGATACTCTCAAGTATCTCCAGTAATCGTACTTTGACCCGTGAGAATACGTCACCATCGGTCTGGGTGATTACCTTGAAATCAAGATCATCATATACAAGATAAGGTTCCATCCGTCTCAGGTCATACTCCACTCCGGCGGCCCTTAAAGGCGGTCCTGCCACACCAAGTTCACCGGCTTCTTTGGCAGTTAATACTCCTACACCTTTAGTCCTTCTGAGGTAGATCGAATCACTGGACAACATCTCATCATGGGATTTGACCTGTTTCTTTAGCTCGCCAAGGGTTTTTAATGCCATCTCCTTATAACCTGGAGGCAGGTCATTCGCTACCCCGCCAAACCTTGCATAATTATGGTTCAGTCTTGAGCCCGTAATAGCTTCCAGCAGGGACACTACCCCTTCTCGCTCCCTGACCATATAGATGAACATGGTCAAAAAGCCCACGTCTGTAGCATATTCACCTATTCCTAACAGATGGCTTTGTAATCTGCAAAGTTCATTAGTTAATACCCTGAGATACTTGGCACGCTCAGTTGGTTCTATGCCTAACAGTTCCTCAACACCACGACAATAGACATCGTTGTTGGAATTAGAGGCAAGATAACATATCCTGTCTGTCAGCGGAAGGATCTGGAGATATGTCCTGTCTTCAAACACCTTTTCCATACCTTTATGAATATAACCTATCTTGAGTTCGGCTTCCCTTATTGTTTCACCTTCGATCTTCAAATCAAGCAAAAAAGGACCAGGTTGCAGCGGATGCTGTGGTCCGAGATGCAGGAGTATCTCAGATGGTTTGGTCGGGGAAGTGATTTGAGTTGCTTCATGCGTCATTATTCATCACCTATGTTAGATCAGGATACCCAGCGTAATCTTTACGCAGTGGCCATTCTCCTTCCATTTCTTCTATCAGCAATAGGACCTTCATATACGGACAATCATTAAATTTGATCCCATAAAGTTCATATGTTTCCCTTTCATACCAGTTAGCATTCCAGTAGATACCACATAGTGAATCTATATTCGGATCATCTCTTGGTAATGAAGCTTTTAATGTTATGACCAACGGTGCCGAATATGATGTGACATGATATACCACCTCCATCTTATCAGGAGGATAATCCACACCTGAAACACAGGAAAGATGGTCGAAACCGTTGTCAAGTAAAAACTGCATGATCTCTTTTACTTTGCCTGGATCTATTCTTGCTACCGCCCTGTTAGGTGAGGGGACATCCACATCAGAAACTGCATCCTTGAACGTATTTGACAGTTCTATCATGATGGTTTTATCGATCTTTTCATCTCCCATGTTTTACACACCACCATCTGCTGGATTTGGTATTACAGTCCTGTCTTGCTCAGCCACGATCTTTTTCTGAAGTTCAATGAAACCCTGCAAAAGAGCTTCGGGTCTTGGCGGACAGCCAGGAATATAAATATCCACAGGGAATATTTCATCAAGATGTGTGACTGTACTATATGATTCCCACCATGGACCGCCGGATATTGCACATTCACCCATCATCAATATCCACTTCGGTTCTAACATCTGGTCCCAGACCCTTTGCAGAGCAGGCAGGTATTTCTTGCTAACATAACCGCTGATCATCATCACATCAGCCTGTCTCGGGGAACACCTCGGGATGATGCCAAACCTGTCAGTATCATAATGGGCTACACCTACGCATATTTGTTCAATTCCGCAGCAACCCATCGGATGGGTCATGAACCATAACGAGTTCTTTCGGCCCCAGTTGACAATTTTCTGGAGCGGTGAATTTTTAATGAACTCTTGTATTGCGCTAGCAGAAGTGACCGTAACATTCGGTGGAAGTTCAGCCTCTATCTCACCCATTCCAAGACCCCCTTCTTCCATTCATATACAAGTCCTAATAGTACAACAATCATAAACAATACCATCGCTAAAATGCTAAATCCTGTAGTAAAACCTGGTGTAGTCACAGAATCATTCACATAAACAGTAACCCATGGGTAAAGGAACAACAATTCAACATCAAACAATACAAAAAGTATTGCATATGCATAATATTCGACATTAAACATCATGTTCGCACTACCGGTGGGCACAGAACCACTTTCATAGGTTGTGAACTTAATTGGATTCTTGCTTCTCGGCGATATCTGCTTTACAATAAACATTATTGCCAAGGGTATTACTAAACCAAATACAATGAAAATAGCTACAGGTATAAAATTATCAATAATCTCCGCCATATCATCACCTATATGTCCATTCGATATTGAGAGTTGAATTCTATGTATAAAAATGTTATGAAATGTTCATGGGATTTTAGTGGTCCCATGTTTCGTTATCAAGAATAGCAGATTAAACTTACAATCCAAATAAGAAAATCCTCTTGACAGTTGGATTAACTTGAGTATACAAAGTCATACTTTATGTACTGAAATAGTCAGGTCAAAGTCCCTTTGTTTTTACAATATCAGACTCTATATCATCGAACTCAGCAGTAAAAGTTATGGCGATCTCCTTTCCCACACCAATAAAATCAGTGATACCCAGGTCGGTAAGACAAGCAACTTCCACATCAGGAGGCGTGCCATTACATGAAATATTAATGCCAAAATGTATTTTCTCGGAGGTAATCCCCGCAGATGCTATACTAACACTCAATTTACCCATACCAATAAAAAGATCATCACCGCTGCGCAAAGATTCTATGCCGTGGTGAAATAAGACATCCTTTGCACAGACAACCAGCAAGCGCTGCATATAATATGCAAGCCTGATGCTGCCCGGTGAATCGAACCGCTCAACTATGAAGTGCAGCATATCCCCACCCTTTATGGCTAAATTATTCTGCAGATCTTCCAGGTCCTTGATATTTGAATCCGGAATATCCATAGCTCCCTTGAACAACACAATGCTGTCCCCGGAAATACCTTTTGAGTAAGCCCACAGCGGTTCTATCTGGGAGCCGTCGTAATCCAGGGTGCCGGATAGTATCTCTATTTTCATGGAAACTGATGCCCCAAGGGAATAAAATATAAAATAATACTACTTCCCTATTGTTATTTCCATTGCTGATACGTTGGTTTCGCCGCGGTCCGATGTTACCTTTTCTGTGGATATGATAATATCCCTCACTTCCACATCTTTGAGGAACCTGTTCCTCACCACTTCCGCAACATCAACAGCTCTTGAAATGGCCCTGCCGCGTGCTTTGATAGTTACTTTATTGGTACCACCATTGAACTGGGTTACCACTGCAAGTACATAGTTCATCACTGGTTTGTTACCGACATATACTACATCGTCATTTTCCATTTCGCCACCTCACTGAAATCAATATGGGTATTAAATCAATATGGGTATTAATACCTTTCAGCTATTCTACATATATTTTACTAATAAAACAGTTGAAAAACCAATATTCACTCATTTTGTAAGCATCCTGGCATCCACTGCTACCGAGCCCTGGGAATACACGATCAACGGATTAATGTCGATCTCAGTGATATCAGGATTCTTCTCAAGCATAGAGGATAATGCAGTGATCACATCAATAATGGCATCCAGATCAGCAGGTTCCCTGCCCCTTGCACCTTCAATGATAGGACTGCCCTTTATCTCCAATACCATCTCACGTGCCATCTCCCTGTCCACTGGTGTAACCCTGAAGGAAACATCCCTGCATATCTCCACAAATATACCACCCAGGCCGAACATGATCACATGACCGAACTGAGGGTCCAGTTTGGCACCGATGATCACTTCAAGTCCGGGTTCGGCCATCTTCTGCAGTACTACTCCTTCGATCCTGGCTTCCGGCAGGTGTTGTTTCACAGACTTCATCATCCCATGATATGCATCCTTTACCTCTTTATCCGAACCCAGGTCAAGTATAACGCCGCCCACATCGCTTTTATGAGTGATATCACGAGAAAGGAGTTTCATTACAACAGGATGACCCAGGGTTTTGGCTACTTCCACTGCCATCCCGGCTGAAGATGCCGCAGCCATTGGGAGTACGGGAATATTCCAGTCCCCTAATAATTTCCAGAGCCGTTCCTCATTCCCGTTCATTCCTTAACCTTCTTTAAAAATCCATGATGCTTGACCAGGGATGCCAGGGCCTTAACAGCCCTCTCAGGCACAGGGTAATTGGGAAGACCGCCAGCTTTTAAAATATCTATCCCCGCTTCTGTGCCCGCACCTCCAAGCCAGCATGTTATTACTGGTTTAAGACATCTACCGCGGTGAATATCTATAATAGCATTTGCCGGGATGCGTGAATCCCACATCACGGTATGTACATAGATCACGATCAACGCATCGATATTGGGGTCACGCAACATATGTTTGACGATACCGTTATAGGTCTCGTAAGATGCCAGTCCGGCCGTATCTACCGGATTGCTGTATGATGCGAACTTTGGAACCAGTTCCTTGATACTGGCTCTTGTACCAGGCTCAAGACCCGGTATTGCCAGACCCAGTCGTTCACATGTGTCAGATGCTATGATACTGGCACCTCCGCCATTGGAAATTATTCCCACCCTGTTGCCTGCAGGTGCGGGCTGGACCGAAAGGGCCAGTGCAGAATCAAAAAGATCATCAATATTCTCGATCCTGATAATACCTGCCTGTTTAAAAGCAGCACTGTAAACATCATCCGAGCCTGCCAGGCTACCTGTGTGTGAGAAAACGGCCTTTGAACCGCTCCGGGTCCGGCCGGCCTTTACCGCAAGAATGGGTTTGGATATGCCCTTGGCCAGTTCCATGAACTCCCGGCCGTGATTGATACCCTCGATGTACATTGCGATCACATCTGTCTGTTTGTCATCAGCAAGATATTCCAGTAAGTCCACATCATCAACATTGGCCTTGTTGCCAGTGCTTACCACGATGTTCAAGCCGATCCCCATCTCCATTGTCCAGTCAGCCAGGGCCAGTCCCAGTGTACCGCTCTGGGTGATAAAGGATATGCCGCCTTTTACAGGTAGTTTAGAGATAATGCTGGCATTCATGCCTGCATGGGCATTGACCACTCCCAGTGTGTTCGGGCCGATAAGCCTCATGCCGTATCGGTCTACAATCCCCATCAACTGTTCTTCAAGCTGCTTCCCCTCCTCACTCACTTCGCGAAACCCTGCAGTGACCATAATAATGCCTTTAATTCCTTTCTGGCCGCATTCTTCTGTTACTGCAAGTGCGTGGGATATGGGTACAACGATCACTGCCAGGTCTACAGGACCCGGTATATCCAGCACAGAAGGATAACATGTCTGCTCAAGGATGTCCGTTGCCTTCGGGTTCACAGGATATACAGGACCGGTAAACCCATTGCCCAGCATGTTCTTCAGTATGGTATAACCCCATTTACCTGGTGTTGCCGATGCCCCGATAACGGCTATGGATTCCGGTTCGAATATCGCTTTTAATGTCAGTTGTATTTCTCCCGATATTTCATTTTTCAGTCAGACACGATACACCCTCTCTTGATAGTCAGGGGTATTTCACATCTGTAGGTTCATGTATTTATTACATTGTTTTAATAAATATTGTTTTTTTAAACAATTCATAAGGTTTATAAGATGCATTAATAATATTGCTGGTTGTATGATACGAAAGTGTCCGAAACATGGTTTTTTCAGAGGAGAAGTATGTCAATGCGGCGAGGCGGGCAGTTATGTGCTGGATGATGAGCGCACTGAACGAATGGGGCGGTTCCTTTCCGGAGCATTGCGGCATTTTCCGGATGACCTTGGGCTGGCCATGAACCAGCATGGCTGGGTAGATGTTGATGTTCTGGTGGATGTTATGATGGCAAGGTATCCATGGGCATCCCGTAACAGGTTGATGGCAATGGTGGAATCTGATAATAAGGATCGGTACCAGATATCAGGCAAGAATATCAGGGCCAGATACGGACACTCGGTTGAAATTGACCTGGATTTTCCTGAGAACGACCTGGAGTCTGTATATTACGGTGCCAGCCAGGAAGAGGCAGATATGATACAGGAAATGGGTGTCAGGCCTGTACGCCAGAGATATGTGCACCTGAGTTCCACTTACGAGAAGGCTGTGGAGGCTGCCAGTGTGCATACTGAGAATCCGGTTATCTTCAGGGTGGATGCCTTTGCTGCTATGGAAGGTGGTGTGGAAATGATGGTGGTGAACGAGTTTATCGTGCTGTCAGAGGAGATACCGCCTGAGTACCTGGAAATCTTCGAGCCGGAATCATAATGATATTTTGAACACATCCTTTTTTTCTTCTATCCTGAACTCCACACCCAAAAACTGCTCCACCACCCATATATTCGTCCTTGTATGCCCGGACACCTCCCGCACCGTGAAACTCCCAACCCCAGCAAGCCCCATGTACGGAATCAACTGGTTGGCAAGGTGCACATCCACCGCCGCCCACGAGCCCAGTTCTGTAATTATCTCTCCAGCAGCAGCCTTGCCCACCTTCTCGGCAGGCAGCCCCCGCTTTCCCAGGGCACTGCCGCCGGCATGCCCGCACCACAGGGTTATTCCGCTGCCGGTAGATGGGGAGTTGGCTGCCCATGTATCAATGGATGAACTATAGCCTGCCTTTTCCAGTGCTGCTGTTGCCGCATCTGCCTGCCGCTGCATAACGTGGGGCGGCAGGTTTGAACTGTGTGATATGCCTGAAACTGTACAGGGTTCTTTCTCCTTCTCCTTCTCCTTCTTCGTATCCGTCTCTTTTTCTTTATCCAGTTCCAGAGCCCGCAATGCTGACGGGTGAATGATAGCAGTGACCCTTCCGCCGCCCCTGGGATAGTAACCCCGGCGTTGAAGCCTGATATTACACTTTAATCCCATAGATGCAAGTACTGGCAGCAGCACATGGGCCATATAGTCAATAGGTGGTGACCATGCCACATCAGTGCCGCCTGTGATATCCAGTGATACTGGTTCCTGTGCTGCCGAAGCAACAGGCATCAGGCACTGGAGAAGTAGTGTGATACTGCCTGCCGTGCCGATATCTATGTTGTAATGACCGCCTGAGATATCCCTGGGGCTAAATGTGAGTTCAGTGGAACCGGATTTCAGTCCAGATATCCTGGCACAGGTCATGTCAGCGGCCGTCCTGATAGCACTCATGTGCTGAGCCTTCAGTCCGGGTTTCGGTCTGTTGCTGCGGATATTGCTGATCGTTACCTCAGTTCCTGTAACTGCAGACAGTGCTACAGCCGTGCGTATGATCTGGCCGCCGCCTTCGCCATAGGAGCCGTCAATCCGGATCAAACTATACCTTCCATCTTATTTTTTGCATCATCTGCTGCCAACGTTACCGGGTCAATGATCATGGCAACCGGCGGCGAGTATGAGGTCTCCCAATCCAGCAGGTCCTCCACTTCGGCACCCATGCGTATGGCAAGGCCAAGAGCATCGATCCTCTCTTTCACACCCTCGCCCGACACCACCTGTGCGCCTACAAGCTTCTTTTTTGAGAACAGTAGTTTAATGAACAAGGGTTTAGCACCCGGATAATAACCGGCCCTGGTATATCCCTTTGAACTGCCACTGATTATGTTAATGTCATGGACTTTTGCCGTATGTGAGGTAATACCCACCGAACCTGCCACCAGATGCCCCGCCACCACAACACCGGGACTTAATGTAGGTGGATAGATCGTCTCCTTACCAGCAAGGTTCTCGCCAATAACCCGTGCCATCCTCCGGGCAGCCGAACCCAGCCTGCTGATAACAGGCGAACCCGTGATGAGATCAAACACCTGGGCGCACTCACCACCTGAATAAACATTATCCTGGAACTCACCATTCATGCTCACCCTCAGTCGCTCATCAGTCACAATGCCGCCTGTGAGACCAATATCACAGCCAGCTTTCCTGGCAACTACTGTCAGGGGCCTAAGTCCGGTAGCCACGATAACAACATCAACCGGAAGTGTTTCTTCTCCGGTACTGACCGATTCTACCTTTTCCTTTCCATTTACAGAATCTACACTGGTACCTGTCATTACCCTGATACCCTGTGAAATAAGATGCTGCTCTACAAATGATGCCATATCAGGATCAAGGGTCAGTGGAAGCACCTGGGGCAGGGCCTCGATCAATGTGGTATCAATTCCTCTCCTGGCAAGGGATGCTGCAACTTCGATTCCTATCCCACCCGCACCAATGACCACCACCCTGCTGTTATCATTAATATTAGCCTTGATGTTCATGCCGTCCGATAGCGTATGCAGGGTGAACACACAGCCCAGGTCAATGCCTGGAATAGGTGGAATGAAAGGTGTACTGCCAGTAGCAATCACCAGATAGTCATATTCAAAAACACCAGAATCTGATATCACTTTCTGGCTTTTGGCATCTATGTGCCTGACCTCTGTGTTAAGATGCAGGTCTATACCCATTTCAATAAAGGTACCTGGCGGCCTTACCACCAGGTCAGGGAAATCGGATATAATACCCCCCAGTACGAAGGGCATACCGCACTGGCTGTACGCAGTGTGGGTGTCAGATGAAAATACCAGAACATCACAATCCGTATGCCGTTTTAAATAGGTGGCTACAGTCATCCCCACGGCACCTGCACCAATAATAGCTACCTTTTTTGTCATTAGTTGTAATTTATGGTTAATAGCAAATTAGGTTTATCGTGAAAAGTAAAATAAAAGGTATTTTGTGTGAGCGGGTTGGGGAGTGGGGGTTAGTTAGAAAAACGTTGTTCCCGCTCACAATCCTCTATTTATTCAGAATTGATATATATAGTTATCGATTATGACATTAGAATTGAAAAAAAATTACTTCTACCCATACCACTTTATAAAATATTCGTATTAAAATAGATATTAATAGCCCGTGCAGAAATTTTGCCTGCACCCATAGCACTTATGACTGTAGCAGCCCCAGTTACCACATCTCCACCGGCAAATACCCCAGTTTTTGAAGTGGCACCGTTATCATCGGCTACGATAGTACCCCATTTCGAGGTCTCGAGGCTTGAAGTGGTCTTCGGGATAAGCGGATTTGGAGAAGTCCCTACTGCTATTATCACTACATCCACATCAAGGATATGTTCAGAACCTTCCACAGGTACAGGCCTGCAACGTCCCGATTCATCCGGCTCGCATAGCTCCATATTCAGGCATTCCATCTGCCTTACCCAGTTCTTCTCATCACCAAGTATCCGTGTGGGGTTTGACAGAAGCTTAAAAATAACGCCTTCCTCTTTTGCATTCTCAATCTCCTCACGCCTGGCCGGCATCTCATCATCTCCGCGGCGATACACTACAGTCACTTCTTCGGCACCAAGGCGTACAGCACACCTCGCAGCGTCCATTGCAACATTCCCACCTCCCACAACCACTACCTTGTGGCCCTTTTTGACAGGTGTATCATAATCAGGGAACTGGTATGCCTTCATCAGGTTAACCCTTGTCAGGAATTCATTTGCAGAATAAACACCACTGAGATTCTCACCATCGATGTTCATGAAGCTGGGCAACCCGGCACCGGTGCCAAGGAATACGGCATCATACTCATCCAGCAGTTCATCCACAGTCTCTACCATACCAACCACATTATTGAGCTGGATATCAACACCCAGTCTTTCTATGTATTCGACTTCCTTCTGGACAATGGATTTGGGCAGCCTGAACTCTGGTATGCCGTAGACCAGTACGCCTCCTGCCTTGTGCAGGGCCTCCATCAGTTTCACACTGTGCCCCATCTTTGCCAGTTCGGCAGCAGCGGTCAGTCCTGCCGGACCTGAACCCACTACGGCCACCTTCTTACCTGTCGGTTCGGGTTTTTGTGGTTCTCCCTGCTTGTTCTCCAGTTCCCAGTCAGCAGCATAACGCTCCAGTCTGCCGATAGCAACGGGTTCTCCCTTCTTTGCCAGCACGCAGACCTCCTCGCACTGGGTCTCTTGCGGGCATACGCGACCGCAGATGGCAGGAAGTGCATTCATTGACTTCAGCTCATTAATGGCACCTTCCATATCGTCATCTGCTATACACTTAATAAAAGCAGGAATATCGATCTCTACCGGACACCCGGCCACACACAATGGTTTCTTACACTGGATGCACCTGCTGGCCTCATTTACAGCCTGTTCATGGGAATAGCCCAGGGCTACCTCATCAAAGTTGGAACGCCTCTTTTCAGGGTCCTGCCGTGGCATATCCTGTCGTTCTAACACTGGCATCCCTCCCGTTCACATTTTTTGTAGTGTTCCATGGCAAGCTGCTCTTCATCCTGGTACATCTGCAACCTGTTCATGAGCAAGGTAAAATCGACCTCATGGGCATCGAATTCCGGCCCATCCACGCATGCAAACTTAGTCTCGCCGCCGACCAGCACCCTGCATGAACCGCACATGCCAGTGCCATCCACCATGATACTGTTTAGGCTTACTACGGTTTTCACACCAAAAGGATGGGTTACCCCGGCCACGGTGCGCATCATTATAGGGGGCCCGATGGCAACCACAAGGGAAATGGATTCACTGCCTTCGAGCAGTTCTTTTAGCACACCTGTTACAAAACCGTGGTGCCCCTTGGTGCCGTCATCGGTTGTGATATACAGTTCATCACTTGCATCCCGCATCTTTTCCTCCCACAGCAGCAGGTCTGCACTGCGGGAACCTATAATGGATATTACTTTGTTGCCTACTTCCTTGTGGGCCCGGGCAATGGGATAAACAGGGGCTACACCCACGCCGCCACCCACACATACTACTGTACCTATCGGCTCTATCTCTGAAGAATTGCCGAGGGGGCCAACAAAATCAAGCAGGCTTTCTCCGGCGTTCATTTTAGATAACTGGGCTGTGGTCTTTCCCATCTCCTGGAAGATAATGGTTATTGTGCCCTTCTCGCGGTCAAAATCAGCAATGGTCAGGGGAATTCGCTCTCCTGCATCATCTATCCTCAGGATGATGAACTGGCCTGCCCGGGCTTTTCTTGCTATCCTGGGGGCAGAAATGATCATATTGTGTATTGTTGGAACTATCTGGCTTTTTTCAATTATCTCAAATGGCATATTGGTTTTCCTTCTAAATAGAATATTGAATGGGTGTTGGGTGAAGTGGATTTATAATGTAATCGATAAAGTAAAAATTTAACGGTTGTAAATTTTTTTATGAATGCTAGGGAAAAATGTAAATGTGGCATTTACGGGCTGCTGGAAAACATCATCATAAAACGGGCATGAATCCCCCGGCCTCCCCGCAATCTCCAGAGCCAGGGGCGGAATTAAAAATTTTCTGGATAAAAAATATAGTATTTTTTTATGTGATGTGAATAATGAAAATTATATGAAATGAAATATATCACGTCTTTTCTTGAATTGCACAGTACCCTGACAAATATCCCAGTCTGCGATAGATATGTCCAAACTGACTTGCTTGCAGGTCATAATGGAAAGTGCTCCTTCAATTAAACCTTGAGTGCCTCTGCAGAGAGGGGTTTTTAAGGATAATCCTTGGTTTTTGCACAGATCTTTTATCAAACACTTTTTAAACCGGATGTCTGCTGCATATTCTTTTTCTTTTGAGTCTTCATTTATAATTTCTATATCTATATCATAAGAATTTTTGATATATTCAATGAATTGTTTCAGAGCAGTTTGCGGATCTTTGTCTGTTCCGATTTGTTCCCCGATTTTTTCCCCTTTTCGAAAAAAATTCATATAAATCAGGTCACCTGTGACTTCATCGCCATTTACTTCCCTGAGTATATCAAGCAATCCTGCAACCAGTGTCATACACCCCAGTTCAGATGTGAGTTCCGAAGTCATAATTAAACCTTTTGTAAATTTGTATATTCAGTTGATAATTCAATCCACTATATGTTTATGGTTTTCTATTTTCTTACGAAGGATCATTTATCAGTAGATGCTATCTTAACTGCTGTTCATGGAATTGATATGGATACTCTGAATATCCTGTATATGGCAGATAGTGCAGGAGTATCCTCTGGTCATATGTATTGTTATAATATTTCCGTAGCTTGGCTGAATCGCATCAGGGTAGTCGTGACATGTATCGCAAACCATATCATGTTCTGGTAGTTTTTCCGGGATGATCGGTTCAAGACCATGGCAGACAACGCATGAAAGATTGGCTGTAGTTTCTTTGATGTGCAGATCGTGGAGATCTGTTCCATGACACGGTTCACAATAGATTCCGCCCTCTACATGCTTCGTTTCTTTTTCCGGTTGTGTGTGACAGATTTTGCAGTCTATTGATTGTTCCGGAATGGGTTCGAATTCAGGTATGATGATTTCTACTACGTCGGTGTCATTTTGTGGTGCAAAGACATCTGTAGTTACTGTCAGGTAAACAACACCCACAATAAGTAGAATGCCTGTTAGTGCAATTATTGTAATGTAAGTTTTATCTTTCATGGCCTTAACTTATTAAAATATTTATACTATATTAATTTATACAATTTCAATAGATATTACTTTCAATCCTAATATGGTATACTCTTGTTTCGATATATAATGATTTCGTACTCAGACTTTATACAAATGTTGAATATATGAATCCAAAAGATATATAAAATAACGAAAACAATATAAAAGAATATTTTAATATATGGAGTGTGAATTCTTCATCAAATTCTCAAAAAAATGGAAATTTCAGGCAGCTGCGATTAACAGGATACGATCCAATCCTGCAAATCCTGTCAAAAGATTTGATTGAAACTAAGAAAATTACCGATATCTATATCGAAATGTGTTTATAATTTACCATACGTTTAAAAAATTGGTTTGAAAATTTGAATTATATAATCCGGCAATTTCAGATATTTTTCCTACAAGGATAAAATAGTTGCCGCACATAAAAAATGAATAGATAAACATTATGATTCCCACTGTACCCACTGGACGTACATATACCAGTCACCCAGTCCGAGCTATGTCTTTACTTGCTGCCTGTACGTGCTTGGTTGTGCTAATTGTGATGATGTGCGGGGTGGCAGAAGCTGCGGACTATGACACAATCACTGTCACTACTTTGGATGATGAACAGTGGAGCACGGATCTGAGCAATAATGTGAGTAATGTGGCAAAATACATTATCGTGAACGACGGCGCTGTGCTGAACCTGATCAACGCAACGATACAGATGAACAACGGATCTTCCATCAATGTCGAAACCGGCGCAACCTTGAACGTGACAAGTGATTCGACCATCACACATGATTCCGGGTATTACAATTTCAACTACAAGAGCGGCAGCCGCGGCAATCTGAGCGCGAGCACAATCGAGTACAGTAATAGTTTGCAGATCGCAACCACAAATAACATAACCATCACGGACTGTACCATCAGCAACAATCAGAACCATGGCATCTACCTGACATCGACCTCAGGATATGTCAACATCACCAACTGCACCATCGAAAACACTGTCCTGCAACACGGCATATTCATAAAGTCCTCAAAGAACAATATCCTGCGAAATAACAGTCTGAACAACAACAATAATGATTACAGCCTGTACGTCACAGGAGACTATGATCAGGATATCGACACCACCAACACCGTAAACGGCGGGCTGGTATACTATAACTACAGCGACAGCGGCACGATTACCGGCGAAAATAACATCGGTCACGTAACGATCGCCAATTGCAGCGATCTGTGGTTCACAGGCTGCACGATACATAATGGAGATGGCGTTCGGATCGTGGGATCTTCATCGAGTGGAATTAGTGGAAGTACTATCGAGAACAACGCAAAACACGGGGTTTATTTTACCGATTCGGGCAACAACACCATAAACGATAGTCATATTCTGGATAATATTGGTAATGGCATTCTTTCAGACGGTACAAGCAATTACAGTCGCATCATCAACAACAGCATCATCAACAATGGCGCAGGCATTTATTCAACCGGAAATGGAAATAATAATATCACAGATAACAATGTATCAAAGAATAGTGGCGACGGCATCTGCATAGGCTCATACATTGTACAAATCAGCGGTAACACCTTACGAAATAATACAATACTCTCGAACAACGGCACTGGAGTTACTTTCTATTCGGATAACAATGATTTAAGCGAAAATACAATATCAGGGAACCTTGATATTGCATTACAATTCGTGGGCCTGTATTATAATAATTACATCTGGCGCAACAACACAGCAAACGGCGAGGAGGTGAACTATTATTACGATGAACATAACAAGATCCTCGACCCGAAATACCTCTCGGAATACAATGTGAGCAATGTCGGAAAGATCACGCTTATCAATTGTACCAACATCACCATACGAGACAGCGAACTTTCGAATAATATCAAATCCGGTTATGGTATATTTTTGTGGAACTCAAATAATAATAACCTGACCAACAACACCCTATCGAATAACTACAATGGCATCCTGCTGGACGAATCATCCAGCAACAACATCACTGATCTCGATACGGTAAGTCCAAGCTATGGAGCACAGTTCGAATCGAATTCGAGTTACAACAACATAACAGTGAGCACTATCGCAAGCACTATCGCCAATGGACTGCACATACTCATATCCGATCATACCACCATCACCGACACCACGATCTCGTCTGGGGATCAGTACGGACTACTCATGGACAGTGCCCATTACACAAACCTTACAAACGTCACGATTACCTCATTATCCAGTGGTATAAGCCTATCCACGTCCCACCACGTAACCATCCGGGACGGTAGCAGCATCACCGCGAGCAACACAAGCGTGTACTGCACGAATTCCAACCACACCGACATAATCTATACCACCATCACAGCAGGTACAGACGGCATCTATATGTCAGAGTCAAACTGGGGCAATCTCACGAACAATACCATCGATGCCATAGAACAGGGCATCCACCTCACCACATCAAGGGATCACAACCTCACCGCAAACACTATCACGAATTACACGAGCATCGGCGTCCTGCTTGAGGAGTACTCAACAAACACAACGATGATCGGGAACGATCTCACACGCAAAGTGGCAGAATTCGATATCAGGATCAATGACTCGAACGGCGCAACCTTCACAAACAACGAATCGACAGCAGCGAATTACATATTCTATCTAACCAATGACACCAGACTCTGCACGCTCGATACAGTCTTTGACAAAACAAAGGTCGGCTACGAGGATACATCGAATATGACACTGATGTGGCGAATCGATGTGCTCTGCTGGGACAACTACCATCAGGAGCCGATGTGGACGAATCTCACAGTGCGTTATAGGGATATCAGTGATTATAACGAGTCGCTGTGCTGGGAAGGCAAGACCCCTAATGCGAATGGCAGATTAAGTAACAATGCCTTCTATGATTACGGACCTCCCACCTCAAGCAGCAACTGGCTCCCTGTAATCGAGTACAAGCAGAACGCAAGCACAAAGACGACCTACCAGCCGATGAATTGCACGGCAGTCAACAGGTGGGATGTGCTTAACAAGATTTATGACAAGAGATACAAGAACATCACGACTGCGATCTCGGGACCAGGGGTCACTATTCTCGTGGATGCTGGTTACACCCCAAATGGCAAGTGCTACTACTGTCATGAGGATAAACTCAAGTATGCGGATGGCACGTTCAAGTTCCTGAATACGACACACTGGACAGAGTATAACGAAAGTATCTGGAACGTCACACTGGATGATCCTTACACTCCGGGGCGGTGCATCGACTGTCACAACGAGACCGACTCCCTCAAAATGCCGCACGGAAACGCAAGCGGAAAGGATCTCTTATATCAGCAAAGCCCGCAGCTATGCTACAACGGCAAAGGCAACCAGACATGCCACAATTCAACTCTGGTCAGAACGACACTGAATCAGGAGGAGGAGTTCAACAAGACGACCCACCACCCGCTAGGGGATGGGAAACTTGCGTGCAAGGCGTGCCATGACAACCATGGGTCAAAGTATCGGTATGATCTACTGAAGTATTATACGAATGGTACCAATCCCAATACCGGTTCATCGGAGATTGGATATAACTCAAGTTTTTACGCGCTCTGTCTCGTGTGTCACCTCGAGGAGAAACTCGTGGCGAAGATGTCAGGTGAGGCTGATTCGCATCTTGCAAATTACATGAATAAGACGAACTTTCGGGATAAGTATTATGGATTTGGTGCAGGGTTCAGCAGTTCAAATAAACCAAAGAATATCCACTCCCCTCAGACAGAAACAGGTACATATGACTCCGCGCACGCACAGTCTAACTGCTACTCCTGCCACAATCCACACGGCAGCAATAATCCTGCAACAACGCGCTTTACAGCAAAAGGTGATGGAAAAACCTTCAACTATACATACATTACTGATGTCGCATATCCTGATGATAACACATGGACGGTACTGGATCACGCTAACTGGAATAATACAACTGCGAACAGGGGCGGTGGACTTTATCTGACTGGGAGTGGTTGTGGTTGCCACGATGGTTGGGCGACCCTTCAGCTTGGTTATTTCACATATCGCACCTACATCGATTACGAACCCGCAGGCGGCGCTGGCTGTCTCGAGTGCCACGACAACGGTCGTTCTGACGCGATCCGCCCGATCGTGAACCTAACCGCAATCAAACTTGCGATGCACACCAATCTGAGCGGCGCGTTCCGCACTGGAAGCGATCTTCAGGGAACTGACAGGAACTTCACAAAGTGGCTTGAAAATCGCAACTACACACCCGAACAGATCAATAATATTTCCACAGACAACGCGATCTGCTGGGCATGCCACTCCACCAACGGCACGCCGCCGTATCCTGGATTCCATCCGGATCGGACACTGAGCCCGTACAAATGCCCGAAGTGCCACGGACCAGAGGATGGTCAGCCCCCGCACACACAAGGGCTGGTTGCTGCGATCGATAACCACGGTCCGACCACCAAGGGCATAGGATCGATATTCATCCAGACCGATGTCGGGAGCAACGGATCATGCGAAGACTGCCATGCACCAAGCGTTCTGCAAGATTATCGCATCGATGATCCTGCCAACCCGGATGACGATCTCGAGGTGTGGAAGTACGGAGTAAATGAATTGGATGGTTCTGGTACTATCCAAGGTTTTGTTGATTATACAGGCAGAACCACGATGGGTGATGTCTCGCACTACGGGCTGAACAAATCGCAAGGGGAAGCACTCGGAATCGATAACCCGCTCTTAGACACCTCGGACTGCCTATTCTGCCACTGCAACTCCACAAACGGTGCGATCTGGGGCAATGCTCCGAATGTGACCGATAATATGTACGGAGCAAACACCTCAAACCTATCTGTGTGTTATGATTACTGCCATGTGCTCCCTGGCTACCTGTACAACGTAAATGAGGATAATATCCCGCATTTCCATAACAAGTCACTCTATGCCGGCGGCGGGTTCGACTGCGTGGTCTGCCATGACATCGACAGTTCGTACGGAGTCCAGTCGCTCGTCGATGCAGATGCGATCGCTTCCGGCATTCATGGGAACGTTACCAACAACACATACCCATACTTCCTTGAAGTCGATCCGAGATCGAAGCCCTGCTGGGGCTGCCACAACAGTGACGGCATGCAGCCAGAGGGAATGGGGGACAGGAACTTTATTTACCAACCTTATAAGAAGCCGTGGTCATGCGAGGACTGCCACGCACGAAGCGATGAATGGAACGCGGAAACGAGTTACGGAGAGACATGGATAAGTGCGAGTTATCCGCCAAACCGCCTGCCTCCGATAATATACGCGCATTATCCGAACTCAACGACACTCGAGACCAATATGAGCCATGGGCGTTGTTTGGACTGCCACAACAACAGCATCAACCAGGACCACGCGGACACACACGGGCAGAAGCTCAATAACACGCTCGCATCGAACATCTCGCACTACGGCACAACGACAGACCTGATCTATCCGACCAAGGACTGCAGCATCTGCCACAACACCACAACAGACAATGCAACGAAGTGGGGAGGCGCTGTGCAGAATCAACACGGCAACTTCACAAACGAAGCAGATCCGGATGATGGCTGCTACGTCTGCCACACAAATGACGATAAAATCCCAGTGGACTTCCATGCAGCGAATCTGTGGTCGGGAGAGGGTGGATTCGAGTGTCTGGACTGCCACGACAATGAGGGATTTGCAAAGAGAAAAGTGATCAATGGAAGTGTCTATGAGGGGGCGATCCATGCCCGGATGAACAACGCAACCATCGGTCCATACGGCACCAACCAGTCGTGCTGGGTCTGCCACTTCGAAAATGGCATGAACGCCGATAAGCACAGTATGAGGAAGGATCCGCCGTATCTCTGCCACGACTGCCACAACAAAGCCGGAGGTCCATTCAGCAATGTGAGCGATGCACCAGAGGTTCACAACCACTTCAAGAACGGAACTAACGTTTCTGCGTACTGGAACCGCCCGACAGACTCAGACTCGTGCATGGGCTGCCACAACCAGTCAGAGATGTTCTATCCGTTCACCGAGAACGATATCTACCGCACGAACTTCTCGATCACATCACACTATGGGAATAACCGGACAGATATCGTCGACCTGTTCGTGGAGAATAACAACACCGCGTACTGCTCATACTGCCACGTCAATACATCAACTCCGTTCATGGAGTTTGAGAACGACAAAAATATCCAGCACACAGGAAGCCAGAACTGCAGCGACTGTCATGGCGATGGCAGGCTTCACAACGAGACCCTGATACGGACGCACACGAGCGGGAACTGTACCGACTGCCACGCGCTCTATGGGGTTAACAGGACAGCTAGTGTCTACAAGATCAATGTGACAGCAATGAATCTGGGGGTACATGCGAACTTGAACGATAACATGACCCCAGTTGCATCCGCATCGCCGATCAATGACCCCAACAATTCAATGTGCTGGGGCTGCCATGTACCTGGCGGGGCATACCCTGAGACCGGTCACAACGAGACGTTCAACAACGACGCATACCTCTGCTATGAGTGCCACAACGGCACTTATGCGTACCTGAACGTGAGCAACGCAACCGCGGTCTATAACCACTTCAAGGGCGGCATCGATATCAAAGCACGCACGAATGCCACGACAAACTCGACCTCATGCGGATATGGGTGCCACAATTTAAGCACTATGAAGGTTCCGGGCTTCGATGCCGGCGAGAACGCGTCGTACCGTGTTAACATGTCACAGGCATCGCATTATGCGAGAAGCCGCCCTGGTATCGCAAACGTAAGTGGCGGTTACTCAGACTGCACATGGTGCCACCGGGACTCGACAAACGAGTTCATCAGCATATTCGAATATGCAGGTTCGCCGAACTACACCGCAAACATCACACATGCGACAAAGACGTCTGGCTGCATCGTTCCAGAATGCCATAATATAGGCAGGATGCATGATTTGAATCTTACGATCCCAACGCTGAACTGGTCCGAAGAGTGCAAAAGCTGCCACATCGGACTGGAGGACTCTGATGCGTATGTAAACGAGACGATGTTCAATGCTAGTGTGCACGGGGGGTTGAACTGCACGATGTGCCATGTCAACGCGCAGATGAATCACCCGATCGAGGATTATACCTGGAAATGGTGCGAGTGCTGCCATTCGTATCAAGCAGATCCGATAAACGAAAGCGATCGCCACAATGTAACAACCACACCATCCACATATTCGGTCGGAGGAAAGAACGTGCTCGATATCGGGGACTGCACCACCTGCCATAATGCAACAGCATATAATGCTGCTGTTGGTTATTATAATTCTACATATAATTGCAGATACTGCCACGTTTATCCGGATAAAGGTAACAGAACAAGTCAGGAGTGGTACTGAAAATCTATGATCTCAAAAAGAATAATTATCGCGGGAATCTTAATTATATTGATCATAGGCATAGCTAATGCTATGCTTTCAGGCAGTCACGAATTATTTAAAACTGAGATCACTCCAGAGCAATTTTGCAGCAAATGTCACTCTGCATCTGCAGCCAATGTCAGCGCTGGCGCACACAGCCCGGTAAATTGCTTATGTCACGGATACAATCCAAACTCAGATTCGAAATATAATGTTAATTTGACACATGATCTTACCAAGAATATATATTGTACTAACTGTCACTCAAAGTATAATGAAACATCCGGAGATATCGTGATCTATAGTGGTATAAGCGGATTAAACCAGTCTGCGCATTATATAATTGATAAAACTGACGATCAATTATACAACAACAGCAGGGGGTTTTTCAGTGATCCTGAGTAAATCAATTATTTTGAAATACAGGGATGTGACCTGTTTATTCAATCAAAAAGTGCATAAATATATAACGGTAGATATGAAGTGCCAAATGCCTGATAATAATGTTCTGGTGAATTATGGAACGCAGTAAGATATTATTGATAATTGGTTTATTAGCGCTTGCAATATTTATTATGCCTGATATACTTTCAATGTTCACGGGGCAGCATAGATTTTATGATGAAGTGAGCTGCCAGCGCTGCCATTTTGCAGAATATAGTGAAGTAAATGGGTCTGCTACCGGTCAAGTACATATCAGGGCAGCCAGTAACACTAATTATACTACTTATCTTGCCATTGGAGGTATTGATTATTATCCATCAAACGGCACAATTCATTCGGTCGATAATAAGATCTGGATATGGAACGACAATTCATGGACCAATGATACAACATCATTATTAGTCAGTCTGGATCATAATGGTAATTCTGAGATCGATGGGAATGAAATCTGTCACCTATGCCACAATACATCATTAATAGACAAGCCTGATGCCCATGCAATGACCATGAGAACATGTGATGATGACTGGTGTCATGGCAACAAGAATTATACTTTAAATGACCCTGAACTGTTCAACACGTCGCAGACAAGACTCAATGTGGGACTGGTCTTAAATTACTCAGGTAACCTTCACAGAGCATTCTATCTCAGCCAGTCTAACGAGGCAACCAAGTACACAGCAGGTAATCCTTTCGACCATACAATGGGAAATGTCAAAGGAGATTATTTTTCAAAGGGTTATTGGGCATGTGTCGGGTGTCATTCCGGGGTTCAGGTCGATGTAGAAATAATTCCAGGTGAGTACAATCACACCGGTGGGCCACCACGGAAATACCTGTAAACTGCACTTATTTTATCAGATAATGAAAATGCAATAAGGCCACCTGTTATTGTGGTGAGTATATCCCGGATTCCGAGCGTGGATAAAATAAAATCCGTAAATGTCAGGAAGTCCTTTGGGTGATATGGCATGCCGTGAATGATCTCGGTTTTAAAATAATAAATTATGATATATCCGATAAGAAGAGAGACTATTGCAACCCCTGCAAAATAGAGCAGGTTAACTGGTGAAATATCCATATTATCCTCCTCGTCCTTGCCATTTAAGACCACAAGTCCGACTCCGCTAATAAAACCAGCGATTATTCCAACAATTGGTGCAAAATAGTTCATGAGTATAACGACTATTCCGTACATAATACCGCCAGCGCCAGCACTTGCCACGGTTTTGACTGAAATTTTTTGGGGCATCAGATTTACATCCACATCGATCAAATTTATATGAAACTGCTTGCTGTTACTGGCAGTTACTTGATTCTATAAAGAATTCTCACACTTGTTTATTAAGTTTTTTGATTTGAATCCTATCGGTCATTTGGGTATTTAGTAAAATATCTCAAATCAATTCAAAAGACTTATTAGTTATTAATGTCTATTTGTTAGTTTATGCGGCCAATTTTTGTCATCATACTAATCGCACTAATCATGGCATCTGGCTGTCTTGGTGAAAAAACAGTCATAAAAGCCAATGTTACAATTACAGAGCACAACGGTACACCGGTTATAGATATTATAGATGTTACAAGTGCGAAAGTTAGCAACGCTGAAGATTATAAGGAGCCATCGGCTCATTTTCCAGGTGTTTATATGAGTACTATCTTGGACTCAAAACAGATTGATTACTGGAGATCTGTAAATTATAAAGGCAGTGGGGAATATGAAATTATATCAGAACTGAAAATTATTCCAAACAAAGGAGACGAAGTTGATGTTTCTATTAAAGTGCATGACAGCAATGGTGATGAACTGACTTCAAGGAAAGTTACACTTATATGGGAGTAATTTTTAGTAATGAACAAAAAGAGTTAAATATAAAATTAACTATATAATTAAATAACTTAAATAGTATTGAAGAGTGGATTATTATGGATAAGAAAAGTATCTTAATTTTAGGATTTGCTATAGTTGCAATCGGGTTATTCATTATACCCAGCACAATGTCGATGTTTCTGGGACAGCATCGATGGTACAGTGTAACAACTGCCAGTAATCAATATGAGATGTGTCAGAGATGTCACTTTGCCGAGGTAGGTGAATGGCAGGCTAATACTGGAGCGCATTCTTCATATAAAGCAATAATGAGTGATGCTGGAGCGGATCCGGGTTGTTTCTGTCATCAGGTCAATGTTACTGCATTGGAAGACTTTGGAATCAATAGAACAGAAATCGACAATTATGCCTTTGAAATATTCAATGAAACAGGAGAATTAAATACTTCCTCCAAAGATAGTTGGAATGCATCATGGCGATCAGCGGATACGCCGCATGCTGCAATTACAATCGAATGCATATCATGTCACACTAATGCTACCAGTCAATTGGACAATGAGAATGAGGCACATAAACCTTTCTTCGAGCAGTCTAGAAATAGTTCAGTTGGATCCAACAATACTGCATGTATGGCATGTCATACAATGATAGGACTCAATATTACGATGGAACGGGTAGAGGGCGGTTTATTCATAAACGCAAACCATACAGATGATTATAACTGGACAGTCAGTGTTAGTACAAACAACACCAGAACAAGCGAGTCTCAATATTGGCCTGCAAATGCAAGTGAATAAGTTGACCAATGGTCAACTTATCTTTCTTTTTTTTAACAAAAATGTCACTTGTTGAACTGATTATTGGGACAATAATCTACAGTTCGTTTTACCTCTATTATAATCATCTCTCGATTATAATTGGATTTCTTCTGTTGATTTCATTTTTCTATATCTTCTATAGGCTAAATATTAATAAAATAAATATTATCCCCGGTTTGATCAACCCGATCATAAGAAAAGGTCCTGATCATAAACGATCTGCAAAAGAACAGACGAAGCAATATTACAAATCATCCAGAAGACCGAATATTCTGCCAGTACTGGTTCCCCTGTTAATCACAGGATTTACAGCATATATCATTCTTAGCAAGATTATGTTTTTTGCTATCATAACATCAGACAGCATGTCACCTGTCCTTGAAACAAAGGACCTTGTTCTCATGCAGAACCTGAAAGTCGATCCACAACAGGGAGATATCATCATGTTCGAAATAAAAGAGGCACCAATGCCGGTTATCCACAGGACATATTCAATTTCAGGTGAGGATATCAGGACAAAGGGTGATGCTGCGGAACTGGTGGATCCCTGGATAATAAGAAAAGACAAGATACAGGGGGAGGCTATAATATTTCAAGGTAAGCCAATTGTAGTTAAGAGTATTGGCGAATATTTACTGTTCGATCCAAATAATGTTAAAATTACCAAGTACGGATCTGAGATATACCAGATAAGCAAGATCATAAAGAATATAAAAAATCTCGGACTTACAATATTCATAATTTGTATATTGCTTTATATATTCATAAACTTCAAATCCACTGGCAAAAGTTACTGAATATCTCTTTAATTTACAGGTAAACGACATTCTGCTATGGAAAAAAAATGAAAGAACTAAATAAACATAAACCAACCTTATTAATTAATATACATGACTGAAAAACCAGGTATTTCACTTTTGGAAAAATTTAGTATATTATATTTATTATTCATGGCAATTTATATAATATATTTATATTACTCGCCGGTGATAGACGTACTGTCAGGTAAAGAATTCAAACCACAGGATTTTATCGTGAATCTGACTATTGTAATAATTGGATTATGTGCTTTATGGGGCGGGATTACTCTTGCAAAAAGAACCATTGCCATGGAACAACTGATCGATATAGGTTTTGAAAACGGGGTATATAACAGGCTTGAACCCGTTTTGGAAGAAATTGCGGGCACTCAGGTTGTGATCAATAAGATGGATGAACGGTTAAATAACATGAACATCAATCTGGATCGCCTTAAAAAACGTTCGATTGAATTGAAGATTCCTGGGACTGAACCAGCATTCGGGATTGATATTGCTGCACAAATCTCTCGTTTTCTTCGATTGATTATTTTAATTAACATTACTCTCGTTACATTCATATTTCTTTTAAATTTCACAGACAGTTATACTCCCTTTGTATTAACAATGTTATATGTTCTTTGGTGGCTCGAAATAACCTATGAATACACTCTCTGGGAAAAATCATCTGCATATTATTGGGTTTTTTTCCCGATACTCACCATTCCTATCACAACAATACTGGGTGATATAATGTATGGAAGTGGGATTTTATTTGGCAGCATGGGCATCTTACTTGCATTATATGTAAGTGCATATTATACCTGGAGTAAATATATTATTGAGGGAATTTTACCATTTGATTTGAATAAGCCTATCAGTAGAATTCCCAGTGATAATACAATTTCTTCACATTTCTTTTCATCCAAAACATATTTTATACAGCATTATTACAAATATGGAAAATTTTTAACAAGTGTTTCGATTATTTTCGCATTTTTATTAATATTACAATTATTCAGCGTGAATATATATTACATAAAATTCATACCAAAGTTTTCACTGGATCAATTTGTATTCTTAGGTATTTTTTCAATAATATTTTATATATTGGGTGTCAGATTGAAGCACAAAAAAAAAGAAAAAGAAGCGGAGACAATATGAAAAACATCAACACTGCACGAATATTGTTATTATTTATACTAACGTGTAGTGCAGGTGCTGTTGTGGTTCAGGCACAAAATTATACTGTGATAATGAACTACGGTCAGACACCGTATCAACTCGGATACTTAAGTCAGGGAAATGTCACAGGCTGGACCTGGTGGGATACTGACGGCGGGATGCAGCAAAAAAACCTCATTCTGGTAAGTATTTTGGAGAATGCCACACCAGTCAGCGGCCTCTCACCACCTTCCTGGATACAAGACAGTCCAGAGAGCCACATAGGAGGTCATAGCTGGAAAGCAGGGGAAGGTATACATAGCTGGCATTATCTCGACAACCATAATACATCCGGGACTCCCCTGGAGGATATTGTCTTATCAGGATCCCAGGAAAACCAGGGTTTTTTTACAAAGACATATAACTGGCTTAACGAATTGATCACAGGAGTTGATCCCGCTGCTGAAGAGCCGATGATCAACCTGTCATACTGGACTAAGTATAATATGACAGATAATTACGGTTTTGTCAAAGTTTCAGCAGACAGGGGGGCAACCTGGGACACGCTTGAAGAATATTCGGGCAACAGCAGTGGATGGGTGGAAAAAACAGTCAACCTGACAAAGTATGACGGACAACAAATACTCATAGCATTCTATTTCAGTGTAAATAACAATAACGATGAAGATTGGTGGATCGATGACATAAAAGTGATATCAGGTAGTGACGAAATTTTCAGTGATGGTGCTGAAAACCCACCGCCCGTACTCACAGTAGATGTTACCTATCCGCATTACAATTATTCGAGTGATGATTTCTCAAGTGAAACCGCAACAATAGGCCTTGTAGAGGATTATGTTCACCAGATATATTACGGAGTGTTCAATTACCCGGATGATGCTTATACTGGTGAATACCAGGTCGATTTCAGTACTACAATAAATTCCAAGGATCTTCAGGCATCAACCAGTTTCAAAATCACATTGTGGGGCTGCCAGGCAAGAGGCTGCCATGATTCATGGAGTCCGCAGAGCAATCCCTCTGAGCGCAACCCGACAGTTATGATACATCCTGATAACATTACATCAGAACTGAGTGGAAACTGCCTGAGCGTGTGTCACAGTACCTATTCATCGCAGTTCCTGCGGGCAACTCCCCTTCACCTGCATGATCTTAAATACGGCCATGAGGGTGGATTTATTTATGGTACAAGTGGATGGACTACTATTTACAATAGCACAAATACAAACGTACAGACGTATTATAAAACATCTGTTAAGCGACCCATTTCACAGACCACATTCGACGATGAATCTCATGTAACAGATGCTAATTGTGTTGATTGCCATACTAATTTTATACATGACAACACTGGAACTGATAAACATCTAATCGCAAACACTGATGAACTCACAGGAACTAATATCAGCAGTACTGGCATTCATGCAATAAAGGTAACATGCGAAGAGTGTCACGGAGATTTATCATACCCTTCAATTCCTGATCAATATTCATTGAGCGATACTATCGGATCTTATAATCCGGAGTTCATGTCATATGAAGCGGTGACAAAAACTTATATCATTGATGTTGATAGCTCGGCCATTGATGTGACTGTAACCGGTGATGACGATGAATATAAAATATATCTCTCACTTATCGGACCGATAGACGATGCCAGCGGTCTTCAGGATTTAAACACTGCTGACCCGTGGGATGGCACCTATTGTGTACCCAGCGTCAATGGAACTGCTACATTCGCATCCGAATCAAAAATATATTATCCCTCTGGAGATAAATTCTACGGTGTTACTTTTGATTCATCTCCAAAAAGCGGTACATGGATCGCCAGGGTATTCCCACGGTCCCCTGGTACTTTTAATTATACAATAACTTCCAGTCATCCGATCCAGCAAAAACCTGTTATTCATATACCATGGAACTGCAGTGAATGCCACAATCCCAGTGCAAGCGGAAGTTTAGCAGGAGCAAATACCCTCAAACCCATGCCTTCATGGGATAACCAGGGATTATCATATACCCATACTGATTATAATAGCGATGGCAAGGATGACGTTACGTGCAGGTTATGTCATAATTCATTCCATAATATTTCAATCAGGAACTGCACTGACTGCCATATACAGCGGCCTGGCGGTCATAACCAGGCAGATTTTTATGATATGGGATATACCGGTTGTATGGACTGCCATGTTGATCCGCATTTTGAACCCGAGGCAGCAGCTGGTGGGAACTGCACTGACTGCCATTTAGAAGGTGGTACAAACATAACTGCTGATCTGCCAATAATAAGTAGGGATGGTTTTTTCAATAGTTCACACTACAACATTACAGGAGATTTCAATGCCAGTAATTATTCTGATATATCCAGGGTCTGCTGGGGATGTCATGTAAATTATACTGAACAGCTTATAGATCCATTCCATACCAGACGTGTACCACAATTACCTGATTGTGAGGACTGCCATCTCAGTGAAACACCATTAAATGGCGAACACCTCAGAAAGATACCACCCATACAGATCCCTGAACACCAGCCTCTGGGTGTGGATGTCCAAACAAACATATCTACCAACTGTACTTTCTGTCATAACAATTCACTATCTATTCCAATACCGACTACAAATGTCACATACGCTGAAGCAAAGAACTATGTTTCTCACTATGTGGATACTGACAATTTAATGACAACAACCAATAATACCACTGACTGTTGGTGGTGTCACGTTGTTAATTCAGATAATGTTTCATGGGGTATGCCTACCGATCCCTTCAATTCTACCCACTACGATCATACTCCATTAAAACTCTTTAATAGCATTGACTGTTATCCATGCCATATTTCAAACAAGGTAATGGATAATGGCAATCCACAGGCAGGGTTTACATTCCACAATGACAGTATGCTCCCCGGTGCCGGAAAATATTGTGTGGACTGTCATGATATAGGTGGAATGGTAAATGAAACGTACCAGATCGATGTACAGGCCATGAACAGGTCGGGTGCAATTCATTATGATCTCAACAGAGTTGCAATCGACACAATGGATCCGAATGAAGATCCGAATAACGTACGCTGCTGGGCCTGCCATGGTGACGGAAACCTATCCGAAGCTGCCCAACCCACAGGCCATCCTGACAATTACAGCACTCCCAAGAACTGCGGTGACAGGGAATGCCACAATTTCAACCAATCTATCTTACATGAACCGATGGTCTATGAGCACATCAGGTATGTGGATGATATCGACGAGCATGTTAACACAACAGCAGATTGTTCGGTATGCCATAAAAACAGCATCGTGAGCCACGGGGACAATTTAGTTCCTAATGATACCTCACTGGTATCACATTACGGATCGACCTGGAACCTGGTAAATACATCAGACTGTATCTATTGTCATCTCGATGAAGACAATGCAGAAAAATGGGGTAATGCACCTGATCCAAGAAACCATACGGATTATGCCTTTGTTGAAAAAACCCTCATTGCCGGCAGGCCGTGGAAGCTTGTGGATAATTATTCCATCACGTTATTAGAAACCACAAGTAATGCTGCCATGTTCATCTTTGAAAAGGATGGTGAGCTGCTTGAGCGTGATATCCTGTCCCAGGGTGATAAGCTTGATTTCGAGATCAGCGGGATAGAAGATGACAACACCAGTATTGTAGATTTCACAATAACCAAAATATTCAAAGGAATAAATCCATATGCATATGTTGTTGAGTTGTCAGGAGATGTGCTTGCATCACGCATCCACAGAGAAACAAATAATATAGCGTGCTATGCCTGCCATGATCGTGAATATCGTACAAATGAACCGGACGGCAGGGATTACTATATCCTGGAAAAGGAGAAAAAGGATGATGAAAATGTCACTCTGGGACGTATATATGTCAATTTCGAAGAGAGTGATAAGAAAATACTCCGAATGGGAGAACACTGGGAGCTTGGAGAAGGTTATAATCTTCATGTCGTAGATGTAAACCTGCAAAGCACTACTACACGGCTGCAACTGTATAAAAATGAAACGCTGGTAGAAGATACAATAATAAAAGAGGGAAGTAATTTCATATATGAAGAACGGGTTTTCGACCGGGATATTAATGTATTCAGCGCAAAACTGGATATTGTTTTTGTTGGTACAACAACCCAGGCTATTATACTAAAGGATGTGTGGCTCATTGCAGGTGAGCAAAAAGTCTTAGAAGGCGATTTATGGATACTACAGAATAAGAAATTATTAAAAGACCTGCCGCTGGATAGTGTTATAACAGTTGGAGAAGAACCGGGGACATTCCATGTGTTTACGCTTTCACCTGGCGAATACAGTTCGGACTGTATCAGCTGCCATGCAGGAAATGGAGTAGCCCCCATTAAAATCGATGTGGATACTTTTAAAAAGGGTGTGCATGCATATTTGAATCAAAATGCAATCTCTGACACTTTTATCACAGATGAGGCAAACAAAGCATGTTGGGCATGCCACGCTAATGGCAGCGAGCCAGATGAGCATCCCACGCCCTACTTAGGTGAGCGCCCGCCAAAAACCTGTATTAGCTGTCATGGGTACTCGCAATTTGATGCAACGCAGGTATACACACACTACCAGGGCTCTGAAATCTCAACAGATTCAACATGTTGGGACTGCCACTTTAATGCCGTCATTAATAGTACCTCAAAAAATGTAAAGGCTGCAACATCCCATGATTCAACACGGGAAGACCTTTTAGATACCTACAGTTGTGATGTATGCCATAACAATGAAACAAATGCACCCATATGGGGAGATGCTCCACAGGTTACAAAACACAATGCAGATAATGATTGCACTCTATGCCATGCAGGTGAGGGAGTTGCGACATTCCATGATAAAGGAATAACCATAACCAGGAATTGTGAAGATTGTCACGTCGATAAACAGCGCTCAGATGAATTCAACCTGAGTCCAATTATTTCACACTATCCAGGTGCACCGGATGATAGTGCAAACACCCTGAAACGCAATGAGTACACATGTCGTGTGTGTCATAACGCCACTAATGAAACATTACACACAGACCTTGAAATAAGAGAATACCGAAACGAGACCATGGGTTACTGCTTCCCTTGTCACAGCGTTGAAGGGGAATTCCCCCATAAATCAGAAGCGCTGATAGGAGTACTGCGTCACGGATCCGGCATAAATGTAATTTCCGGGTGTGATGCATGCCACTCTCCTGAAGGTATTAGTAAATACCATACCCCGACATTGCTGGGTAAGGGCACTTTCAGAGGCGCGGTCAGACATGATGTTGATTGCCTGGATTGTCATCCTGAACATGAAGGAAAGGAATACCAGCCGTTCGAAGGCATACTGTGTGTCGACTGTCACTCTGAATACGGTTCTGTCCATTATGCAGGTGCAGAAGTTAAAATGACGAATCAAACTAGTACATGTGTCCTCTGTCACAATGAGGAGGCTGATATTTATCATAGCCTGACGTACTTTGTGGGCGATGTGACGGATGAAGTCATTGAACCCTGTCGTGTTTGTCATAAAGACATCGAATCCCTCGTGGAACATGTCAGGACATTGAAGATCATAGGGGGAACCATGGCAACCATTTCGCACACAGTATCAGAAACTACAATAACTTGTGACTCGTGTCACAATGTCACAGGAGAGAACAGGTTCCACTTTGATTCCTATCCTATGGGTACTGTACAGGACCCAGGCTGGCCGGACTGGAACGCAGGGAATGTTACAAAATGCAAGGACTGTCATACATATCACGGCGGAGCTACACCTTTCAATGCCACGAATATGGGCACCCAGGGTCTCTCACCATCGGGTACAGCTCATGGTTTGGCACCTAATTGCACATTGTGTCACGGCGGGTCTGACCCAATAAGTTTCCATACTCTCGCAACCACCCAGTTTGTACCTCGTCTGGCAGTCACATTAAATCCTGAGGAAGTATTCCAGGGAGAAACGAGCCTCTTGCAGGCATCAGTAGTGCTTCCGGCGCTTACAAAAGTAACGGGTGCTGAATATTTCATTGATGATATGGGTAAGGAAGGATACGGGAGGCCTCTGGAATTTGTGGTCGGCGGGTCATCTGATTCATCTGCCTTGCTTGGAGCAGTGATAGAAACATCAGACCTGTCCTTAGGAAAGCATACTATTTTTGTACATGTGAAAGACTCCTCAGGAAAATGGAGTAATGTAGATATAGGTGTGCTCACAGTGAAAAAGCCTGCGGGATTTGCAATTATTGAGCTTATATTAAGAGATATCCTGCCTATATTAATTTTTATTATACTGTTATTTTTAATATGGAGACGGCTTAGATGAATATGGGAAACATGCTCTTATATGCCAGTTTGTTATCTGCATGTTCAGCTGCTGTTTACCTGTTTACTGGCAGAATAAAAATAAGCATCCTGCTTATAAGAACTGCTGCTTTTACAGCAACCCTTTCTGTACTATTACTGGCATCTGCTTTTGTTTTTCTTGATTTTAGTCTGTTCTATGTCTGGCAGCATAGCAGTGCTGAACTGCCGATCTTTTATCGGCTGGCTGCTATACTGGTAGGCCAGGAGGGGACGTTTTTGATATGGGCATGGCTTTCCCTCATGGTAGTACTGCTGTATACAGAACTGCACCGGATACACAACCGGACAGCTATGATCACTATTGTCTATGCTTTAATAGGCTGTGCTTTTTTGCTTGTCCTGACAATTATGATGACACCTTTTAGATCAATATTCGCGGTGGGTGGAGCTTCTTTGCCACCCACTGGAAACGGCATCAGCCCGGAACTTATGGATATTTTAATGCCGCTGCATATTTTTACGACTTTTATTGCTTATGCGTTTGCACTCATTCCTGCTGCCATGTCGCTGGCTTATCTCACAAAAAGGGAGAATATGCCTGATAGTAAAAATTTTCTCCGTCTTGCATGGTTATTTTTAAGCATTTGTATGATCAGTGGCGGCATCTGGGCTGATCGTCTGCTTGGTTGGAACGGTTTCTGGCAGTGGGACCCTATACAAGCGATTTCAATGGCGGTATGGCTTTTATTGACAGCTGCCCTACATGCTGTTGTCCGTTTTAATTCGGGAGAATATAAGAAATTGTTCCCGCTGTTATGTATCGGGACATTTCTTGGATCTCTATATATGACATTAATAGCAAGAAGCGATATTTTTGGCTCCATCCACAGCTTTCCCGGAACACCCACATGGTGGATGATTGTTGTTTTCATAGCGATTGTGATTGTTTTTTCATTTATGCTGGCTTTGAGGCGTGGTGTGCCTGAACACACTACATCAGACAGTATTCATATTTTTAAACCATCCAATACTTTTTATTTTACATTATTGATATTGATAATGATGGCGTTTATTGCCTTCTGGGGACCTACTTTGTATTTAATTCTCGGTTATATGGGCCGGGCGATAATTATTCCAATGGAATTTTACAATATATTATTTTATCCCCTTATTGTGCTTCTGTCTTATCTTATCGGTATCTGCATGCTGTATGGAAGGGTGAATAACCGCACACTGGCCTATGTTTGCATTATTTATTTCACCATCTCCATTATTCTCGCTGTAGCAGTACCGTACGGTACCCATGCTGTAGCAGCATCCCACACCGGTTCATCTTTTGAAAAGATATTAGGTTCAATTTCTGTTACTTCTTATATACCTGTTTTTTTCTTTGTTACAGGTAGTGTCATCTTTAAAATAGTGAGAGATTTGAGGGTAAAGAATAAAACAGCATCAATCCATCTAAATGGGATTAATTTAATTCATGTGGGGTTTGTTTTCATTGTTCTTGGTGCCATTCTGAGCACTTCCTTTGCAACTTCACACAATTTTAGTTATAGTTTAGCTGAGAAGGGTGTTTTTAAAGAGGATGGGGGTATGGTTTTGCGGTTTTTGGATTTTAGAGTTGAGCAAGTAGGTTCGGACTGGTACCAGATTGTGGATGTTGAAGTAATTGATGATAAAGAGTATACCACGACTGCTGTTTTTTTGAAAAGCCGGCAGTTTGGATATATTACCCGCCCGACGGTAAGACGCGGTCTGCTCTCAGATACACAGGTTGAATTCCAGGGATCACTGCCACACCAGATCGAGCTTGAGACTATCGAAGTAAAAGTTAAAAAGCAGCCCTTTGCAAGTTTGATGTGGAGTGGATGTGTACTGATGATTGCAGGCGTGTTACTCACACTTTCATCTGATGTTATTCGCAGGAAAGGATGGATATTGTCATACTTGAAATTTGTCGTGAACAAGCCTGTATCTGATATTATACCTTTGAAAACAAAAGAATTTAAGATGTTTATTTTTTCTATTCCAGTAGTTGTTACCATAGGAACTGTCACAGCTATCCAGATGTATAAAGTGCTGGGTTATTTGTATGCTTTTTATGTGATTCTGGGAGGGGTTGTTATCGTATCTGTAATTATTTATCTATTAAAATGCAGAAAATCCTGAAAAAATATTTGACCAAACTTCGGCTTTTTTAGGCACATGAATCAAGTATCTCCAGAATGTCAGGTAAATGTGGAATCTTCAGAATGTCAAATAAGTGTGGGCGCTTGAAGGTCATAATAGCTCATAATATCTTCTGCGTTCTACCCAACAACATTATATGTGATTGAAATCCATGTTTAATTCTAAAGCAGTGTCGTTTTGAGTACCGTCTGCCTGATAAGGAGGAATATCCATGACATCTAAAATGGAGTACCTAAAAAAGCGATACAAAGAAATGTCGCCAGCCCAGCTTGAACTGATTATCGTACAATTGGACAAAGAACTTGAACATAACCCTGATTCTGTTAAGGATGAACTATGTATCGCAATGGATGCTCTGGAAGAAAAAAAGAAAAAAGCCGATGGAAAGAAGAGGCACAGGCCGTGTCTTCCAAGCAATTTTGAACACAGGTTGGATGTGGGTGAAGAATTCTAAGGCAGGGATATGATGGAAGATCGTATACTGGCACACCTGGAAATTATCGAATCGGTCTATGGTGTTGAAATACTGAACAAGTCCAGGGTTGTGCAGTGGATAGGGGAGATAACTGATGATGATAAACAGGCCCTGACTATTGCAACAGCCTTGAATACATGGATCATGATGAACAGTACCGGTTCGGGCCTGGAAATACCAATCACTGTGCTTGAACAGATACAGGCGAATCTGATATCGAAAAGCAGATAGGACCTTGCCATGTTCAAACGAAACTGAGCACGCTTCGAGTCATGGCTTTGGGTCATGGTAATATCGTGAAAGAAGAGATGCTTCAACCTATCCATAAAGAAAAATGAAAATGCAGATTGGAAAAACCCATCTACCCTACCTTACACGGGACAGGATTTACGTATCCTCTCACTCCGGAGGCCAGTTCTTCTCCATCCAGCCAGGTATCCGGCCGCTGTCAGGTGGTCCGATCTTCACCTTCAGTCCGCTGGCATCCTCCATGTCACCCTGCAAGCGGGCAGCCAGTCCCGGAAGAATGACCGTATTGTGAGCGGTCATCTCGCTGAAATCGAAACCAACCCTCATGAACTCATCAGACACCTTCTGCCCTGTCATCTGCCCGCCTGCCACCGCAGCCTCAACACCAAGGCCGTCAGTATCGGTCGCCAGCAGGTAACAGTCAATACCGTTACTGGCAAGGTCGCTCTCCACTGTATAATAGGTCAGGGCAAAATTGGTTGTCACGAAAACCGGAGAATCCTTATCAGGCGAACCCACCTCGTAGACCTTCGGGTCCACCTTTACAGGTGTCCTCGGGTCAGTATAGATAGTATCCCTGATATGCAGCTCTGGCAGCAGGGCATAGGGCTCGATACTGTGCAGTATCATGATATCACCGTAGCGCACCGTGAATACCGATGCCAGCACAGTCTCCCAGTAACTGGCAGAAACAGGGTCGTCATTGGCAAGGTATGCCGTCATAGGTACTGCCAGCAGCGGGAAAGCAATATCACGCTGTCCTTCCTTGATTCCGGCACGCCTTATCATAAGGAAATTCTCAAATGATTCCCGTAACGACTTGCCCTGCGGATTTGTGCCCGGATCAAGTACCAGGTCATCACGTCCCATCTCCAAAAATGTTGCAGCCATGCTCTTTAAAGTATCCAGGTCATCAGGGGAGAACAGTACCAGTGGTACATCATACTCCACAACCAGGTCGGCCACATCCTGCCAGTTATCCTTTGTGGCAGCATACAGCAGAGGCTTCCTGTCAGCCACTACCTCCAGGCCGGCCTTAAGCACCTTTGGGTCCAGGCTGCACAGGATAAGCGGCAGTTCAGTGTTCCCTGCCACACTGGTAACAGCCTGTTTGAACTTGTCAGGGTCACCGGACGTACTGCGAATAGCAACCATGTCAAGTTTAAGGAACCTGCCAACATAGAATTTTTTATACTCATTAATGAACTTGATCCGTTCTGTCAGTTCATCCTCGCTCATAGTATCCCAGACATCCACAGCAAGTGCAGGCTGGTTAAAGAACGCAAGCTGGTGACGGTACAGTATATCATCGCCGCCTACAGACACAGTGTGTTCGCCAGTACCGATAATCACTTCCCTTATCTCGGGTGCCAGCAGTTCTGCCAGCTTCAGGTACTTTTTCTTAAACTTTTCCTCAAGCAGGGGCGGGCAGTCTTCCAGATTCAATGAACGGTCGATCATATGGGATGCGAAGGCCATGCAAGTGGCTTCACCGCAATCACCGCAATTGGTCTGGGGCAGGAACTTGTAAACTTCAAGTGGGCTGTTGACTTTCATTTTCACACCTCCGCCGTAACCCAGTCAGATATATCCACAGCATCCCTCTCAAGTGAACCGTGCAGGCTCTGAGTGATCTCCTTTAGCACAGCTACCGAACCGGGATGCATCATCATGAACAGGTCATTGCCTGCCAGTGAAAGGGTCAGGCCGGTCACTATCTCCCAGATCGGACCCCTGTATTCCCTGGGTCCCCAGTCACTGTCTTCCTTAAGCGGGGAACCTACCATCCAGGCTTCCCTGGCACCCCATGCATTGGTAGTACCACTGCTCATGGGAAATGACAGTTCCTTGTCCCCGATAAGACCTGCCAGGCGTATTCGCTCCATGTTGGTATAAGCATAATCCAGGCCGTATCCCAGTGCAGCGGTTGTGGGGTCCATGACAATATCCTCACGCTTTACATTGCACTGCTTCATCAGTTTGCGGTTCAACTCCTTCTGGGCATTTATCTCAAGCTGGGTCCATGAGAGCACCACATGCCCGTAATCATTGGCAGCCTTTGCAATACGTTCATAATCAAGGTTCAGGCTAGCACTGGCCAGCAGCACACGCTCGCCTTCTGCCACTTCTGCGGCCTTCTCCAGCACTTCGGGGTCCTTTTCAGGGTTGCCGCTACCGCCGATAACGATCGGTACATCCACGGCCTGTAATACATCAGCCACGGTCTCGGCAGCTTCCCTTGGAGATGTATCCTTGATACCAGGGTCAGTACTGATCAGGTGGATGGTCACCATGTCGGCACCAAAATCATTTACCACCTTTTTGGCCCATTCTGCCGGGCTCTCGATCACATCCTCATAATTGACCTTCACAGCCTTTGCCATCCCGATAGGCATATCAAACACATCCATAGTGATGTGGTTGCGGTGCGGCATGGGACTGTCAAAATAATAGGGCAGCGCGTTCTCACCGCCCAGTGTGATCGTGCTCTTCCTGGTACCACCGTCTGAGGATGTGGCACCCAGTGTTACTTCCTGTATGGGATTTTTCCACTCTTCGATTTTATTAACTTCGAATTTAGATGGCAGCAATTGCCCTGGCCTGGTCACACCTGGAACTGCTGCCTGGGCCATTGACCCGAACAACTGGTCCACAGGATAACCTAATAATCGTGATATGTTTATCAAGTGTTGGGCGATCTGGGCCGTTTCATGTCCCAGCATATATGCCAGTTGCGGATTAAGCCCGCCACCGGCATCCATATCCAGTTCAATGTCACCTTCAATGGTCACACCTTCCAGGGATTCAACGTCCATATCATTGAACAGGCTGCCCAGTTCAGATAACTTGATCTTTTTTGCCATTGTGATTCCACCTTATTTCATCGCATGAATTGTGATATGTTTATCAAGTGGCGGGCTATCTGGGATGCTTCATGTCCCAGCATATGTGCCAGTTGTGGATCAAGCCCGCTACCGGCATCCATATCCAGTTCGATTTCACCTTCAATGGTTACACCTTCCAGGGATTCAACGTCCATATCATTGAACAGGCTGCCCAGTTCAGATATCTTGATCTTTTTTGCCATTGTGATTCCACCTTATTTCATCGCATGTCTTCAAATAATTGTAGATCTGTTCTCTTAAATCCCCAATTTCATAATAATGTTTTCCATTTCAATCACCGCAGGTGATGTCTCGGAAAGTTCACTCAGTGCCTTTCCATCCAGGTCGAATCTGGCAATATCCTCATCAAATGGTACCATGCCTGCAACCTCCAGCCCTAATTCCTGTGCATATTTATTAAGCCGCTCACGGTTTTGCGGTGTCACCTTATTGAATATCACATACATATGCCGTATCTTCAGGTCCAGTTCCTTTTCAAGGTCCCGTATCCGCTCGGCAGTCTGGAGCCCACGCCTGGAACCGTCAGTCACCACAACAAGTTCGTCTACATCCCGGATAATACCCCGGCTCAGGTGTTCCAGGCCAGCAGCTGTATCAATGATCACCAGGTCATAGTTCTTTATGATCCGGTCCATGATGTTGCGCAGCAAGTTGTTGGTAAAGCAATAACATCCACTGCCTTCGGGCCTGCCCATCACCAGCAGGTCATACCCATGCTGCTCAGCAAGTACACTGTATATCCTGGACTCCAGCAACCGTTCCTTATCAGTATCCGGCGGCAGATTATCCCGCTCCTCCAGCAGGAACTCCCGCTGGTCTGCCAGGGTCTCCTCAACCACATCCCCCAGTGCCTCCGGAAGATTGGAGTCAGGGTCAGCGTCAATGGCCAGGATGGTTGCATCCCTGTTCACCAGCCAACGGATAAGCATGGCTGCTACAGCAGTCTTGCCTGTACCACCCTTCCCGGTAATTGCTACAACTTTCAAGGCACTGCCCCAGGGAAGTTATTTCTTACTGCTAAGTATGATCTTGTCGATCGAAATCTTGGCATTCTTCAGGGTAACTTTTATACCACCGCTACCACTACCGCCAACCATGGGCGGGATGTTCTGCAGCATGGCAGGGTCGGGCATGCCAAATACCGGCATAGCTGTTGAAGTTACAGTTGATTCTTCATCCACTTCTTCATCCTCATCAGCACCCCAGTTCTTGACCACAGGATGATCTTTCTCTTTAAGGAATTCCTTCAAGGTGTCCAGATCCTGTGCATCCTCTTCTGTAGCCACTTTGTCCACGATATCTGCAGGGATATCAGCCAGTACCTTATCCTTGAGGATTTTTGGCATCCAGACCACTCTGTTCCAGCCGCCATCCGCCTGGATGAACTTTGGTGAGCGGAAATAGTTGACCCCAACACCCAAAAAGCCAATGACCTGCTTGCCGCCGCCGGTCTGGCCAGCCATCGTACTGAATGCAAGTCCGTTAGGGGCCATGCCAGTGTAATCCCGGTCAACCCAGCCGATACCATCAACTTCCGGCATATAGAATCCAACAACCTCGAAACATCCGCATGAGGTATGTGGAAACTCAAAGAAACTATGGATCTTGATCCTGTTGTATTCGCCGCCAGAGAGTTTCTGAGCGACCTCGTTGACACCTGAGTACTCGCCGCCAATTTCGTCCAGTAGTTCGCCTTTTTCGATCGGGAACTGGGGACCCTCAGGGTCTACCTTTGCTGCTGCCCTGCCGTCGAACCAGTTGATCGCACCACACAGTGCGATCCTGTCAGGGGTTATCACACATACACTGGTGGGTGCGAAACTCTGGCACAGGCTGCAGCCGTAGAAAGTATCCACGTCCTCATCATGGAGGTTGCGTGTCCTCTCGTCCCTGGAAGCATATCTTTCCATTGCCTTTGCCAGTTCCTCTTCTACCTTCTCGATATCAGTGATATATGTGGCCTCGATCTTCTCTATAAATGGCAGTTCATTCCTGAACAGCATCATAGTGGCCTTTGCAATATGTTCAAAGGAATTGAGACCTTTCGCAATGGAATCCTTGTTGATCCTGAGCCATACATCATACCGCTGGTTCAAGTGCATAACACCCTGGATGTAATTCTGGAAATCATGGTTTCGCCTTTCGACAATGGCTTCCAGGTCAGGTTCCACCAGTTCTCCAGCAATGCGGTATATCATAGCCAGTGGATAACGCCCTCCCTCTTCCATCTCAGAGACGTCGGGACCGATAAGCGTGAATTTACCATCCTCTATCTCATCTATGCCCACTGCATTTACCAGTTCGAACCCTTTGGATTTCGGACCAGCCAGTTCAACATACATATCATCTTTACGGACCCTTTCCCCTTCGAACATAGGGGATATTTCAAACGGGAATTCATCTGCCATTATTAAATCCTCACACTTCTTTTTTTATTGATCTTCCTTGCCAGTAATTCATTGTAATTCGTTATAATTGTGCCACAACCACATCCAGTGCCTTGATAAAATCATCCGGTTTAAGGTTACCAAAAGATTGCTGGGCATTTGGATGATAGTGCCTGTCAATAGAGATTATCTTGATTTTAGTGAAATTCTTTAACGTGGACATCAACTGGCTGGCATAGTAGTACGTATGCCCGAGGAATATGGTTGTATCATACCCACCCTTGCCGTCGAATCCTTTCCAGTCAGGGTCTTTCAGGTATGAGACCAGTGCGTGCAGGTTGACGTAGGTGGCATCAATGCCTTCCTCTTTCAACCGCTTCAGACTACTTCCTGTAGCAGCCACTGGTATGCCTTTTCCAGCCATGCTCCTGACAATTTCAATGACACCATCATCACCAGCCGCTGTTCCCACGATGAGCAGCGGACGCTTAGCCTTTGAAATAAGCTTACCTGCCACCTCTGCTTTAACAGCTTTTGCCATCTTTGGTCCGGGAATATTTGCCCTGTCAAAGGGTACTGCATTTTTGGTGGTATCCAGTTCTTTAGCTGCCATTATTCGCCCGCCCCCTTGCACAGCCTTGGTACAGTTGTGGGCTGGAAGGATACATCGACCTTCCTGGCAGGACCTTCGAGTATCTTTTTCTTGTCCCAATCGATCTTCCATCCATGTTCCTCTTCCAGTATCTTAAGCAGCTCCTCCCTCTTTGCCAGGGGCAGGTCAGCTTCGCTTCTCACATAAATGTGCCAGTCATCAGGCAGTACGCCCAGGTACTTCTCACTCAGTTCGATGTAATGGGTCAGCTTGATCATCCGTCCCAGGTTATTGTCACCTGGCCTGAAGCAGAGTTTAGCCAGCAGGGGCATGACCTCTGCTTTATTTTCTGCTGATATCAGCAGATGTTCGGGTGCAGGTTCGACATTATGCACTGACCCGTCCCTGGCATCCAATATGTTCCACTTATCCTTGTCATAGGGCTTGCCCGGGTATGCCCGCCTGTATTTGGGTCCGTGCGGTCCCAACACTACAGGTATACCAAGACGGTTACAGCCTGTACCGATGGAAAGTGCTTTCTGGGTAAATCCACCCCATGCCAGGCCCACGGCTCCTATCCTGTTCATTACATAATCTGCGATCTCTTCAAAGTTGCCGCTAATATCACGCCTGGCAAATATGGCAGCTACCTTGATAGTGGTGGCTGTTATGTGGGCGTTTGAAACACATGAACCGGTATTTAGCAGGTTACCTTTGAGGAACCCTCCTCCGTACCGCTCATACAGGGTCTTACCCTCGTCATCTTTGAACATACCAATATCCATGGCACTGCAGCCTGATGTAACGACAATATAACTCCGTTGCAGCATCTCCTCAGCAATCTCATATACATCGCGGCTTCCGTCAGGATAGTTGGGGCAGCCAATGATGGCGACTATACCGGGAGTGGTCCCGAGCACAAGGTTGACTCCCTCTTCCCTTATCTCAGGGTCTCCTACCTGGCCCCGGCCGGTCCTGACCTTTCCTTTCTCCTCACGTATGACCTTCTGGGCGGCTTTCTCGATCACATTCAATATCGGAATGTCCTTGGGACATTCAAATTCGCACCGTCCGCAACCTATACATTTGTCATGCAATTCCTCGAATAATGTCAGGTCGCCTCCTGCTGCGGCTTCCATTGCTATATCAATTTCAAGTCCCTGGGGGCAGCTTATCACACATGCACCGCACTGGGTGCAGCTTGATGCCAGTTTCCTGAACTCATCATCACTGGGCAGGGCAGTAATACCTTCTTCCTTGCGTATCGGCGCCATCTTCATGACAAGTTTCGGGGCCAGTTCACCGACTTTTTCATAGTCGAACATTACGACACCGGGTTGGTCACCTGATACGAGGTCACTGATAATGTCATCAATATCATCATTGCTCCTGTCAGGCAGACCGTACATGACCTTATCATTTGTAGCAATGACCGGAATATGAAGTTTACTGGTTTCCTGCATCATATCGGCCCTGATACATTGTTCATCCACAATTATCAGGTCAGGGATGCCTGAGCGGATGTATTTAAGCTGTTTTGAGAGAGACCCCACTACCTTTGCCTTAGGATTGACCCGGGTCATGTCATGTGCCGTGCAGCACACGCCAGCTAATTCTATCTTATCAAACAGGTCATGCTCTTCCATATAATCCATAATATATGTGACAGCAGCCACATTATGGCCTATACATAAAAGCACTGGTTTGGTGGAATCAATTAAACCCATACCCATTTCGGCCAGTGGAGCATCGGCCTGGCTTTTTGGCATATCCAGGCAGGATATCTGGATAATATCAGATACTTCCATGCCAAGATGGTCCACCATACCTGCATGCAGGGCTTTGGATTCAAAGTCTATGGCACTCCCCTCCTGTCCAATGTGGGTCGTGGCCAGCAGTTGTGTTATCTGCTCTTCCACATAGTCCAGTACAGGGACGAAATCACCAATGGTCTCTGGTTCAATACCCATTATAGTCTGGGTGAGTGGTGCTTTTATGTTACTGGGCCCTACATCGATAGGATGGTCAGCTCCAAAACGCTTGATAAGATGGTTTAACAGGTGTCTGCCGTGGCCCGCGTGGGCGGCTGCGCCTGTTAAGGTCCTGAGCATAGCTTCACGGGCCTGTTGGGCTTCCATGTTGATGCCGCAGGCACCTTCCTTATTGCCTGTCAGGTCACACTTGCCGTAGGTGCAGTAACAGCACATATCGCAAATAGGTGAATAAACGGGTTCGTACCGCTTAAGCAGCCTCATGTCCCAATCCCGCAGTTTATGTATCTCGGGTGCAGGTGTCGGACCTTGTGGCTCATCGTCTTTATCAGAAGATGTTACCTTGCCTATGTTTATCTGGACGTTTTCCAGACCTTCTATGGTAAATTTGCCTTTTTTAATAACCATTGGGGGTATGCTCTCCTTTATTTGGTCAGGTATATTTACAATAACCCTAAAATATTCTAAAATTCAATATTCTAACTATAATACTAAGTAAATATATTAATATATTAAAATTATGTATTATTTTTATGTATTTGTTTTGTATATATTTCTTGTATATATTATAGTAGTATAAACATAATGCATGTGGGGATAGTTGATTATTGTGATTATAGTGACTATATTTGATTATTTAACCAAGTTTTAGCCCTAATTTTATTCAATATTATTAAACGCTTTCGCAATTGTACACTATTATATATATCAAATCTGATTATATTTTTACCAAAAGCATTCAAATATAATTACTCTTATCGAATGTATTATAATCACTCTTATCGAATGTGTTACTTTCAGGAATAGATAATATGCTTGTAGCTGGTGTGGATGAGGCTGGAAAAGGACCTGTTTTAGGCCCCATGATAGTGGCAGGAGTAGTAATTGAGGAGAGCAGGCTCCCTGAACTTAAAAAACTTGGAGTAAAGGATTCAAAAGTCCTTTCCCCTATGCGAAGGAATTACCTTGCATCAAAGATAAGGGAGCTTGTTGATGACTATTACATCCTTGAGGTAAGTGCCAGGCAAATAGATGAGTTCAGGAAGATAATGACCATGAACCAGGTAATGGTGATATGCCATGCTAAAGTACTTGACCAGCTTGGCCCACAAAAGGCTTACCTGGATGCTTCTGATGTTAATGAAGAGCGGTTTGGGGAGAATGTAAGTAAAAAACACAAGTCTGCCATTGAGATCATAGCAAAACATAAGGCCGATGATCTTTTTCCCATTGTATCGGCTGCTTCCATTCTTGCCAAGGTCAGGAGGGATAGGTGTGTGAGGGAGATCGAAAAAGAGATTGGTTTGCCGCTGGGCAGCGGATATCCGTCAGATCCGAAAACAAGGAAATTCCTGGAAAAGTGGATAAAGGAACATGGAAGTCTTCCGGATATTGCCAGGCATTCATGGAAAACATCTGAGAACTTGCTCAAGAAAATGCGTTAATTGGAGACTTTTTGTTATTTTCTGGGACGATTCGAAAAACCGCAGAGGGACGCAGAGTAAAATAACGACTCTCTGCGAACCTCTGTGTCCTCTGCGGTGAATCTTTTTTGCAATGATCCACTTATCCAGAATAAATTAAAAAGTCTTGTTAATTGCATGGAAATCAGACAACAAATATATAAGTAATAATAAACCATGATAAATGTGTCAAGTATTATTGAATCTTGGTGAGATGATAAATATGGCTGAGAAAACTTATGTTGAAGAACCTTGTGGATATTGTGCTGGTGCCGGAGAAGTAGAGGGCGAGACATGCATTGCCTGTAAAGGGAATAAGACTTTCATGGTAGCAGAACCTCCGGTACAATGCCAGTTCTGTAAAGGCAGAGGTTATTTGATGATCGGAGCCCCTTGCAGAACCTGCAAAGGTACTGGTTGGATGGGTATAAAGAAAAAATAATAAATATATTATAATAATAGACATACAATAATATATATATTACAATAAATTCGAATTATAAGGGTAGGAAGGGGAGGAGCTTACTTTTTAATTTTTAATAACTATCCAATCCTACCATTTACTATTTTTCACAGATATAGAAATATCAATCTCATTTACCAATAAGTCGTGCATCCTTCACCTGATAGATACCCCTGTCCCCTTCCCACATTATCTCAGCGTCAAGTATCTCGATCCTTGACCTGTATAATGGAGCATCCAGTACAAGCGTTTCATACTCACCGCCCTCACCGCAGATATGTATCCCATATCGCCTGTTAAGGTCGAGTAGCGCATCGATCGCAGTACCATCAATGGTCCTGCCCAGCCATTCTTCATCCAGGCCCATGGCAGATACATGGACTATCATAATATCCATGGCCCGGATCATATCCCTTATCAACAGTTCCGGTTCAATGTGCCAAAGTGGTGCCACCATCTCAATACCCAGTGTATTGCATATACGCCTGACACGGCTGGCCTGGTATTCGGATTCGATGGCCCCCACCACCACCCCTTCAACATCCAGATGCCCTAAAGCCATTTCCAGGTCACCCAGTTCTTCCTCTTTTAAGCCCCGGGTGGTTTGTGTAGTCAGCGGGATGCCAGCCGACCTGGATATCAGGTCGACCATATGGATATTTGCAGAATGGAACATGTAGGAATCATCCCTATCCGGTTCAATTGTCATAAGGTCGGTTATCTCATGCCCTTCCCTTATCGCAAGTTGTATAGCATAAATAGAATCCTTCCCGCCAGATGTAAGTGCAGCCAGTCTCATATGTTCTACATAGCCCCAACAAATATTAATTTATAGTTTTAGAGTCTCTTGACCTATTACATGAATGACCCGGAACAGAGCAGGGAATTAGTGGATATTCCCCGCATACTTATAGCAGGTGATCGCTCATCCAGTGGCAAGACCACCATCTCCACCGGCCTGATATCGGTACTGAGTCACAGGGGAATGCGCGTACAGCCTTTCAAGGTGGGGCTGGACTATATCGACCCCAGCTACCATACCGAGGTCTCTGGCCGTCCCAGCCGTAACCTGGACGGGCACCTCATGTCCAGGAACACAGTACTGGAAGTGTTCCATCACGGCATCGATTTTAAAGGCGGTGCAGACATTGCCGTTATCGAAGGAGTAAGGGGGCTGTATGAAGGACTGGAGGGTTTAAGTGATATTGGCAGTACGGCACAGATAGCTAAGATACTGGACTGTCCTGTTATCCTGGTCATCAATGCCCGCAGCATTACCCGCAGTGCGGCCGCACTGGTAATGGGATATAAGTCCTTTGACCCGAAGATCAACATTGCAGGCGTAATACTGAACAATATCGGTGGGGCCAGGCACTCGCGCAAGGCCAGGGAAGCCATAGAGACATACACAGAGACCCCGGTCATAGGCGAGGTGAAACGCGACGAATCCATGAATATAAGTATGCGTCACCTTGGGCTCATTCCTGTAATGGAAGGGCGGCGCAAGCTGGATGATTTTGACCAGCGCATAAACGGGATAAGGGATATCATCAGGGAAGGGATCGAGATCGATACGCTGATCGATATTGCAGGGGGCGCAATACCGATTGAGAAGCCCGAACCCCGTGTATTCATTCCCAGACAGATAACCGAAAAACCGGTTATAGGTGTAGCGCTGGATGAGGCATTCAATTTCTATTACCGGGATAACCTGGACCTGCTTGAGATGGCAGGTGCAAAACTGGAATATTTCAGTCCTGTGAACGATGCACACCCGCCTGATGTGAACGGTATGTACATAGGTGGAGGATACCCGGAATTATTTGCACCCGAACTGGCTGCCAACGAGGAAATGCGGGACCAGATCAAAGAGATGTCCCGATCAGGTCTTCCCATCTTTGCAGAATGCGGGGGGCTTATGTACCTGACCCAGGCACTCATAACCGGAAAGATACGATCATCGTCCTACCGCAGTGCGGATATGCCTGAAGGGGAACACCTGATGGTGGGCGCACTGCCAGGCAAGACATTGATGGGGCAGACAAGGGTGGTAAGCTACAGCCAGGGCAGTTTTATTAAGGATACTCCGGTAGGCAATAAAGAGAACATGTTCCTGGGGCATGAGTTCCATCATTCAGAGATCATCGACCTGCCGGATAATGCAAAGTTCGGGATCAAACTGACAAGGGGCACAGGTATAAAAGAGATGTATGACGGCTTGATGTCAGGAAATACACTGGGTGTTTATTCCCATTTGCATGCAGCTTCTTACCAGGAGTTCCCGATCAGGTTTGTAGATGCTTGCTTAAAGTAACGCACCCAGTTTTCTAAAAACTGGGCATCAAAAGGGTGCATGAGGCTTCCTATTCGTTTTTTGTTTTTTTGCTTTTATCAGCAAAAATGGGCAACTACTAGTGTCAAGTCAACCCTATAATGTTGTAAAGTATTTAATGTATGTTCTTCATACTCAACATAAGGGGATTGAATCTCACTTTCCGCAGGTCAAATGAGTATTCGTATTATTATTACTGATGGCGTTTTTAAAAATCCAATTGTATTTATATTTTATAAGTGTGTGTTGTTTATGGACTAAATTGCGATGTTTTTGACATTAGAGTTATTAGAGTTAATATTTCATGGAAACTGTTGGAAAAGTCCACATTTCGAGACATTTAAACTTAGGAAATAAATGTAGCACGCCTCATCATAGCGTTTTGCTTTTGAACAATATTCAAGATGTCCCGGTTTGATCATTATTCCGACAGTCTCTCACAAGCATGTAATTGACAGAAACGCTATCATAAGAAATTATTGAATTTTTGTAGATACCTGCGAAAAGTGAGTTGAATATGAAAAAATATATTGTAACACTTACTAAAGATGAGCGCGAAACTCTTAGAACACTTACTTCCAAAGGCAAAAATAAATCACAGAAAATTCTCAACGCTCTGATTCTACTTGGATGCGATGAAGGTGAGTACCAGACAAAACGTTCGACCAATGAAGAAATTGCCCACATACTGAACATAAGTATGAGAAAGATTGACCGTGTGAAGGAACGTTTTGTCTCGGAAAGTATCGAGGTTGCACTCAATGGAAGAAAGAGAAACCGTATCTACGATAAAAAAGCTGACGGGGACTTTGAAGCTCATTTGGTTGCATTGAGTTGTGGTGAGCCACCCGAAGGCTTTGCGAGATGGTCTCTGAGGTTGTTAGCCGACAAGGTTGTTGAACTCGAATATATTGATAGCATCTCCCATGAATCTGTACGCAATATCCTAAAAAAAACGAAATTAAGCCCTGGAGGCAAAAAGGTTGGGTAATTCCTCCGGAGCAAAATGGTAACTTTGTTGCGAATATGGAAATAGTATTGGATGTTTACAAACGTCCGTTTGATCCACGATATCCTGTTGTTTGCATGGACGAATCCCCAAAGCAGCTAATTTCAGAGACAAGAACTCCGATTCCAGCTTCGCCTGGGCATCCGACCATGCATGATTATGAATACAGGCGTTGCGGCATCTGCAATATCTTTATCGCTTCTGAGCCATTGGCAGGAAAGCGCATGGTGGAGATCACAGAAAGAAGAACCAAGCAGGATTGGGCTTATTTTCTGGAGAAGATTGAGGATCAATACGAAACAGCAGAAAAAATAACGTTGGTAATGGACAATCTGAACACACACGTTCCAGGATCGCTTTATGAAACGTTTCAACCGGATAAAGCAAAGGCAATATTGGACAGATTCGAGTTTGTATACACTCCAAAGCATGGGAGTTGGTTGAATATGGCTGAGATTGAGTTGAACGTGCTCAATGGACAGTGTTTAAAAAGAAGAATCGATGACATTGAGGTTGTCAGCAAAGAAGTACTGGCATGGCAAAAATACAGAAATAATAAAAATGCGAAAGTTAATTGGCAATTTACAACTGAAGATGCAAGGATTAAGTTATCTCGGCTTTATCCGACATTTGAGGATTGACATGACACTAGTTTCTTCCCTAGTTTTCTCTGATTTGGTGTCCTTTATAGTGTCCCTTTCACCGACCTTCCCCCTAGTTTCCCCCGAAGCTTCACCGATCTTAACCAACGGAAACGTAATCTTATAGAAATCAATTCCACCGGAAACCATCGGCTCATCTTCATAATAAGCCTTCCAGCCATTGAACATCTTATCAAAACCGGAACCCGCATTCTCAGACAGTTTGATGACCCTGAATATCCTCGTAACAATGGAATTTCTTGGCATAGTGAAATCTTCTTTCATGATAGATTCAATATCCTTTGGCAAACTGCCCGGATTTAAAAACTCGATCCTGTCAAGAAAAACCCTGATCCTTGGTTTCATAGGGCTGAAATAATCGGAATGCATCAAAAGATTCACCAGTGCTTCCCGTATCGCAATAAGCTGGGGCTGGTCATCAGTCGCAAACCCGTCTGCCCTTAATGTAAAAGGCAGATCTATCTTCTTCATCAAGCGCTCAAATATACTGAAATAAAACCTGAATAGGTTCTCTTCCTCATAAAGCCTGTAATTGTACTGGGTTGGTGCATTAGAATAGGACGTACCCATAATCTCAAGATAATCAACCCTGAAATCTGTAAGCAGTCGGTTGATATTGTCCTCATTTCCAAAAACCAGCAGGCCCCCTACCGTAACCCTGCCATCAACCACAACCTGCAATTTTTCAAGCAGCTGCCCGGTTGACAACTTATTATACCTATGCTCCGGATTCATATTCTCCATATCATCTAATGATTTCCCTGAGGGCTCATTCTTTTTTACACCCCAATAATGAATATCTCCAGTTCCTAAATTATCAGAATTGTTCTCTTCAAGAAAAATTCGCATTCGCTGCATTAATGCGTCAGCTAGTATTTCAGAAAAGTCGAACTTGTTCTTAAAATCCCATTCAAGTTGATACATCGCATCTTTATGTAGAAGTTTATCCACTGTTTTGTCGTGCATTTGTTCACCCACCAGTCCATGCATTTGCTGTAACTTAAAGATGGAGGAAAAATTGCCAATTGGTAAATGAATGCATTTGAATATCAGTGGGATTAGTAAATAATATCCATCCTCCAATGAGTATCAATATTCCACCGCTTATAATTTTAACATATGTTCGATATTCACGGATCTGCTTTGATAAAGTATATCCGCCTACCAACCCAACACCAATAAATGGGGTAAGTATGCCGATTGAAAATGTAAATAATAACACGATGTTTCCAAATGTTCCCTGGTCAACTGTATTATTTAATAATACCAATAACATTGGTAAAGTACATGGAACTTTTACAAAGGAAAACAATATTCCTAATAAAAATAGTCCTGATATAGTACATACATATTTTTGAGCTATGTTTTGAAAATATACATCAAAATGAACGGGAGTTTTGATTATTCCGATAAAAAACAATCCAATCCCAATTACAATTATTCCGACAATAGATGAAAATATGGTTAGATCTGGAAGTGTTTGTTTAAATATGATCAACATTGTTCCAATTACCATATATGATATCATCAATCCGCTTCCAAATATAAGGGCACTAAACATACCACTTCTTGATGATGTGCTTGTGCCTGCAGTAAAACTTAAGATAAATCCAAGTATTGCCATAAAACATGGTGACAATCCTGCAAATAATCCAAATGTATAAGCCATGATAATATTCATAGGCTGGTCATCATTTTCATGTATAATTGGCATATCGTTATTTTTATGGATGGGCATTGAATCATTGTTGAGATGCATATCAATTGCAGATTGTAGTGACTCTTCGGTTATTTCGATACGTGAAATTTTAGTATAATTGTTCACTACGAGAGCAGGTACATCATAAAATGAATATTGCTTCCATTCTTCAAACCCAGATGCAGTATTGACATTTATTTTTGTAATAGTGATATTATTATTTTGGATTTCAATTTGATTAATAATTGGTTCAGATAATCGACAATCATAACATCCAGGTTGATAGAAGTATCGAATTTCAACAGGTTGAGCAGATGCACTAAATGTCATTGAAAATAGTAGAATTATAGCAATTAAACCAAATAATTTTGCATTTAACATGATATCAAATTTCCCATATACGATCGTAGAGAATTGCTTTTAACTTCAATTTTTCGCCCCACACATTACAAGCACCTTCATTTGACACAACTTTCACCCAAATCTATCAATTTAAATCCAACCTGAATTCATATTTCTTCATTATTCTCTGAATTTAATGATAGCTACCGCTAATTAATGTATAACTCCTTGCTTGCGTAGTGTACACAATTGATATAAATTATAATCGAAAGCAGTAAACAGCATTTTAACACTTGTTCTTGCAACAGTTGTCACTTTTACAGTTCCAGATCCAAATACCGTTTTTCCAACTGCATAAACCCGTTCACATTTTGCTCTTGTATGGTTAATTTGTTTGTTTCGGAGTATATCCCTGATGCCTATAGGATGTCCCCTCACCCCTCTTTGCATAGTCGCATCATATCCTCTTGGATTCACCCCAAAGTAACCTTTGTCCCTATAAGCCACTTCACCTTTAATTGATAGATCGACCTGACTATCATGAAGAGATGCGGTTGTTGTTTTGATTCTTCGTATCAATTGAAAATCAGCATCAATAATTGTATGCAATTTGTATCCAAAGTACGACTTGCCGCTTTTCTTAGACCATGTTCCATCTTTACTCATTCGTGTTTTTGCTTTATCCCCACGTGGTTTATCTGCCCTGGCATGTCCAGGATCGGATTGGATAAATGTTGCATCTTGTATCATCCCTTTTTTAATTTTCAGACCTTTTGCATCGAGCTGTCTTTGCATTTCATCCATATCCTTTCTTTGAAATCCCAAACGGTAGAACGATCGGGAATTTTATTTGGAAAGCCAAGGAATTTCCTAAAGGAAATTCTATCGGTAGCTTGCTTTTCTAATTCAGGATCGGACAAACCATGCCACTGCTGAAGTACAATCATTTTAAGCATAACGATTGCATCATTGTTTGGTCTTCCACCCAATTCTGTTTTATTGTTGTACATTTCATCTATTATTGGACGAAATGGTTTCCAATCTATTAGTGATTCAATCTCTGAGAGTTTATCTCCGAGACTTTCTAGGCGTTTATATTCTTTTTTTAGTGCAAAAGCAGATAGGGATGATATATATTAAAATATATTTATGTTATATATAAACTATTCCGTAAAGTTTACTGGCGTGTTTATGTAGTGGTTAATCGAAATTCTCCGTAGTTTATTGAATAAAGAAAATGTAAATTAACCCACCAATTAAGTAAACAAGTGGAACCACTAATGCACGAATCGGGGTTTTGTTTATTTCTCCAATGGTGTACCATATGCCAACATATTTTTTTGGTTTATATTTCTTAACATAGAATGGATATTGAGTTAGTAAAATCGCTATCAATACGGTCAATAATAAAGAACCAAGTAATAACATATTGTTTACATCTCCAATGTTTAATCATGCGTTTTACAAAAAAATAATATTTACCAATGGGATTCCATTGGTAAATATAACATTGTTATATATTTAACAATATCCTTCACAAATAATTGTACAATTACTATGTGTTGCATATACGCACAACACAAGGTATACAAATGCACAGATTGGTCCACATGCAACAAATGCAGGACCTGTTAATCCTGAACAACCTAAAAAGCAAGTAGCTATACCAGTTAATCCACATCCAATACCATAGATATAGCCACACAGTTCCATACAGATGTCACAATCACTCTCTGAATCCATTGTTGCATTTATATCCTTTGAAACTGCCAATTCTCCATTCAGATATATGTCACCATTCTTGTTCTCAACAATCGTTTTCTTTTCAACACCATTGATAAATTCAAAAATATCTGCTTTTCCATATCCATCTTTTATTTCAATAACCATGTTACCAACAATGGTTTTTTCTGTATTTGAAATAAATATAACTTTGGCTATGTTCTTAGTATCATCTGATACTGCAGGTATTGTTACAATTGTTGTTTTTGGCGCATCAAAAGTTTTTGGTTCTATTGTTTGGACGACCATGTCGCGATATTGTACTTCAAATCCCTTGTCTTGGATATCTTTGATCACAGTTCTTGCGTCTTTATCAAGAGTCATATCCAATAACGCGCTTAATTCACCAAGGGTACCCTCAGTCTCAAATGTGAAATTTTCTGCAACACTTACTTCAAATTCTGACATTGTTTGTGGCACACATGCTGATGCTGGAATTGTCAGTGCAATCAATAACATCATGGTTACAAAAATTGTACCAACTTTAGATTTTATGTTCATTCTTTGTTTACCTCGTTTAACTATTCTAGAGGCAAGGATGCATAATTTTAAACAGATTAAACTCATACGTATCCTTGTCAATAGACAATTTGGATTCAGCCAGGCCTCTGAAACTTTGGCTGAATCCCCCCCATTTTATTTAAATGTGATATAAAATCAATAGAACTATAGTATTACTTAAATGTTTCCATTCATTTTTGACATATATTTAGATAGTTGACACCAATTCACGATATTTGTAAACAAATAGGGTATATTTCCAAAGGATTTTGTCGTTTCATTTCAGTAAATCAAGTTTATTTGATAGAATTGACAATAATAATTCGATTGAAGTTATATTTTCATCAAGTTTAAACATGATCAATGAACATTGTTATAAAAATAATTAAACCTATGATTATTGCAAATGTATTTAGGTATCCTCTAAAAAAGACAGTCCTTGAAGTAAATTCACAAAAAATGATTGATATAATTAATTCTGGTAGTGATGAATACAGTATGGAAACCTCAAATGCAATCTGGATAAAAAAAGATTATCTGTTGACTATAAAATATGTATCCAATGCAGGAGCCTACTATTACGGCGCAATAATACCACTTGATTTTGTAGATGAACCAGAAGCTTCCAGAAATTCTATTAATAACTGGGCTGAAAAAAAAACAAATGGTAAAATAACAGATTTGATTTCTGAAAATGTAATCAATCATGACACACTTTTAGTAATTACTAATACGATATATTTCAATGGAACGTGGGAACATAAATTTTAAAAGAGCAATACAGAACAAGAGGTATTCTATCTTTCAAATGGGCAGGAGAAGCTTGTAGATACTATGTATAACAGTGAACAGTTCAACTATGCTGAAGATCAAACTGCCGAGATAATAGAATTGCCATATAAAGGCAATAACTTAAGTGAGATTGTCGGATAACCCCTCAAGTTAATCCCAAATCTGTCCATTTTTTCATAAATTCCAGGATTTTTTAGAAAAAATCTAATTTTTTCACCAAAAAACCCATATTAGCCCATTATTTACCTTAATATTCCCGAATTCACCTCGCTTTTCAACACTTTTTTAGATAGCATACGCTATCAATGACATTTGCAAGCCTCTTCACATTAACAGCGATAGCAGTGATAATGAATTGAACATTCACCTTCGTCACCCCCCAATATCTTGCTCTTGCCATTCCATGGAATCTCTTCATCTCAGCATTCTTTGGCTCAATATGGGCTCTTTCCTTCATGTCATCCTTAAAATCCTGTGTTTTATTGTATTCTTTTGCCTCCATCACCAAATCATGATGTTTCCCTATAGTGATAGTCCTTCCCTCCTGTTTAGTGCATTTATTTTTCAACACACACTGGCTACAGATTTCTCTCTTGAAATAGAATATTGTCGTCCCTTCCTTTTCATTATATTTTGAAATCATGGTTCTGTTCCCAGCAGGACATGTCACCCCAGTTTTATCCAAAATAAACTTATCCTGGGCTAAAAGCCCGGTTGGATTGGAATCTTTTTGTATCGGAGCAACGACTGTAATTCCTCTTTGTAACATCTGAAACCTATTTTCGGCACTTCCGTAGTGATTATCTCCATTGACCTTTGGCGGCTTCGAACTGTTTTCTGTCTTCTCATCCACAAGAGGCAAAAGTACATTTCCATCATAGGTATTACCTGGTGTCCCGATTATGTTTGTCACAAACCCGTCATCTGATTTCATTATATTGGCCTTATATCCTGTGAAATGTTTTGAATCAGATTTAGCTCCATGTCTTGCATCTTCATCCACAAGACTCACTAATTTGTTCTTCACATGCTATTTTTTCTTCTGGACTTTACCATTATTTTCTTCGATATTTTCATTCAGTATCTGATTCAATTGATTAATTTTCTGTTTGACTGATAATGATTCCAGTTTTTCTGCTTTGTCCCTTATTGCTTTTGCTTCTTCAACTACTTCAACCAGTTTCTGTTTCTTCCCTTCAGGTTTCAGTGTGTGTAGTTTCTCTTTTTTATCAGCGGTCTTTTTGCCTCCCAGTTCTTTGAAAAGCTTTGGATCTGCTGTTTCAATTTCTTCCATTATCGCTTTTATTCCCTGTCTTATCAAGCCAATGGTTCCGGGGATGGCAATGTTAGCAATCACATGTGTGGCATCAACAGACTGATTCCCTTTGGCAAAGCCTGCATCTTCTATTTGTTTCAATATCATGAAGAATAATTTTTTCCATCTCTTTTCTCCAAGCCTGTCCCTGAAATCGCCCAGCGCACTGTGATCGTAAGATCTGTCTTCTATAGGGATTCCAAGGAACCATTTTGTTATAATGTCAAATCTGGCGGAATGTTCCATTTGTCTATCAGAAAAGTCATTGAGATATTGAACGATTGCTGAACGGAACATCCTTTCAGGAGTGTTTATTACAGGTCTGCCTATCTCAAGCGAATAGAGGTCGTTGCATGCTTCGTTCACAAAGGAAAAATCTATAACCTGATTTATTTTGTAAAGAATAGTGTTTTCAGGTATGAGATTTTTATAAACGGTTGGACCGTAAATGAAGGTGGTTTGTGAGGCTTTTGGTATCGAAAACATATTATCACACCTAAATCATAAATTTCAAGTTATAAATGTGATTAACTAATATAAATGCTTCGATATCTATCGATTTTTAAGAAAAAGTTCGCTGATGCTGGCGTTTATTTGTGCTGGATGATGTAAGATATTATATCCAACGGAAAATTTGGAAAACAGACAGTGTATTAAATTCTCAAAAGTTAGGTACTTTTCCGACAATCTCATAATATTACAACAGGAAATATGAATAATTATGCACAACTCTATTGTGCATAATGGTCTACAATGAGGTAAAATAGGATATTATAGCTTATGGATCTGAATTTATATAAATATTATTATAAAAGTAGATTATTTTATTATGACATTAAAAATCAAATAAACCAAATTCATAATAATATTAGAATATGGACAATGTTTTCTATTGTAATAGCTTTTGCAGTGGCAGGATTAATATATTTTTTTCCATCATTAGATGGAGATAATATAAATTATTTTCTCAGTGCCATTTCACAAGGACTTGCAGCAATTTTTACCTTAGTCTTTGCTATTACAATTTTTGCCACCCAGCAAATAAGAAAATTTACTGCATTGAATAAAATACTAAATATATAGGTAAAAATTTTAATGTTGCTTTTTGCAATTGGAATAATATTACCTCTAATGCAATTAGGAATTCATGAAGATTTATTGAATTTTAAAATTATTAGTAAAACGAATTTTGGTTTAGCTGTGGATTTAGGTATTGCGACTTTTTGTGTTTTAGCAATAATTCCATTTTTAATTAACATCAATCGAATCATAAAATATGAAGGCGGTCTCTCAAATATAAATATGGATATTCATAATGCCATTGATTTGAATCATACAGCAGTAGCGGTATACAAATTACGTGAATTTAACGAACTTTTTTTTAATGCTTCAAATGACGAATTGGAATTGAAAGCATCAATCATTGAAATTATTGGGGAAATTGGAGAAATTGTTATTGAAAAAAAATCAGAGTTGTTGACTCGGCATGTATTACATAATTTGGGAGATATTGGAGTTAAAGCTGTTGATAAAAAATTAACAGTTACAGATTATTCAATTGTCGAAAAAGCAATTATCAGATTAAAAGATAACTGTATATGTGCTATTAAAAATAATTGTGATGAAATAGATGTTTTCATTTCATATAACTCTCTTTTCAAAATAGGTTATAAGT
>Ga0255457_1008_pt1 | contig 62425 bp, 70 predicted proteins | sample ANMaggQBNCT02L10_FD_182650 | JGI IMG/M metagenome (GOLD analysis project Ga0255457, IMG submission 182650) | Sediment cell enrichment communities from methane seep in Santa Monica Basin, California, United Staets - ANME aggregate JGI... | ecosystem: Environmental > Aquatic > Marine > Cold seeps >...
AGGTAGGCAAGTAGTTCATGCACCATATCTGATTCTACAGGTCCTGCCGCCAGCCTCAATGCCACGAAGTCCAGCAGCCTGTCCACGCTATCCTGCGCGTTCGGGCATTCTGAGTGCAACACCTTTGCCTCATTCATAAGAGCGGGGCGGTAGTCGGGTAGCATGAGGAGGGTTTAACGATTAATTAAAAGCCTATCAAATGAATTAATGAATTTTTTCCGGCGTATTCAATTGTATATATTGTTCTGGATGAATTAATGTTAAAGTTCACCAGGGTTTGTGAATATTCACCTAATAATTCCTATGTAGTCAGTACTTCCACAGGTATATTCAGATTTTTATTTTGAAGAAGGTTTAATTTTTCGAATCCGATGATTCTATTGTCCTTATCCTTTTTGAGTATCACTTCGTCTCCTGTTTCCTCACAGATGAATTCCTTTTCAGCATCATCAAACCATACATCAAGTGTGTTTGATTCCCGGTTGATGATGACTTTTATTTTTTCCATATCTGGACACCTTCTTTTATTCTATCAGTGATAAAAGCTATACTGATAACTCAGAATCGACTGACAAGAATCAAAAATTTTATCAATCTTATGTATGATCCTGTTTCTTTTTAGCTTCGGCAAGAGTATTCATACCTTTTACTATATCGTTTTTGGACAGATTCAAAGGAATCCCAATCTCCTGGAGTTTATACATGAACATCCTTTTGGGTAGTCCCGCAATTTCTGATGCTTTTCCAAGTGAAACCTGGCCTTCAGTATATTTCCTGATAGCTTTTCTTAAATTGTATTCTTGGATATATTTCAATATTGAGGATTTTATAAGTTCCTCTTTATTAGTTGATGTTTCCTTTGAAATCTCTTGCAACCTTCTGAGATAATTATCCTGAAGACTGATTTTTATTTCCATTTATTATCACATCTTTTGCTTTATCAATAGCCTCATCACTGAATGATATTCTGAGTTTATCAAGCATTTCAAAGGCTTGTTTTTTATTAATGTTTCCGGTTATACTTGCATCAATAACAATGTTCACTGATGATATATATTTTATTCCGATTCTCTCAAGCACTCTATAGACCTTTGAATCGTCTATCAGTATTATAAAATCTCTATTGTTGAAGGCAGTCGATGCCAATTCTATTTCACCTGAAGAGATACTTATTTCATGCCTGATCTCATCAGGAACTTCACTTGTTCGTATTATTTGGATACGCTTTTTTTCGATATAATTTTTGAAAAAACCAGCATCTTGGGCGAATCCTTCCCCTTCCTTAATTTCTTCGACAACTTTTGGAGTTGTGTTTATATTAAAATTTTCAATTAGGTAAGAATGCAGTCCAATTTCAAAAATGTTTATCCATGAAGATGCATTAAGCAAAATCCTGAGGGCATGAACTTTATTCATTCTTTACTCCTGAAATACTTTCCTCTACAATCTTTATTTCCTCATCGCTCAACTCGTAAAGTTTGTAAACTATCTGGTCGATAAGCCCATCCGTAGCCTCGATTCTTTCCCTGAGTGGCTGCAATTTATCCACCGAATCCTCATACCATTCCTGGAGGTGCCTGTAATTGGTCGGACTCTTGGGATCGTATCCATCCCTGAGCTTTTTCTTGTTCTTGACCAGTATGTCGATCAGCTTCTGGAACTCATGGTTGTAGTACTCCCGCACAGCAGTCTTATTAACCATATCATCCACGGCAGCCCCTATCTCTCCTTCCAGAAAGCCCAGGAATGCTTTTATCTCAGCATTCTTCTCTTTGTTCATGTCTATCATGCGCTCTGCCAGGTGTGCGAGGAGGTCGTGTACCACATCGCCCTCTTCCGGCTCTGCACCCAGCCGCCCACCCACGAAGTCCAGCAGTGGGACGGGTTCTGCGGGTGTATTCAGATATTGGGTGTAGAGTGCTTTTGCTTCGTCTACGAGGGCGGTGCGGCGGTCGGCTGGGGTGGTGAAGGAGATGCGGCAGATGGGGAGTTTTTTTAGATAGATGGACTGCATTGCATAGGCACCGCCTTGAAGTTTTGAGACTATGCGAGAAAGGTAGTACCATCCAAGTTTTGAGTTCAATATTGAAAGGAGTTTAAAGTCTTCGGTCGGGAGAATGAAGCATTTGTTATTTGTAAAAAGTGTTTCATTGCTATATGCAAATGCTTGGTATGTACAGATTTCTTGCCATATTATTTTTGGTTTTTCAAAGTCAGAGAAATAGGCAATAGTATCTTGTATTTCGTACCATTTGTAATCACCTGGTTTACGTCCTGGCCATTTCCCTTTCTTTGTTGTATCCCAATCTTTTGGCCGTGGTTCCAATTGAGTACGATAATTTTCCAAAAATTTTTTTATAGCAAAATATGAATCGATCTCAATTCCACGTCTTGTAAAAATTAAATATTTTTCATCATAATTGATTTCATAGCGTTTTATGTCTTCACCTGCAATCATGGGTTTTATTATGTCGTTACTTTTTTGATCTTCTAAAATCAATTTGTTTTTTGTTTCTACATCAATAATAAAAGCCTTGTTAAAACCTGTTTTAATACCATATTTTATTTTTTCACCAACATACTCCCCCAATGATACCCCTTCAGAATCCATTTTGTCAAGAATTGCTTGTTCTTCATCACCCGCCAAAGACCAGTTATATCCTTTGAATGCTGTTTCAGGAAGATATGATGCTTTTTTTACAACATCTTCTAATGTTTGAAATTTAAGATTTGGTACTAATATGTATAATGAATCTCGTCCAACTCTAAGACCATTTTCTGTTAGGATGACAATAGGATAAGTAGTAGCCCCAGGGAATACGGGTAAATCACCAAAGTTAATGAGTTGACGCATATATGTTTTATCTTCCAGATATTTGCGGAGAGCTTCGCCATAATTTGATCGCATGAATTTATTTGAAGAAATAAAGCCAAATTGTCCTTTCTGCCTTAATAATCTATGTCCACATTCAAAGAAATATACATATAAATCAGCAACGCCATGGTAAGTATTATAGTTCAATTTAAAATACTCTTTATTCGATCCAAGCTGCTCCTGCCGCACATACGGCGGATTCCCCACCACAGCATCCCAGCCAGGATTCACCTTTTGCGCACCTTCCTCATAGAACACCTCAGGAAACTCAAGCTCCCAGTGGAAGAAACTCTTCTCACCCGCAACCTCCTGCGCCCGCCTGAACCACTCCCGCTCCCGCCAGTGGCTCCAGTCAGGACAACTACCAGGATTCATCTCGTTCTGCAGGTCAGCATACTCATCCGGCAGGGGTTCCACACCAAAATACGTAGAAACCCACACATTCGCCAGTTCATGGATACGCCTGTTCAACTCAGACCTCTGGAGCGCATCATACTCATGCTCCTTTTGCTTCACACACGCCAGGTTATCATCAGGATGAGATGCAAACTCGCCGTACTTCTGAAGCAATTTATCAAAATGCCCCTTGACAGTGAAATCCCACAATGTGGGCTGTTTGGTGCCGTTCTCTACCTCCCCCTTCTTCTCCTTTGAAGGCAGCGACTTCAAGTCATCAACCTTCCCGCCGATAAGACTGTTCCCAACCTTCAAGTGATGGTCAAGGAACGTCAGCGGCTTATTAACAGCCACAGTCTCAAGCCACAGCGACAACTTGGCAAGCTCAACAGCCATTGGGTTCAGGTCAACACCATATATACAGTGCCGCACAACCTCCCGCCGTGCCCAGTGCACATCGTGCTCAGCCACCTCCTCAGACTCCAGGTCTTCAGGCTTTGCCTCACCCCATGCCCACACCAGCTTATTCGCCAAAAACTCGCACGCTTCAACAAGGAAATGCCCGCTGCCCATTGCAGGGTCCAGCACCTTAATGTCCAGGATATCATGCAGGAACGGACGCTCACCCAGCCCCTTTTCAGACCAGGCTTTACGCTTATCCTCAAGCACCGGACCCAGGGTATTTCGCACAATGTACTTCACAATATAATCAGGAGTATAATACGAACCAGTCGCCTTGCGCTCACCTTTGTCAGTGGCAAGATATATCGAACCTGCCAGTACTTCATCAAAGGTCTTCTTGCCCTGTGCATCCTTTTTGGGAATCCATTTCTCCTTTCCCTTCTCCTTAATAGCCACAAGGTCCTCTTCAGCCACTTTCAGCTTATATTCAAGCAGACCTTCGTAAATAGAGCCAAGCTGTCTTGTCCCAAGAGTGGAATAATCAATAAAATCCCCATCATCCCTTGCCATCAGGTTGATTGCTCTGGCAAGATATTCATCTCCGACTTTTTTAGTATGTAGGAAATGATTTTTATCAGGGTCGAACAGCCCGCCGTTGTATGCAGGGATATAGAGGGTTTCCTTTGGAAGCCTGAATCGTTCAGATTCGCTGCCCTCATTGATCAATGCAAAAAGAGTTTCCAGTTTATTCCAGTAATCTGTTGTGACTGGTAAGATCAGTTCTCTATTGTCAATTTTCCCTGCGACTTTATTTTTGATAGATTCGAGACTGAGAGCATCATATGCCGGATTGTCAGTATTCAGCAGTTTCCCGCTCTCAGCATAGAAAATAAACAGCAATCTATAAAGAAGCCTCAACGTGTTTTCCTGTACTTCCCTTAAATTATGCTCATCCGGAACAAGGTGATTCTCAGACCTTTCAAAAAAGCCTTCCGAGATAATCTTCATGGCTTCATATACATTCTTTTGCAGACTATCTCCCAGTTCCTTGGCATACTTAACACTGCCATCATATACCTGGTCAAGGAAACTCCTGTCATCCGGGCCTTTTATAAAAGCTTCACGCCTGAAAAACAGATAGAAATGCTTGAATCCCTCTACATTATCAGTTTCAAGGATCGTTTCAAGGTCAATATCGTAATAACTATCCAGCTTGTAGCTGGTTTCATTGAAATATATCCTCCAGTGATGGCCGTTGGTGAGAATGCCCCACTGCACCTTGGTCATATGCAGATACTGGTCTATCTGGTAACTGGGATTCTGGAACTCGAATGAGCCGCTACTTCCCTTTACTTTCTTATCAAGCAAAACCTTCCATCTTTTTGCATCCCCCACAGCTATGGCTTTAAGATATAGGTCATCATTTTCCTTATGTTCCAGGGCTTCGCTCAATGCGGCATCATTTTCAAAGAAGGCGTAATCCGGCCTCCTTGAACCCTTTTCGACCTTGGCCTGTGGTATATAATGATGTCCGAGCACTTCCTCTAAAATCGGTTTTATTAGAAATTGCTCAAGCATGGATTCATCAAGCTTCTTCCAGCTATCTCTTCTGCGCTCATATATTTCCTTAGCCCGTGCAAATGCCTGACCCACGTCTTCATTCCACTCAGGGCTATCTTTAATAAGCGATTCAAGATAGTGATTGGAAAACAGATTTCGATTTTGCAAATAATTAAGAGTCGTTTGAGCCAATTTTACCACTAAAATTTTTTATGTTAATAACAAAATGAAACACAATAAGATTTGTGGTTTTACCGTCTATAATGATCTTGATAAAGCATAAAACGAAAAATCTATCCAGAATGCACATATTTAAAAGTATTATGTATAACAGCAACAAAAAATCACGAACAATACAGCGCTTGTGAAGGAAATCATAATGATAACAGAAAAAAATACCCAACCCGTAGATTTCCCGTTAAATGAAAGATTACAGTCTCTTGATAACACAGATCTATACGACCTGGTAGACAACCTACTGGAAAAAAAACCTGAATTATACCAGTTGATCCTGGAATGGTTCAAAGAAAAACAAAAAACCGCACCAAAAACAGATGCAAATGGCGATCTGGCCTCTTTAGATGATAACCTCTTGTTTGAATACTGGGAAGATGCCAGACGTATAATCTCAGAGTTTAATGAGTATGGCGGCGGACCAGAAGATGCTGAATACGAAGCATACGGTTACCTGAACAATATTTCTGAACTGATAAAGGAAGGAAATATAACCGCCGATGCAAAATTCGATTTTTTAGACGAGGCTTTTGAAGAATACAACTACAACAACTCTGGTTTCGAGGATGGATTAATGGATATTTTCTTCGAAATCTGCCAGACAAAAGAAGAATGGGAATATTTAGTGAAAAAACTTGATGAGCATCCTTCCAACTGGAGAAAGAAAATGATCATGCATATTCAGAGAAAATATCTTCACGATGACGAAGCGTACCTTAAAGAGCGCATGAAAAACCTTCAATATGGAATGGATTATTGGGACCTGGTTGAATATTATGATGAAAAGGGAGACTTACCAAAAGCGCTGGAAACGGCAGAAGAGGGCATATTAAAAGGTGAAGGAAAACTTACTGAATTATTTGAATTCCTGTCAGAACACTTTGCCAAAAAAGAAGATACCGCCAACCTGGAGCGTATTGTACATACAGCATTATCCCGCCAAAGTGGAAAAAAGAACATGCTGGATCGGTTGTTTGAACATTATAAATTAATGGGAGACTACAAGAGCGCAAAAGAAACTCTGCTGGAATCGTTTGGGTTTACCAGTTGGCATAGCAGCTATTACGATGAGTACAAGAGAATGAAAGAATTCCTGAAAGACCGGGACTGGAAATCCATCGAGCCTGAAATTGTCAATAAGATCAAAGAAAAGAACCTTAATGATTATCTGCGGATATGTCTGGACAAAAACATGAAAAAAACGGTCATCGAAACGATTTTAAATCAGGCCTCTCCCAGAGGCAGGCTGGGACTTTTAAATGATGATGGTTTTGATGAGTTTGCAGATAAATTGGAATACGATTTCCCTGAAAAGGTCATCGAGTATTACTGGCAAAAAGCCTATGAAAACATCCCGGGCGGAAATAGGAAAACTTACCAGGATGCGGCAAAAAACCTGAAAAAAGCAAAAAGTATCTACATGGATATCTTAGAAGATGAAACGGGGTGGACAGAACGTTTTTCATATCTGAGATCCGAATTTAAGAATAGGCCCGCTTTTCTCGATGAAGTGAGACTATTGTAGCATAAATGGATACGCCAAGGTTATTGTTGCAACAGCGTATGAAAAAAGTAAAACCTGTCAATCATTTTAGTGTTCAGGCGTTGAAGGGGAGGGGAGTGTTATAGCTATTGAAATATAAATTCAATGCGGTTAATAATGATATAATTCCTGCCTGCTTCCTTTCTGCACTTGCCCCACTTTCCAGTGCTGGTGCCTGTGTACGGATGCACATGCGCTGAGCGTGGGTTGGGGAAGTGGGGTGCGGCTCAATGGCCCCTTCTTGAGAAAATCAAGCATGGGAAATATATTTGGACTACTACAAATCAGCCACCCTAACAGACATTTCATTTGAAATGAAATGTTTTGCTTCATTTTAATCATTCTGAATGAAAATATTCGCATGAATGTGATTTTATAGTTCTGGAAAATAACCGGATAACAAGTGCAATCCAGGTTACTGCCAGCCTGAATAGCAACAAGGACAGGAAATATAAGGGATTGTATGAAGCATTAACCAGATATGGTCTCAATCAAGGTTTGATATTAACAGCAGATGAAGAATTTGAAGACTCATTTAAGAAAAAGAAAATAATAGTAATGCCTGTATGGAAGTGGCTGCTGCAATGATCGATATGCTGGAGTTTTTAGAATAAATGTAGTTCATGAAGTACGATTGCCGGATTTTTCTGTGAATGTTGATGTGTAATTGAAAAAAAAGAAAGAGTGAGGCATTAGTCAGCCTCACCCAGCAGTTCATTATAGCCTTCTGCAAGCTGTTCGTTCACATGCACCACTGCTTCATTGGTATTCCTGTATGCATAATCATCAGTAACCTCGGGCAGGGCATCTGCCTGTGCCTGTGTGGTCACTACTGTGCCTGCTGGCACGAACCTGCCGTCAGGTATAGTTACTCCAATGACCGCTGTTACAGGTTCAAGCACGCAGTTATTACCAACCTCTGCCTTGAACACAAAGGACTGCATGCCGATGAAAGTATCATCGCCAACTTTTGATGGGCCGTGAACCTGGGACTGGTGGGCCAGCGATACTCGATCCCCGATATGAACAGCATACTTATTACCGTCAACCTCGACCAAATTGTGTTCCACAGCCTCACCATGTTCTTCAGTTTCAAGGGCATGAAGTACTACACCGTCCTGGATATTGGAATCATTACCAACATGGATGGGCTGCCCCTCATCGCCCCGCACAGAGGCGCCGGGGGAGACCATAACATTGGTACCGATATGAACATCACCAATAACCGAGGCTAGTGGATGGATATGGGCAGTAGGATCTATATCAGGACTTTCCACTTCTTCATTAAAGGATGTAAGTACATTGGCACTGATATGGGATACGGGCTCATGAAGCTCATTATAGCCTTCTGCAAGCAGTTCGTTCACATGCACAACTGCTTCATTGGTATTCCTGTATGCATAATCATCAGTAACCTCGGGCAGGGCATCAGCCTGTGCCTGTGTGGTCACGTTTGTGCCTGCTGGCACGAACCTGCCGTCAGGTATAGTTACTCCAATGACCGCTGTTACAGGTTCAAGTACGCAGTTATTACCAACCTCTGCCTTGAACACAAAGGACTGCATGCCTATGAAAGTATCATCGCCAATTTTTGATGGGCCGTGAACCTGGGACTGGTGGGCCATAGAAACACGATCCCCGATATGAACAGCATACTTATTACCGTCAACTTCGACCAAATTGTGTTCCACAGCCTCGCCATGTTCTTCAGTTTCAAGGGCATGAAGTACTACACCGTCCTGGATATTGGAGTCGTCACCAACATGGATGGGCTGCCCTTCATCACCACGAACTGAGGCGCCGGGGGAGACCATAACATTGGTACCGATATGAACATCACCAATAACTGAGGATAACGGATGGATATAGGCAGTAGGATCTATATCAGGAGTTTCCACTTCTTCATTAAAGGATGTAAGTACATTGGCATTGATATGGGATACGGGCTCATGAAGCTCATTATAGCCTTCTGCAAGCAGTTCGTTCACATGCACCACTGCTCCATTGGTATTCCTGTATGCATAATCATCAGTAACCTCGGGCAGGGCATCAGCCTGTGCCTGTGTGGTCACTACTGTGCCTGCTGGCACAAACCTGCCGTCAGGTATAGTTACTCCAATGACCGCTGTTACAGGTTCAAGCACGCAGTTATTACCAACCTCTGACTTGAACACAAAGGATTGCATGCCGATGAAAGTATCATCGCCAACTTTTGATGGGCCGTGAACGTGGGACTGGTGGGCCATAGAAACACGATCCCCTACATAGACCGCATACTTATTACCGTCAGCCTCGACCAGGTTGTGTTCCACAGCCTCGCCATGTTCTTCGGTTTCAAGGGCATGAAGTACTACACCGTCCTGGATATTGGAGTCGTTACCCACATGGATGGGCTGCCCTTCATCGCCCCGTACAGAGGCGCTGGGGGAGACCATAACATTGGTACCGATATGAACATTACCAATAACTGAAGCCAGCGGGTGTATATATGCAGTGGGGTCAATGTCAGGACTTTCCACTTCTTCATTAAAAGATGTCAAGACATTTGTTCCGATATTCGATGCAGATGTAAGTTTTGTTTCATCTACGCCGGTTGAATCGTCAATAGTCTCAGTTGAATCGTCAACTGTACTCGTACAACCAGCGGCAAACAATGAAATAGCTATAACTATCAGAGTTATTATCATATGTTTTTTAATAGTAAATCCTCCGCCCATCTCCCACATAGTATATTTATATAAATTTTTTGATTTTTTGTGAATAAATATATATAAAAATGTTTTTATAAACTATGGGTACACACGATTTGTTATGAATATTGAAATATATAATAATCAATGGGAGATTTTGTTTTTAAAGCCATAAAAAGATAAGATAATTAACCAAATTCAACCATGACCATTACATCCCCAATTTCCAGCAAATCCTCCCGGAAGAGAACGAAATATAACCACACTTACAGGCTTTCAGGGGACTGGGACGTATTTGAGTCCAGAGCCAGCCTATTGAGAAGTATGGGCAGGCCAGGGACGAAATTGAGAGGCGGGTGCTGGAACTGATTAAAGGATTGCGGGATTAAGAGATTCACCATCAATTGACCAACAGCCATTTCCAGAGCGGAACATACACTATCTTAAATCCCTTAACCACCTCTTCACCTTCATGATCCTCTGTAATTATCATACCCTCCTTCAACTTGAACTCCCCTACAGCCCGTATCAATGACCTGACCTCCCTTTCCTTTGTCTGAATATCTGTTATGTCATAGCAGACCTGGATCAACTGCTTTACATTAAGGCCATCCTTAACAACAAAATCAACCTCCCTTTGCTGGTAGTCCTTCCAGTAATATATTTCCATTTGCGGATTGAACGACTGTCTTCTCTTAAGTTCCACTGCCACAATATTCTCCATTATCCTGCCATGATTTTTTGAGAACCTGAAACCCACCGCATTTGACAGACCCACATCAGCCGAATATATCTTTCTTTGGGCTTTTTCCTGCTGCTTAAATGAAAACGAGAATTTTTTAAGGAAAAAAACTACATTTGCCGTCTCAAGATAGTCAGAGAATCGCTCCATTGTGGTAAGCGGAATGTAGGTTAAATATATAAATTTTTGATCCACATGTAGGTTAAATATGTAAATTTTTGATTTACATATGGGTTAAAATTAATGATTTTTAGTTCATATACATAAGATCCTGAAATTTTAAATACTACTAAATAGAATAATACTAATTGGTAGTATTTTATGAGATTCCATAACAGGGAGAAAGAACTGGAAGAACTTGAACGCATCTGGAGATTGTGCTCCAAATCCACACACTTTACCATACTTACCGGAAGGAGACGAGTGGGGAAAACAGAACTGGTCAAGCAGTTCTATGCCAAAAAACCGCATCTGTATTTCTTTATAGGCCGAAAAAAACCCACTTTGCTCCTCGAAGAGCTGTCCGAAGTTGCCAGGACCGTAATCGAGGATTTCCCGACCATGGTCAAGTTCGACGAGTGGCTCAAATTCCTTTTGAACAATCTAGAGCAGAACACAGTCATATTCATAGACGAATTCCAGAACTTGAAATTTGTAGACGAGAGCATTTTTTCAGATTTCCAGAAGGTCATTGACGAATACAAAAACAAAGTGCAAGTTCACATAATCGCAGCCGGTTCGCATATTACCCTGATGGATAAAATATTCACCAACAGCAAAGAACCCCTGTTCGGCAGGGCCACAGAGACATATGTGCTTAAACCCATGCAGTTCAAGGAAGTCTCTAAAATGCTGTTCGAAATAGGTATCACCGACATTGAAAGCCAGATACAGTGGTACAGCGTATTCGGAGGAATACCAAAGTACTATGTAATGGCAGAAGAGCAAGGGTTGACCGGAAAGGATATATTTTCTGCCCTCAGGATACTCCTGTTTAGGGACTTTGCCCCATTAAAAGAAGAGGCAAGAAGTGTACTTACCGAAGAGTTCGGACGGGAACACCCCTCATATTTCTCAATACTGGAAGCCGTCTCACTGGGAAATTCCGAGATGACAACAATTGCTGACAGATCAGGGATCAAAGTAAAAAGTATTGCCAAATACCTGGGCCAGCTTGTAAGGGATTTCCGATACCTGGACTATGAAATCCCGGTCACGGAAGAAAGACCGTGGAAAAGCAAGAAGGGACGGTATTTCCTGAATGACAACTTCTTTAAGTTCTGGTTTAAATATATTTACAGGAACAGAAGCGACTATGAGATCGGTAATTACGACATCCTGATAAATAAGATTCAGCAAGACTTTGAATCACTTGTTGGAAGAGAGTTCGAAAAGATATCCATGCAATTTCTAAGGGAACTCAACACACAAAACAAACTTCCATTCGCATTTTCAAAAATCGGCAGGTGGTGGCGCAAGGGCAGCGAAATAGACATAGTTGCATTTAATGTGGATTCAAAGAATATCCTTTTTGGAGAATGCAAATGGCAGAACCGGAAAACCGGTATTGACGTACTTACCGCCCTGCTGGATAAATCCGCCTATGTGGATTGGAACATCAATGACAGGACTGACCACTTTACCGTAATATCAAAATCAGGTTTCACAAAAAAAGCAGAAGAGTTCGCCGGGCAGAACAACTTCACACTCTATACGCTGCAAGACCTCAAAAAAATCTTCACTCACCCGTGATAATACGTCGGCTCTTCAGTCTTCTTCTGCTTACCCTGGAAATTAATAGCAGGCAGCGGCACAGCAGGCGGCAGCCCCAGCGTCTTGGAGATAGTCAGCGCCAGAGGTGCTAAGTTACTCACCATAGTATTGGCCACTTCGTTTTGCACCGCAGGCGGCGCAGACCCGGCAGTCCACTGTTTATGCAGTGCTTCCAGGTCAGCATCCTGGAAATAATCCGTAGAACCTTCAAACCTGATATAGCCGATATTCGGGTTCAGGTAATTGATAGACAGGGCATACTCCAGCCTGATTATCTGTTTTTCTCCAAAAGGAGTATTCTGTACCACAAGTGTGGGGTTCCTAATATTAATATCAAAATTAATGTTAATGCTTTTTTGATGCTTTACCCCTTCGGGACCTGTAAACGACTTTGATTCGATATTTTTCACCTGAAAACTAATAATCATCGGACTCACCATATCACATAAAGGGTGTAAGAATAATAAAATCTTGGGTTAGCACTCAGGGATAAAAAACCAAGGGTATTATTACCCCTGTAATAACCCTAATGGAAAAAAGATTAATTAGCTATGTAGTCAACACAATCTCAATGCTGATATCTTTCGGGACCTGCAACCGCATAAGCTGTCTCAATGCCCGCTCGTCTGCATCCAGGTCAATAAGTCGTTTATGTACACGCATCTCCCAGTGGTCCCAAGTAGCTGTCCCCTCACCATCAGGACTTTTCAGGGATGGTACCACCAGTTTCTTTGTAGGCATTGGGATGGGACCTGAAATATTTACCCCGGTCTTCTCTGCTATACTCTTTACCTGATTGCATAGGGTGTCAAGTGTTGAAGGACTTGTCCCTGATAATCGTATCCTTGCTTTTTGTGGCATTAAAAAATCTCCAAAAAAAAGAGGGAGGGAGGCTTATGGCCTCGCCTTAATACTGATGACCATTCCAGCGGCTACTGTCTGGCCCATATCACGGATAGCAAAGCGTCCCATCTGCGGGATCTCCTTCACATTCTCGATAACAAGGGGCCTGGTGGGTTTCACGGTCACGATTGCCGCATCACCCGCCTTGATGAAGGACGGGTTCTCTTCCTTCACCTCACCAGTCTTTGGATCAAGTTTCTTGTCCAGTGACATAAGTGTACAGGCTGTCTGGGCTGTATGACAGTGGAACACAGGTGTATATCCTACTGAAATGGCTGACGGATGCTGAAGCACCACGATCTGTGCCGAAAACTCTTCAGCCACTGTTGGCGGTTTGCTTGTGTGTCCACACACATCGCCTCTTCTTACATCGTTCTTTCCGATACCCCTGACGTTCCATCCGATATTATCACCGGGAACTGCCTCGGGTTGCTCTTCATGATGCATCTCAATGGACTTGACCTCGCCTGAAGCACCACTTGGCTCGAAGATAACATCTTCACCTTTTTTCATGATACCGGTCTCAACACGTCCCACAGGTACAGTACCTATACCGCTGATGGTATATGCGTCCTGTACAGGAATGCGCAGCGGAAGTTTGGTGGGCTTTTCAGGTTCCTTGAGTTCGTCAAGGGCTTCCAGGATTGTCGGGCCAGTATACCATTTTGTATTCTCGCTCTTACTGGCAATGTTATCGCCCTCAAAAGCTGATGTGGGGATGAAATTCATTTCAGCAGGTTTGAATCCTACGATCTTCAGCAGTGCACTGACATCTTCCTTTGCCTTGTTGTATTTAGCCTCATCATAATTGACCTCATCCATCTTATTAATCGCAATGATGAGCTGGTTGATACCCAGTGTCCTGGACAGGAATACGTGTTCCTTTGTCTGTGCCTGTACACTGTCCTTGCCTGATACCACCAGGATAGCGGCATCTGCCTGGGATGCACCTGTGATCATGTTCTTGACAAAGTCACGGTGACCGGGACAGTCCACCACTGTAAAATAATACTTATCCGTATCAAACCGCTGGTGTGCGATATCAATGGTGATACCCCTTTCACGCTCTTCTTTTAGAGAGTCCATGACCCATGCAAAAGCGAAGGATTCCTTTCCTTTAGCTTTTGCTTCTTCCCTATACTTCTCAATAACATGTGCCTCTACGGCTCCTGTATCATACATCAATCGACCCACAAGGGTTGATTTACCATGGTCGATATGACCGATAACAGCCAGGTTCATATGTGGTTTCTCTGCCATGCCTAATCCTCCATTCTTTATTTTATTATAGTAGATTTAATGTTCTTATAGATTTTACTGCTTTTAAACTTTGTGTCAATTGCAGCTTGGTTCCATTTACTTTTCAATACCCAGTTACTGACCTACAAAATCACTGGCTTTTGGTACTTCAGATTTCAATCCTTTACGCTGGCGTATCTGCAACACGATCTCTTTTAACAGGCTTGCCGGTAATGTCTCGAACCCGGCAAATTCAGTACTCCACATGGCACGACCCTCAGTAGCAGACCTGATATCACCTGCAAACCCGAAAAGTTCAGCCACCGGAGCCTTGCTCTCGATAATTGTCATATCGCCTTCCTGGGACATATTGTTAATGATACCCCTTCGTCCCTGTATCTCGGAAGTGGCCCCACCCATATTATTCTGCGGAGTCTGGATAAATACCTTCTGGTACGGCTCCAGCAGGGTATCGTCAGCCATAAGCATGGCCGCCTGTATGGCCTGCCTTGCCGCAGGTATCACCTGGGCCGGACCCCTGTGTACTGCATCCTCGTGCAGCTTGGCATCTACGAGCTTGACCCTAACCGCCTGGCAGGGTTCCCTTGTGAGCGGGCCCGCTTTCATAACCTCTTCAAAAGCATCGATGATCAGTTCCATGGTCTCATTCAGGTACTGGATACCTTTGGTCGTGTCGAGGAGAATATTTGATTCAAAAATATGGGTAACGCCTTTTGCTTCATCCTTTTTGAGCCCTGCCCCCATAAACTTCTCACGCCGCTCCAGTTCCGGCATACGCATGGATACCTCACCGGATTTGATAAGGTCCACGATACTGCTGTCCAGGGGCTCCACTTCAATATAGAACCTGTTGTGACGGTTCGGACTCTTACCTTCAACCGGTCCGGCATGTTTCTGGATCGTTTCCCTGTATACCACGATGGGTGGACTGGTAGTGATCTCCACACCCTTGTCACGCTCGATCCTGTGGCCAATGACCTCAAGATGGAGTTCACCCATACCTGACATCAGGTGCTCACCAGTCTCTTCATTGATAGTAACTTTCAGGGTATTGTCTTCCTTGGCCACCTGTCGCAGGACCTCAACCAGTTTGGGCAGGTCCTTCATGTGCTTGGCTTCCACAGCCACTGTAACCACAGGTTCACTGGCATGCTGGATGGCCTCAAAAGGTATCATGTCATCCATGGACGATACCGTGGCACCCACATACGCATCCTTCAGGCCGGTGACTGCCGCAATATTACCGGCAGGGATCTGTTCCACTTCCAGCCTTTCCGGGCCCATGAAAATTCCCACCTGCTGCATCCTGTTCGTCTTGACAGAGCCTGATACGTTCAATTCCATGCCTCTTTTCAGTGTACCGCTGAACAACCTGCCAGTGGCTACTTCGCCTGCATGGGGATCCAATGAGATATTTGTGACCATTAATGCCACATCACCGTCACGGTTGGCATTTAGCATATTCTTACCTTCAGTGGATTCCTTATCGCCATGCCATATCACATTAACCCTATCCTTCTGGGCAGTAAGGGGATTGGGCAAAAACCGGATGATCATATCATTTAAAACCTCATGAAGCGGGCATTTTTCTGCCAGTTCATTTTGTTTCTCTTCCTTGCAGTAATTATATACATCATTGAACCCGACACCTGATTTCTGCATATAGGGTACGCTTATGGCCCAGTTATACAGGGCAGAACCAAAGGCTACAGTGCCCTCGGCAGCATCCACACGCCATCCCGCCTTGTATTTCTCTTCGTTCATGCCCTTGATGAGCTTATTCACATGATCGATGACCTTACCCAGCCTGACCTGCATCTCCTGGGAATCTACTTGCAACTCATTGATCAGCCTGTCCACTTTGTTTATAAATAGTACCGGCCTCACATGTTCCTTTAATGCCTGCCTGAGCACAGTCTCGGTCTGTGGCATGGTACCTTCCACCGCATCCACAACTACCACAGCACCATCCACGGCCCTCATGGCCCTGGTCACGTCACCGCCGAAATCCACATGGCCCGGCGTATCAATAAGATTGATCAGGTATTCGTCGCCCTCGAACTCATGTACCATTGAAACACAGGCAGAGTCAATAGTGATACCCCGCTCCTGCTCTTCCTCATCTGAATCTGTGAACAACTGCTTGCCTGCCAGTTCTTTTGAGATCATACCGGCACCGGCAAGGATATTATCTGTAAGAGTTGTCTTTCCATGATCGATGTGTGCAACTATACCGATATTCCTGACGTTCTCAGGTTCATTCATAAGCACAGTCACACGTTCAACCATCTTTTTCCTTCGTCCCATATCTGTTTCCTCAATAAATTCTAGTATCTGGTTATTAATTATCTGATTTTTAAGTATCCGTATTAATAAAAAAAAGATTCCGTCTTTGAAAATAAAAAAAATGATTGCGGCAAAGCCGCAATATTATAGATTACCTTGCAGCCTTTGCCACGCGTTCCTTTCCTTCCTTCTTGTTAATAGAATAGGACTTGACATCGTAGTTTGCGGCTGCTATTATCTCATTTGCCAGGGCTTCCTCGATAGGCCGCCTTTTCTTAAATGAAGACTTGTACGCTCCTGCAGCCACAAGCCGCAGTGCAGTATCCACCCTGCGCTGGGGCGCACTGTCCACAGCCTTCGGTACAGCGATCCCGCCGTACTTCAACCTGACCGTTTCCTCCCTGGGTCCTGCATTAATGATAGCATTGACCAGTATCTGGATCGGATTTTCCTTTGTCTTTTTATTAATGATCTCAAAAGATTCCTTAACGATCCTGTAGGTGGTCATCTTCTTGCCTGTGTTGTTCTCAGACTGCATCATCTTGTTGATAAGTCTCTCAACAATATGCTGGTTGGACTTATTGAACTGCTGTCTGGCGTGTTTTCCTCCGGAATAAGGCAGCATAACAGGCTTTAAGTTGATATATCTCTCAACGCTAATGTCATCGACCTGAACTTCTGTAGTATCCCATTTATCGAAAATCTTGTTCATACACCTACCTCATTGGCTTCTCTTTGCGTCCGATCACCATCTCGTTGAGACTCATATCGTTCACTGCGGTTACCTTGAACCTTACACCGGGAATGTCACCCTTTGCACCGCCCATGCGCCCACCGATACGTTCCACGGTCACTTCATCATGTTCATCTATGAAATTGATAGCACCATCACCAGGACAAAAAGCAGTGACCTGCCGTCCGTTCTTGATCAACTGTATCCTTACACATTTCCTGATGGCAGAGTTGGGCTGTTTTGCCTCTACACCAACTTTCTCAAGTACAATACCCCTACCCTGTGGAGCGCCTCCAAGGGGATCTGCCTTTACATTAAGCTTCAGGGCGCGCCTGAGGTATTTCCTGTCGCTCCACCTGAAATTTTCCCGGTCATCTTTTAGTTTGCGGGCAGCATATTTTCCATTTCCCATATTATGATACTTCCTGTGAAATTAATTATCTGGAATTCTTGCAGGCTACTGGATTGTCACATCATCTATATCATGATGTCGTTTGGCAAGAACCTTCACTTTTTCAATGTTCTTTCCGTTTCGCCCTATGGCAAGACCCTTCTCTTTAGTTTTTACTTCTACATAAGCTATACGTTTGTCACCCTTATATCCGATCTTTACGTTATTGGCATTGGCAGGCTGGAGCAGGTTCTGTATAAAAATAACCGGGTCGTCGTTATACTCCACCACTTCAACATGGCGCCCGATGCTTTTTGCAAGCTTGTTGACATGCTCACCGTTCTTGCCTATGGCCATGCCCATATCTCCTGTCTTAACAACAAATATCACCCTGTTGTTGTCATCATCCAGCAAACAATCCCTGGCAGTGGCTCCGGTCGTACTCTCGAACAATGCTATGTAACGAATTCCATCTGTGGAGAGTTTAACTTCGCTCAATTATACACCATTATCCTTTTATTACTGTTAATATTTTCGATTCCCCTGGGTCCTCTATAGCCATTGCCGCAACAGCGAACGGTTTGCTGCATACCGTACCCAGTTCAACACCAATGCCTGGAAAGTCCATCACAGGTACTTTGCCTGTAACCCTGTCCCGTACGTCGGCGGGACAGTTTGACGCAAGCACTACAGCCTTGGCCTGGTAATTATCCACAGCCTTCACTGTTTGCCTTGATCCGATCGACACCTTTCCGGTCTGGATCGCGATTCTCAGTATTTTATTAAAGTCTAAATCCATGAATATCATCCTGTATGATTTTTTCTATCTACTGGGTTTATTATTTAAGTTCTTTTTGCTGCCATGAGTTTGACATGACCAGTCCCAAGTTGAATGGGCTGACCCACAATAACGTTCTCGGTCACACCTCTTAATTCGTCAATATCTCCCCTCATACCCGCATCCAGCAGGTGGTTCACTGTGACCTCGAAAGCTGCCCGTGCAAGTACACTGGCCTTCTCACCCGAAATACCGTGCCTGCCAATAGCCTTCACTTCCCCGTCAACAGTCATGATGTCAGCCACCAGCATGATATGCCGTACATCAACTGACAGCCCCTGTTCACGAAGGGTATCAGTAGCTTCTTTTATGATACTGTTCCTGGCCGCCTCGATACCGAACACTTCATAGATCTCGTTGATATTATTCGTGGTGGACCGGGTCATATCCACACCATCCAGATCATCAATGTGTTTCAGTGACGATCCTTCAGTATACAGTACATATTCGTCAATGGTATCCTCTTTCCTGATGACAACACGTTTGATATCACTTATTCCCTTGAGGGTCACGTTCTCCACGTTCTTACTTAGCTGGAGCAGTTCCCTGTACGACTCGTTCTCCGGATGTACCATAAGCACATTACCATCTATCTCAACGGTTGATCCCAATTCGTCCTCCAGTTTTTCTGCCACTTCCTCTGGTGTGATATCACGCTGGGTAATCACCTTCTCATTGAGTTCGATTGTCACCAGCATTTCAGTAATATCTGTAGACAAGCTGCCCAGGTGACTGATATGGGTGGCCTCGATATTCCATGCCAGTTTACGGGCCATGTCCCTATCCTTTGCATAATCCTCTGTCAAGTAGACCGACATCATGGGTGTAGAAGGGTTCTTCCTGGCATCCACGATCTCGATCAGCCTGGGCAGGCCCAGTGTAACGTTGATCTCAGCCACACCCGCATAGTGGAAAGTTCGCATCGTCATCTGTGTACCAGGCTCACCAATACTCTGGGCCGAGACCACACCGGCAGCCTCACATGCCTCAATACAGGCGTATTCGTAACCTTCAACAACCCGCTTTATGATCTCTTCAAGCTGCTTTTTGGTCACTTTTGTCTCTTCAAGCTCTTTATGAAGAGTATCAAGGATGTTCTTTGGCAGTTGCAGGTTCCTGGTCATCTCTTCAATGGTCTTCTGGCTCACTGCCATTATTCTACCTCCTTTGAAGTGACAGATTCTATTATCCACTTTATGGCCTGTGGCTTACTGAATTCACTTTTCATGGGGTCAATACCGTCCTCACCGTATTTGAACTGGACAACCATGCCCCTGGTATCCCTCACAGTCCCATCATACTGGACCTCAAGGTCCTGGAGCGCATTGACCAGCCTGCGCTGCAGGTAACCGCTCTGGGATGTCCTGACAGCCGTATCCACCAGACCTTCCCTGCCACCGATGGCATGGAAGAAGTATTCGGTTGGTGAAAGGCCGCTCTTATAACTGTTCTTCACGAACCCGTGAGCTGCCGCACCCAGGTCACCCGTATGGAAATTGGAAAGTGTCCTGCCTGCATAACCCCTCCTGATACGCTCGCCCCTCACAGCCTGCTGGCCCACGCATCCCGCCATCTGGGTCAGGTTCAACATCGAACCCCTGGCACCTGACTTTGCCATGACCACAGCGGCATTTTCCAGGCCAAGGTATTTACCGGCAATATTACCGGTCGTATCCCTTGCCTTACCAAGCTCCTGCATGATCTTCAGTTCAAGTGTCTCGTCCACTGTCCTGCCTGGCAGAGGTTCAAGGTTTCCTTCATTATAAACCAGGATCAGGTTCATAACCCTATCCTCGGCTTCACCCAGCAATTCGGATATCTGGATACTGGCCTCGTTAGGTATATCCTCATCACTGATCCCGAAACTGAAACCATAATGCATAACACCCTTTATGCCGAGCATAGTGGCATCATTGATGAATTGCAATCCCCTGGCCGAACCATAATCCTTGATGATCTTGTCAACTATCAATCCCTTGAATGCGCCCACGGCTTTTTCTTCAATAGTACCGCTCAATAACTGTCCGTCCTTAATAAGCACATATGCATCCAGTTCACAATTTTCCTCTTTACAGGTATCACAATCCTCGCATATCCCGGCCTTGTATGCCATGTTCAATCCGGACGGCAGAATGTGACTGACTGCCTGTTTTCCAGTCCAGTGTGGCTTGCCGTCCACTTCACCTGCCGGTTCAGATAACTCTTCTATCCTGGTTTTGCTGAGCATGTCCAGAATCTCACTCTTACTAAGTCTGCTATCTCCCCTGGTCAGCAAGTACATACCCGAGATGTGGTCATGTATGCCGCCAATGATAGGCCCGCCGAACCTGGGAGACAGGATATTTTCCTGTACATGTATAAGCATCATTGCCTCTGCCCTTGCCTCTTCGGTCTGGAGCACATGCATGTTCATTTCGTCACCGTCAAAGTCAGCGTTGTAGGGCGGGCATACAGCAGGATTCAACCTGAAAGTCTTGTGGGGCAGTACCTTGACCTCATGTGCCATGATGCTCATCCTGTGCAATGAAGGCTGCCTGTTAAATAACACAATATCCCCGTTCTTCAACTGCCTGTCAATCTTCCATCCAAGTTCAACAGTCTCTGCAAGTTCCTCGCAATTACTTTCAGTGACCTTGATCCTGCGCCTGTCACTACGCTCCATGTAGTTGGCACCGGGATGTTTTTCAGGTCCCCGCCTGATATATTCACGCACCTGTTCAATATTTCGGCTAGTCACGTTGACAGGTATGGTCATTTCCATTGCAATGGATAGAGGGACACCCACTTCGCTGACGCTCAGGTTGGGGTCAGGTGAAATGACAGTCCTTGCACTGAAATTTACCCTCTTACCTGACAAACTGCCCCTGAACCTTCCTTCCTTACCCTTCAACCTCTGGGACAGGGTCTTTAACGGCCTTCCCGAACGGTGCCTGGCAGGGGGTACGCCTGATACCGCATTATCCATGAACGTTGTCACATGGTACTGCAGCAGTTCCCACAGGTCCTCGATGATAAGCTGGGGCGCACCAGCTTCACGGTTCTCCTGGAACCTCTGGTTGATCCTGATAATATCCACCAGTTTATGGGTGAGGTCATCCTCGCTCCTCTGCCCGCTTTCCAGCGTAATACTGGGGCGCATGGTCACTGGCGGTACCGGCAGTACTGTCAATATTACCCATTCGGGCCTGGCGTTATTGGGGTCCATGCCAATGACTTCGATATCCTCGTTGGATATTTTCTCCAGTCTCACCCTGATATCGGATGCCATTAGTTTATGATCATGATCACCCATCTTCTCGACATAGGTGGATGGTTTTTCCACTTTTATATCCAGCTGTTTGGCACCACAATACATACAGGTCTTAGGCTTTCTTGCCTCTTTGAACACCTCGTTGGTGATATCCTCTATTGGCTGTCCTATCTTTCTCATTGTCCGAATCTGTTCAAGGTATTTCTTTTTCTGGTTAGAATCCAGAAGCAGTGCACTGCATTCCCTGCAAGTGCCCCTTAATACTTTGCGTATCAATTTTGCAAAACCTACATGGACCACCGGTGCGATGAGTTCTACATGTCCGAAATGACCAGGACACTCTCCTGCCCTGCCTCCGCAGGTCTTGCAGCGAAGACCAGGGTCGATAACACCCATTCTGGGGTCCATCAAACCCATTTCTATTGGGAAACCGTCGTCATCATAAGTATCTGCAGTAATTACACGGGTTACACTCATCTTCCTGTACTCTTTTGGTGATATAAGCCCGAACCTGATTTCTTTTATACGCTTTGGAACTGTTTTAAACATTATTACCACCTCTATACTGCATCCTCCAGAATAAGCCTGGGAGCAACACCAAGGGACTTGATCTCATCCAGCAGTAACTTGAATGCATAGCTCATCTCAACAGTATGTATTCCAGTCTCTGCTCCGCAGTTGGGACAGAATACCATGTTCCTTCTCTTATCCTGGGTAGCTACCATACCACAATGGGAACAAACAAGTTGTTCCACCTTATCAGATTCATCCAGCAATCTTTCCTTCAGTGTGAGGGATGCACCGTGCCCGATAAGCACATCACGTTCCATCTCACCGAACCTGAGACCGCCTTCCCTGGCCCTGCCCTCTGTAGGCTGCCTGGTAAGCACCTGCACCGGACCCCTGCTCCTGGCATGGATTTTTGATGACACCATATGATAGAGCTTCTGGTAAAGGATCACGCCAATGAACACATCAGCTTCGACCTTCTTACCTGTTTTACCATCATAGAATACTTCTTTGCCTGTATGGGAATAACCTGCACGTTTAAGGGCAAGCCGCAGGTCCTCTTCAGATTCACATGAGAAAGGAGTAGCATTGATACGCCTGCCTTCAAGACTGCCCACCTTGCCTCCAATCATCTCCAGCACATGAGCTACAGTCATCCTCGAGGGGATGGCATGGGGATTGATCACAAGATCGGGTACCATCCCTGATTCTGTGAATGGCATATCTTCAAATGGCTGGATAAGTCCTAGCACACCTTTTTGTCCGTGCCTTGATGCGAACTTGTCGCCAAGTTCCGGGATTCTCTGGTCCCGTACCCTGACCTTTGCCAGGCGGGCCCCGTTCATGCTCTCGGTAAGAATAACTGCATCCACAATGCCGTTTTCATTTGAACGCATGGTAACGCTGGACTCTCTCCTCTGCTGCGGGCTAAGGCCCAGTTCAGTGGGCTCTTCAAGGAACCTGGGTGGACTGGTCTTCCCGATAAGCACATCATTGTGATCTACAATGACCTCAGGATTGACGACACCATCCTCATCCAATTGGGAATACACTTCAGGTCCGCGTGCCCCCCTTACTTCCTGGTCAGGAATTTCGAACTTATCCTCCTGGCCTCCTGGGTAGCGCCTCTCTTCGCCTCCAAGAGTCCTGAAGAAATGACTTCTTCCAAGACCCCGTTCTATACTACCCTTATTAACGACCAGGGCATCCTCAATATTATAACCTTCATATGAAAGTACAGCAACAACAAAGTTCTGGCCTGCTGCCCTTTCATCGAACCCGATCACATCCGAGGTCTGGGTGTGCACTATTGCTTTTTGTGGGTAATGCATCAAATGTCCCCTGGTATCGGGTCTTAGCCTCAAGTTGGCTACCGGCACCCCGAGACATTGTTTTACCATGCCTGCACCCATAGTGTTCCTGGGTGAGGCATTGTGCTCAGGGAACGGGATCATGCCAGTGCAGATACCAAGTATAAGGGACGGGTCGATCTCAAGATGGGTATGTTCAGGTGTAATATCGGCTTCATTCACGGCAACGAAACAGTTCTCTTCCTCTTCTGCATCAAGATATTCAATTAATCCCATCCTGACCAGGTCATCGAAATCTGTCTCCCTGTTCTTTAGTAACTCCATATGTTCCTCTGTTAACAGGGATTTTCCGTTCTCAACAATAACAACCGGTCGTCTGGCCCTGCCGGCATCACTGTTTATAATTATTTCGTGAGTATTCGGGTAGTAGGTCACATTTACCTGTATGGGTATTGTACTTGCCCTGCGCATCTGCTTGACATTGCTGACCAGTTCTTCAGGATTGTCATGATAACCAAGCAATTCCCCGTTTAAGAATACTCTTGTTTTATTCAAAAGATTCACGCCCCCTCGTTGTACTCAACTTCCTCTTCCATAGCTTCAAGCTCAGTGGCATATGTACCATGTTTTTCTTCCAGGTTCATGATATGCGGTGCTATATGTTCCACATTCAGGTTATACAGTGTCTGTTTCAATCCCTTTACATCAAACACATCTGTTGATACCTCTACCATCTGGGCAAAGTTCTTCACCAGCCCGCAGTTAGGTCCTTCAGGCGTTTCAGATGGACATATGCGGCCCCACTGGGTGGGATGAAGGTCCCTCGCCTCGAAATGGGGCTGTGCCCTGGAAAGGGGAGATATCACCCTGCGAAGGTGTGATAGGGATGCCATGTAATCTATACGGTCCAGGAGCTGGGATACGCCTGCCCTGCCTCCGACCCAGTTACCTGTGGCCAGCGGGTGGCCCAGTCTCTCTGTAAGTACATCAGCCCTGACCACAGTGATCACATTAAGGTCACGGTTACGCATATTTGCCCGCTCGAGCTGGTACTTAACATCCCTTGCCAGCCTGTTGAAAGATACCCTGAACAGGTCTTCCATCAGGTTCCCGCTAAGTTTGAGACGTTTATTGGAATAATGGTCCTTATCATCCGGACGTCTCCGTCCCAGTGCAAGTTCAAAGCAGGCCTCTGCCATCCGACCCAGGTACTGGGCTTTCACGATCCTGTGGCCCGGTTCATTACCCAGGTGCGGCAGGAGGTACCTGTCGATCACATAATTTGCTCTTTTTATCTGGTATTCCCCTGTCTGGCCGGAGGCAACCCTGTTACCCACCTTTTCCACAGCCTCTTCACAGGTATGGGCCTCAGCTTCCTCCAGGTTCTCCATCATGAACTTCACTACCTCGGGGTCGTATGACACGGTATTTACGATATCCTCATCAGTCTCAATACCAAGGGCCCGCATTAATGTAACAAAGGCCAAACGTCCTGAAATGGATGGGAAACTTACTTCGATGATGGCCTTGCGACCGCGTTCGACCACGGCCAGTGCCCTGTATCCCCTGCGTTCACTGAACACCTTGGCAACCTCGATCCTATCGCCGTAACGTTCCTCGAACTCCACCAGTATCTTATTAGGAGCCAGGTCTTCCAGGGTCATCAGGACCCTTTCGGTTCCGTTCACAATAAAATAGCCGCCTGGGTCCAGCGGGTCCTCCCCCACCTCTATCATTTCATTATGGGTCATCTCGACCAGGTTGCAGCCCTTGCTCATCAGCATCATGGGGAGCTGACCGATAATAGCTTCCACAGGTTCATGTTCAATATCCCCCTGGATGATGGTCATCTCAAGATGTATCGGGGCCGAGTATGTGATATCCCTTAATCTTGCATCATTTGGGTATAGCATATCCTGGGCACCGTCAGCTTCTTTTACCAAAGGCTTGCCAACCCTGATCTCTCCGAGTTTCACATAAGTATCTTCTATATCAGTCTCTATGACCCCTTGTTCACTGATGACCTTCTGCATTCCGTAATCCAAAAAATCATTAAACGAATCTATATGGTGTCGGACTATTTTATCGCGGGTAAAGTATGCCCTGGATAATACTTCTCTATTTAACACAGCTTTGCACCTTCCTGGTTTAAGTAAAACGGGTTTGTTGACAGTTTGATGTTCATCTGCCTGATTATTCAATTACCAGTCTGTAGAATTCAGCCTCTCCGGCAGTCTGGCTGGTTCGTATAACCTTGACTATGTCACCGACCTGGCCCCCAATTTCCAGTATCACCGGATCTTTGACTTTTATTTTTGGCAATTGCTCTTTATCGATGCCATATTGTTTTAAAACCTGGCTTGCCTCATTCTCTGAGAGCAATAAATGATGAGGCACCAGATTGTGATCTAATAAGCTGAAACTTTTCGAAACTTTCATTACTTTATTCATCCCCTTAAATATGTGAAAAACGGGCTCGGAGGGATTTGAACCCCCGACCATCTGGTATCTTCCAATGCATGGGTCTTTTCCATACACCTTAAAAGCCAGGTGCTCTGCCTGTCTGAGCTACGAGCCCACCGATGAACAGCGGTAGCTGTGTCTAAGCCTCTAATTAAATTTTGGCACGGATTTTTTCTACCGAACAATTCTTCACCGATTTGGATATGGTACTTCAGGATGCTATGCAGGCGTACCGCTCTATTAAGGAATGCATTGGACTTAAACCTTTCTTTTGTTTGACATATTTATGTATATGACTTATTTAACCCCGATTAACTTTGTAATGATAGTTGACTGTTGAATATTTAACCTTATCCTTTGTCACTTATATCCCCGCTCTTTACACTTGAATTTTCAGGTATGTTGCTTTCAGGCATGGTGCCTTCAGGTTCGGTGCTTTCAGGCATGATGCTTTCAGGTTCGGTGCCTTCAGGTATGTTGCTTTCAGGTTTGGTGCTTCCAGCCAGCTTTTCTTCCTGGATTTGTTTCTTCTTCCTGTAATAGCTAAGAGGATGACCAATAGTCCTGCATATTTCATCTTTATTGTAACAGTTGCCGTAAGTGATCATGGTTGTGCACGATGGTGGTTTGTAGGAAGTGCCTGTAGAGCCCGCAATATGATCTACCTGGTAGTGCGTCATCTCCTCATTGAAATCAGGTGAGACATTGAACATTTGTACTACTTGGTCCACAGACAGGCCGATGTTCAGCAAAAAGGATGTCAGGGCAAACCTGGCTGAATGTGCAAGGTTGACGCCGCCCTGGGCACTGGAAAGGAGATGTACGATACATGGAGGGAAATCCCCTGGCTCAACTTCGCCAAAACCCTCCTCATCAAACTCCTTCTTGATCTCTTCCAGGCAGGTCTTGATCTCTTTGATATCATCAGCCATAGCCTGGCAGAACATATCGGGCACATCCAGTGGCAGTGCTTTTATGATGCGGGCCCGGATGGCCTCCTGCAGCAGTCTGGCATACTGTTCCTTTGTGATGTTCACATATCCCGATTCCAGCCTGCGGTTCACCAGCTTCCATTTCAGTGCCCGCATTCCTGCAGCTCCCCTGATATAATCTGTAAAATGTATCTTAAAGCCTTTTTCGGCAATACTGGCATTGATGTTGAAATCCTGGCCGATCTCGGTCAGTATGTTATCATCTTCCTTTTCCAGCTTGGAATTTGCAAACTTTGCCTCTGCAAGAGCATACCGCCTGACAAGGAAAGCATCATCTATACATGAGACAAGTATCCTGGCAATGGGATATGATAACAGTTCAATAAGTTCTGGTATGTTCAGTCCCAGATCTTCTTTTCTGATGTCTCCCTTAATGGCCTGGACTAACCTTGATTTAGCACGGCTTCTTGCTGTGTCATAACCACGGGAAACAAGGATTTCATCTATAGTGGAATCCATACCTGCAACATATTCTGCTGCCTTTGTTAAAAATGGATATTCAGATAGTCTTGCTTCATCCATTGCAAATATTAATCAGATTCTATCCTTGGTGCCAGAAGATAATTTACTTCGCCATTCCCGTCAGCGATCTGGAATTTGATCATTGTTGGGAAATCCTTGCCCAGTTCTATGGTGACCTCATTCGCCTTGCCTGCTGACTTCACCATATCTGAAAGGTAATCCAGTGAGAACAATGAACGGGCGTCTCCCGGTTCAAGACCAATAAGCTGGTCCTTGGTTATATCAAGCCGCATCCGGTCCGAGTCACCTTCTGCTTCAAGATAGAATATTTCACCATCTACTCCCATGCACATATGGTCCGATACCTTCTCAGCGGCCTTGACGGCACGTTTCAGGTCATTGCCGGACAGCACAATACTGGCAGGAAGATCAAGCTGGGGTACCTTTGGTTCCTTGCGAATAGAAGCAGGGTCAAGCAACGATATCTTGTAGGTCAGGCCGCTCATACCGATCACAAGTTTGTGGGATTCTTCATCCAGCTCTATTTCCACGATCTCGGCCTTTTCAGCCATGCCCAGGATATCGGTCAACCTTTTCAAGTCCACACCCAGTTCGCCTTCGGTAGCCGTGAACTCCTCAAAGGCAGCGGATTTCAGGTTAAGGGTGATCATTGCCACATTGGCCGGGTCCACTGCCTTTACAGACATCCCGTCAGGAGCCAGGTTGATCTTGGCCTCATCAACAATACTTGAAACTGCTTCAATGGTTTCTTTGAGTTTTTCAGATTCTATAACTGCCTTGAACATTTACTGCCTCCATCTTATGAGGGGAATATATGATAGCGATATTTCATGATCATATGCGATTATGAGTTATAAGAATTTCTAAATTATTTAAGTCAATTGAGAATTTTGCTTAACCTTGTTTTGTTATCTCTTTGCGTATAGAGATAATCCAATCAGCTCCATTATTCAGCATTTCTGATAGAGATTGCTCACATCATCAAGCTCACTGGCCTGAAATAACATCATATGAATTTGTAGCCCAGGGTTAGTTCAACTGGACATCAACAAAACTCCAGCCATTTCCCAGAATACCATTATTACTCATCCACCCCATAATCATCCCGAGAACACTTGACAACCACCACTAAAAAACCACAACTTATCCACGGACCAGTCGCAAGAACCCTTCTCAACCTGACCATACCCATGATAATCGGGATGGTCGGCATTGTAGCATTCAACCTCGTAGACACCTTTTTTGTCGGTCAATTGGGCACACAGGAACTAGCAGCCCTGAGCTTCACCTTTCCAATAATAATGGTAATCGGCAGCCTGGCAATGGGAATAGGAACCGGAGCCTCAGCCGTCATCTCACAGGCCATTGGCAGGGGCGACCACAACAAAGTACAGCGGCTCACAACAGACAGCCTTATCCTATCGTTCCTTCTGGTCGCATTCTTTGTAGCCTTCGGGATGCTGACCATTGAGCCCCTGTTCAGGCTCCTCGGTGCAGAGCCCGAGATAATACCCCTGATAAGAGAATACATGGTCATCTGGTATCCTGGTGTGCTCTTCCTCATAATCCCCATGGTAGGGAATAATGCAATCCGGGCAACAGGCGATACCAAAACCCCCAGCGCCATAATGCTCGTGGCTGTGGTTGTAAATATCATACTCGACCCCCTGTTGATATTCGGGCTTGGTCCCTTCCCCATGCTAGGACTCAAAGGGGCAGCCATTGCTACTGTTGTTTCAAGAGCCATTACTCTGGTCGTCGCCCTGTGGGTGCTCTATTATCGTGACAGGATGATGACATTTGAACTGCCTGCCCCAAAAGAACTAATCGATTCATGGAAGAGCATCCTGTACATCGGACTGCCCGTTGCCGGGACCAGACTGCTATCTCCCATTGCCATGGGTGTTATCTACACTCTGGTGGCATCCTACGGCCATGAAGCAGTGGCGGCCTTTGGTGTGGGTATCCGCATCGAATTCTTTGCCATGGCCGTGGTCCTTGCCCTTTCAGCGGTCATCGGGCCGTTTGTGGGCCAGAACTGGGGGGCCCGCCGGTTCGATCGGGTGAACCAGGGTGTCAAATACAGTAATGTTTTTTCACTGGCCTGGGGTGTGGCAATGTTCACCATGCTTGCGTTAGCAGCCCGGCCAATTGCCTCATTGTTCAATGACGACCCACAGGTAATATCAATAATTATGCTCTATCTGTGGATCGTCCCTATAGGATATGCGTTATTTGGTGTTTTCCTAATATCGACCATGATCTTGAATGTGTTGAATAAACCGATTCCTGCAGCAGTCCTCATGGTGATACAGATGTTCGGCCTGTATATCCCACTGGCTTATGCAGGGTCATACCTGTTCGGTCTGACAGGTATATTTGCTGCAATAGTGCTGGCATATTCATTAAGTGGAATTGCATCTTATTTCGTGCTTAAAAGAATGCTCGCAATCGGGGGCTGAACATCAAAGAGACCAACAGCCATCTTTATACTGTTTCAATGTAAATCATATCTCATGCCCCACAGACCCATTGAAAGTGTACTATTCGACACGTCGTTTTTGTTGAACGACTCGCCTGACGTGGATAAAATTATCAAGATACTGCAAAGGGGCCGGGTGTCATGTTATATTTCCCGCACAATCCAGAGTGAAATGGATGACCTGTATTATGTGGGCAGGATATCCAAACAAAAATACACCAAGGGTCTTGCCAGGTGTAGAAAAGCAAGGGCCAGTCTTCTGGACAGCGAGCGTAACTTTCTGCAAGGTAGCATGACCCGGGAGTGCACGGTGTCCATGACGCAGGAACACGGCACTGCACCCGGGGATGTGCACAATGATTGCAGTATACTCACTTCCAGCCTCTATAATTATATAGACCTGATATTATCAGAGGATTTCCATTTCACATCAAAGCATACTGACAAGGTAGTCGATTCAGTAATTGATATGACCTGTGAAAGGTTCGATAAATTATGTGGTGGTGACGTCATACTGTTGAATAAAGACGGTTTTTTAGCTGCCTACCAAAACGGACAGGTCGACCTTGATGTGGTGGAAGCCATGAAGCAGGATGTGAGGAAGAACTCGAAGGTGTTGAAACAGGGCAATAAATAATCTGCATTTATTTGGAAATTCAATGTATCGATACCACAATAACACGACCACACCACAGGATATGAAATAATAAGCGATTGCCAGTAAGAACATATTTAATTAAAGGAGTTACAAATAGCATAAATGAGGTGAAATAATGAAAACTATAAATTATACTGCAAAAGTTTTGCCTGATGGGCATATATCGCTACCTTACAAGATTAAAGAAGCGATGGGTCTTGCAGTTGATAGTGTGGTGAAGATCACCTTAGAAAAAGATGTGCAAAAAGAGAATGCAATGGAAGCATTTGGTGTCTGGTCCGAAAGAAACGAGATTAAAGGCGGAATAGAATATGTTGATGACATAAGGAGCGGATGGGATAAGAGAACGAAGAGGATCGATAATGTATAGAACCCAGTTCCTTGTTGACACGGATATCATTATCAATTATCTGAAGGGTAGGGGAAATGCCAGGGATTTTCTTATGAGGATTATTGATGAGAGTGCATTAGGGTTCTTTTCGGTCATAACTGAAGCTGAACTGTTATCCGGTTCAAGAAATGCTGACGATGAATGTGCTATTTATTCAATACTGGATTGTATGGAAGCGATTGAGGTTGAAAGGAATCTTTGAGTTCGTGTGAGTCAGTATCAGTACGTTGCTAATTTGGATTTTAAGATTGAGTTTTTTATATTTTTAAAGCCAGGAGGTCATTCCTCGCTCTTTTTAGATACCCCTCCACTTCCCGGCTCATTGCCAGCAGATATGACACTTAAGGAACAAAGGTACTATAATGCTAAAAAAAGATAAGAAAATTCCTGACGAATTCAAAACATACGAAGAAGCAGCTGAGTTCTGGGAAAGTCACGATAGTACTGAATATCTTGATAGACTGGAAGATGTTGAAATAAAAGTGGATATTCAAAAGAGACACTATTTAATTGAACTTGATGAAAATAGTGCAAGATTATTGCAGGAGAATGCAAGTAAAAAAGGCATTTCTGCCAGTCATCTTGCCAGTAAATTAGTTAAAAAAAAGCTTGTTAGTGCAGGGTAGATGATTTCATTGTTTCGATATGGGATGCAGAGTGCGTCACGTATTTTCTCGCATAAGTCTCAAATATATGTTAATTCGTGTCTGAAAAAAATAATAATCAAATCACTAAATCCTAATCCATAATTTAAATATTTTCGTTCTATCTTTTCAAAAAAATCTTCTTGGCACATAAAAACATAAACATAAGCTTAAGCATAATACTTGCAGGCGGCATCACCTGGGAGTTTGGTCTTGCAGAGGATTTTGCGGATGAAGTGGTGGTCAATGTGGTTTAAGGGATATAGGGATTGTAGAAAGAAGCAGGGAATATATTATATAATCACTATAAACATAAGAATATGAAGGTGATTTATAGATGTCGACAGCAATAAAAGAAATGGATAGAGTTGAACTGGTTAACCTCGAACGACTGGCTCACGTCTTAAAAGGGCTAAGTGTAGCAGAGTCTGAAACTTTAGAAATCCTTTTGGATCAAGAGGCTTTCAGAAGCATCGATCAGTCTCTTGATCAGCTGAAAAAAGGAGAGAGGATACCAATTGATGAGTGGTGAACGAAAACAATACCACATTTTCATGTCTCCTTCTGCACATAGGAGATATAGAAAGTTCAATAAGCATTTGCAGCGTAGAATTAAAAATGAGGTGAGGAAACTCTCTGAAGAGCCCTATAGGTATGGAGAACTTAAGGGACCCTTGAAAGGTATCAGGTCTTACCATTTTGAGTATGTAAATACAGAATACCGAATTGCTTATCGGATCGTCGAGAATGAAAAACGAATAGAGATTGTTCTGGTCAAAACCAGAGAAAGTTTTTACCAAACATTGAGGCGTATTTTGAGATGACTGAAAAAGTGAGGGGAAGTCGGAAAAATCGTGAGGATAAACCATGAACGGCGTAATCCTCCCCTGCGCTCCTCCATGCCTCTTCCCCTCCACCCCCCGGCTCTATGCCAGCAGATATCCCAGCCCGGCGCTATATTCCTTTATTTTCTGCCCTCCGAACCCAGGCTACTCGAAACCTGAAAGCTGGCTGCTTGTCAGGTGTACAGAGGGTGGATTTGAGGATAAGGAAAAGACGTCTCTGTGGCAAAAAGTTACAAAAAAAAGATACGGTTTGGTAGAAATGTGTTGATAATTTCCTATACGTCAAGAAAATAAGCGCCGAGGGGAACCAAGCCCCATAAGCTTTCCAGGTTGGACAGCCCCTATATGCAGAAAGTGAGTTGTTTTGTTATCTCTCTGCATATAGAGGATTCAATCAGCTCCATTATTCAGCACTTCTAATAGAGACTGCTCACATCATCAAGCTCACTGGGCCTGAAATAACATCGTATGAATTTGTAGCCCAGGGTTAGTTCAACTGGATATCAACAAAACCGTGAATCCTGAAAGTCACTTTCACGGTAAAATTGAGGGTTCACCTATCCAGCACTTCGAACAACCCCTTAAAATGCGAGTCGAAAGTGATGATCTTCCCTATATTCTCCTGCTGCATTACTGCCATGGTGGTTGCATCAGTGAAACTGATCCCCTTATCAAAGAGCCTGAAAAACAATTCCCTTGCCTGCTCCAGGATGATCCCATCAATGTTGATCATCTCGATGCGCGGTGAGCGCATCACATCAGAAATATCCTCTGCCACACCCTTATTTCCCGTGCGCACCATTGCAAGTGTCAGGGCCTCGTCATAGATATAATCTGTAGTAAAGATAGTACCAAACTCCCCCTTCAGGGCACGGCGTACAAGATCGTCCGCCACAATGTGGTAAACATCCTTTTTATTCCTGTAAGCCATGAAGGCTCCGGTATCAATAAATACAGCCATTGCCCCGGTCCTCAATTATACAGGTATTCATCCACTTTTGAAGCGTCGGTCTCTTCACCCCAATCTATGGCCCCGTTCCATGCCGGATCATCCTCCAGTGCAGGCAGTTTTTTTAAAAGCTCTTTTTCATGCAGCAGGGCATAATCCGAGATCTTATCAAGCAGGTTTTGAAAGGATATCTTCCTGCCTGTGGTGATGGTGAATTTAGATTGCAGGACATCCAGTTTCTTTTTGGTGCTGTCTTTTACTTTTATGCTTGTGTACATCGACATCTCCAGTTTAAAAGTAGAATCTTCTGCTATATAATATTTCGCTCTTTACAATACCTTACCTACCTATCGGTCATTTGGGAGTTTAGTAAAATAAAGCGCAGAGGGGGAGATTCGAAATCCTGAGGGGAACCAAGCCCAAAGAGAACGGAATGGTTAAGGGTTAAAGGTTAACGGGAATTATTTAGAACTTTAAGCCATTAATGGTTGTCAAAATCGTTATATTTGGTATTTAATTCCATAGAAACATATACTTCAAAAATTGTCTGGATAATTGGGTCATCAACTTCAATAACTCTTGCATTCATTTTTGAGACTTTTTCTTTCTGTTCAAAGAAGATATTTCTAAAAGTTGAATCTGATTCAAGTGCTTTTCTGGTTTTATTAATGTCAATGTTTTTTCCTTTAGCGATTTCTTTTGCTAAAATGAACGCAAAAGTTGCACTATTATTTATTGAACTCTTACGACCATGTTCCTGAATTCTTGCCTTCATCCGATTAGAACGACCAACGTATATTGGTTCATTATTTTCATAAAATACATAAATTCCCTTATTTGGAATATCGCCCAAACTATTCCGCTGTCGTAAAGGAGAATCTACCAGTTGTTGCATCAAATCAGAAAACTGATTAATTATATCTTCAAATTTGGCGTTCATTTTTACCTCGTTTAATCTACTTGTTTTAAAAATATACTATGTAATTTAAGTTTTACTAATTAGTGATGGGAAAACGAATGGAATATTAACATTAAAGATATTGAAAGAGGTGACGAACCAGAGAGGGGGCGGTGAAGTTCAGCATCTTATTCGGACATTATTTAGATATGATTTTAAAAATACGATTTGGCATGCTTGGCGTTTATGATTTTTATAATCTATACATGCATCATTTATGATATCCCTGGAATTTTCTATGGTCAATTGTTCATTCATTAGATTAAGAGAATCCATAGTTCCTTTTTTATTAACGGTCCTATTGAAAAATGGGTTCCCTGGAGATGGATGTGGAATCCAGGTAACAAATTTTGTTTTTTTATCCAATATATGTGATTCAAAGTCCACCCATGAAACATTGGGGAATTTAGATCCATAGATTTCTCTTAGCTTTTGATATTGTTTTTCACCTAATGCAATTAACATCCCAGGACTATTTGATGAAAAGAATTTGTCTTTAAATAATTGGTAATTTTGAAAGGTGAATATTCTTTCATATAAATTTACGAATTTTTTCATGTTTACAGAACTTGTATTATGTTTTCCTGTATCAGGAGACAATTCTGTACCACAGTGCATACACCATTGTGAAAACATTATATTAGAATCGAGTGGATTTTCGAATAACTGACCTTCAGGATCAAGATTGAAAGACAACTTTGCATCACCTATGTTTGACCACTCTTCAATTAGATCCAAATCGGATTTTAATGCCTCTGTTAAATTTAGATATTTGAACACGACTCCTAAATTTCCTAGCATTTTCCCGTTAAAACTTGATTTGATTAGGGTTGACCGTACTTGTTGTTCCGTGCTATTTAAATTGGTATTTTCCATTATGTAATCTAATGCAGGTTTAGAAGTAGCCATGCCCATAATGATAAGCTTTGGATCATTTTTCGGAATGTTCCCTGCTGGAGCATACCATAAATGGATTTTTTCGTCTTGTCCTAATGGAATAGCTTTTAATTTATGAGGGCCTTTTTGAAAAACATCATGATGATTATTAAAATATGGTTTAATTTCATCAACCCATAATTTAGCATAATCTCGGTTCTCATATCCATTCTTAAAAAATGAATGAATGAGTTCTACTAATTGTGGTTGTACGATAATATTCTGCATTTAAAAAACCCGTTTTACTTTATAGGTACCTCAGGCAAGAACTTCTTAAAATATTTCATCTTAATACAATCATTTGCAAAATCACTCTTTTCATCACTCTCATCCTGTAAAAATAAGCGCCGAGGGGGAGATTCGAACTCCCGAGGGGAACCAAGCCCCACAAGCTTTCCAGGCTTGCGCCATACCGCTAGACTACCTCGGCATCAAGGTATCGCATATTGCGTTTTACTGACAATTTTTCAGTCAGCTTTACCTTTATTTTCCGTCTTCGCTGTCCAGCCCTTAGGATAAGTACCCTCAGGCATCAGCACCCGCTTGGTATCAGCCACCATACCAGTCTCTGCCTCAAGCACGGCATCCGTATCCATAAGGCTCCATGCCAGCGCAACCGCTTCGCCTTTCAAGCTCATGACCAGCACCATATCGCCCGTGTTCATACCAGTATCCACCTTCACCACACCGGGTGCGGCCAGGCTGGCACCATGGCATATAGCGTCCACAGCACTGTCCCTTATTATAATCCTGGGCAGATGCACAAGACCCGCCTCCATTGGACGAATCACCCTGCGCAGTTCGCTCTCGTCATCCGACTCCTGGTACATAACCATGGCATCCTTCAGGTCGAACAGCGTCATCATGCTGTCATCTTCCCTGAACGGTCCGCTGCGGGTTCTCCGCAACTCCTGCATATGCGCACCAGAACCAAGAGCTTCGCCCATATCATGACACAGCTTCCTGATATAAGTGCCGGCCTCACAGCCCACGCGCATCAGCACACTGGTACCCTTGATCTCAAGGATATCCAGATAATAGATATTACGTATCCTTACCTCACGTTTCACAGCCGACTTTACCGGAGGTCTCTGGTAGATAGGTCCTGTGAACTCCTGTGCAATCTCCTTAACTACGGTCTTTTTTACAGTGGAGTGTAATTTCATTAAACATATATATTCCTTCCCCGCAGTCATCAGCGCCCCAACCGACTTGGTTGCATCACCCAGCATAATAGGCAAAAGACCAGTAACCTTGGGGTCCAGTGTCCCGCCGTGCCCGGCCCTGGGTAGATCCAGTATCTTCTTCACCCACGACACCACCTCATGACTGGTGGGTCCGGCCGGTTTGTCGAGATTGATCACACCGTGAGTTATATGCACCCTTATAGGACGCTTGTTAGGAATAAATCCATAATCAGGGTCAGTGGTATCCTCCACTTTACATTTCAGTTCCCGCTTGATATCAGCAGGCAGTTTATGCTCCATCTAACCCCTCCGCCCCTTTTCCTTCATAGATCCAATTGCTGTAATAGCAACATTTGTCGTAGCATCCGGGTCCCATACACTGGACTCTATCACCAGGTCATACAGGGTCAGGTCAGATATATCAATATCATAGTACTTCATGTATCGCTTTGCCTCACTCTTTTGGCGCGCCATGGTCTCATGCATGGCCTGCTGAATGGAAATATTTTCCCTGCCTGCGATACGCCTTGCCCTGACCCCCACATCGGTCTTAAGCATTATCTTCAGGTCAGCATCAATCAGCCAGCCCGATAGACGTCCCTCAAACAGGAAATCCCCTTTGGTCTTTGAAAGCTCAACCTGCCGCCTGTCGATCTCCTTATCAATGGCAGGGTCAGCTTCAGCTATATGCCCGAACTCCTCAAGACCCACTCCCTTTTCCTTTGCCATTGCCCTGAAAACGTCACCTGAGGACACAAGTTCCAGATCAAAATGTTCAGCGATCTTCATTGAAAGCGTACTCTTCCCGCTCCCTGGTGGACCGCTGACTGTAATTATCATGTTCATACGCCGCCGATATTCAGGCTCTTCCTGATAATCTGGCTGATTGGCAGACTGCAGATGAAATACCAGTATATCCAGTACTGGATGGGACCCAGCGCAAACCCGGTCAGCATCTTTTCACCCCAGAATGGGAATATAAGGGTTGGGTCAGGGTGTTCGCCGATGTAAAGGTACGCCCACATGAACAGGGGCAGCGAGATAATGCTGATATAAGCCATGGGTTTGAACTGCTGTTTGGTCATTTGCATCTGGTCATTCATCATGGCTGAGCGCTCGGCTTCCAGTTTCTTCACTTTAGCCTGGTTATCTGCAAGCTGTGCTTCCCTGAACTCTTTCTGGAAATTCTTCATCTGGTCCTGCACCCGGCGCATCAGTTCCCAATCCATGGTATATTTCTGGATCAGCGATGCATACAGGCCGGTAATAGCGGCCATTACGAACAGCATAATATGGAAGGGCAGGATATCGGGCAGCGGCCCGAGTAATAACTCTACTACCTCACCCACCTGCATCCTAAAAGTTTCACCAAGCAGGATGATCCCGAACATCATTCCGAAACCAAGGGCAAGTGCAGCCCTTTCCACAGTCTGCTTAAAGTCAGATTTTGGCATATCCTACTCCAATATCTTATCAATAACGACTGTGATCTCACCGAAGATATCCCCAATATCCCCGGTACCACTAACAGTACGCAACAATCCTTTATCAGTATAATAATCAATAAGCGGGTGGGTCTGGTTGTAATAGGCGACCAGCCTGGTCTTCACTGAGCTTTCGGTATCATCGTCACGCTGGTACAGTTCCCCACTGCATACATCGCATATCCCGTCCCTCTTTGGAGGGTTGAACTTTACGTGGTAGCTGGCACCGCACTTACACATCCGCCTGCCTGCCAGCCTAGCCACCAGTTCCTCATCCTGAACCTTGATATCTATCACTACATCCAGTTTCTTTCCCAACTGGCCGAAGATATAGTCCAGTGCCACTGCCTGTGGAATGGTCCGTGGATAGCCGTCCAGCAGGAATCCGTTATCAGTGTCAGGTTTAGATAACCTGTCCTTGATAATATCTATCAGTACAGTGTCAGGGACGAGTTCACCCTTGTCCATGTATTCCTTTGCTTTTTGGCCCAGTTCGGTATTATTGCTCACATTCTCACGTAATATATCGCCTGTGGATATATGAAGGATACCGTACTTCCCTGCCAGCATCTTGGCCTGGGTGCCCTTGCCCGCACCCGGCGCACCAAGTAATACCAGATTGACCATCCTATGAAGTACCTCCGAGGAATTGTCTCATCATCGGATGCATCTCCATCATCTGTTCGGATGCCAGATCCTCGTACAACCTGTATACAATACTCACAGCCAGCAGCAGACCGGTCCCTCCTGCACCACCCAGCGTACCCATAAGACTGGCCAACAGTGTCAACAGTCCGATGAATGCACCTCCGATAATGGTAACTCTTGGAATATAACGGTTCATGACCCGCTCGATACTGTCAATGTTCCGCCTGAATCCCGGTATTTGCATACCTGAATTGTGTATCTTCTGGGCCGTGTTCTTTGCGTTCATTCCTGTAGTCTCGATCCAGAACAGCGCAAATATGATACCACCTATGATCAACATGGTAGCATCCGCACCCACATGTAAAAATATCTGCCAGGTGGCCGGTATATCTACAGGTGCGAAACCTGCAGCGACATAATCGGTATTAATGTTATCAAAATTCTGTTTCACCAGACTGGGTATCCAATCACTGGGACCATGCAGCGGCGATAAATAATACATCAGGCCGCTGGTAGCAGTACCGCCCCTGAACTCACCTAAAAACGTAATCCCTTTATTGAACAGCAGCATGCCCACCATCTGGATATTAGCCTGCAGTGCCCTGACCAGTATCATGGGAAGCACACTGGCATAAATAAGCTTGACAGGGAACCTGCCCCTGGCACCCCGCACCGCACTATGGGCCAGAGGTATCTCGATACGTGTGGATTCTACATATACTACCACAAGGAATATCAGGACCGTACTTATCAGTGCCAGGATACCGCCATCAATGAAAACGTTCTGGAAAGCATTATCTGAGAAAAGGTTGCCAAGTCCCACATCGGTAGTGAAATACAGCCATTTTGGTAAAAGGCCAACTGGTGCACTGCCTGGTCCTCCCGGTCGCGTTATACTGAACAGGCCCGTAACGATCGCCTGTGACACTCCTGCCACAATGAACAGTCCCACGCCAGAACCTATACCCCATTTGGATACCACCTCATCCATGAACAATATCAGGGTTCCGCCAATGAATATCTGAATGAATATGATCAATATCACAAGGTCCAGCCCGGCTGCGGCCGAGATGTTAAAATCCGCTGCCAGCATGGCTGCCAGGCCGGCATCAGGCTTGATGTACCCGCCTAAGATCTGGGGCAGTGCTGTCAATATGATCATCACAAACACCAGCAGTTTCTGGACTCCCTGGAAGATAGCCTGGTCCTGGGGGTTACTCAGGTCCATCTTGATCACATCCGCTCCCACCAGCAGCTGCAACACGATGGATGCAGTAACAATGGGGCCGATACCCAGTAGCAAGAGTGAGCCCGAGGCCCCTGCAAAGAATGCCCTGTATTGTTCGAACAGGTCTATGGATTCAGGAGACATGCCGAAAAGCGGAACATTGGACAGGGCGAAATACAGCAGTAGTATGCCCACTGTCCAGGTCAGTTTCTTCTTGAAATGGACATGCCCCTCCGGCCTTGATACAGCAGGAAGTTTTCGCAAGATTGGTTCGATGGTATCCTTGAGAGTCATTAAATGCACCCGATATTGATATTAAAAAATTCGTTCTTAAATTAATGATCAGATGTCTTCAACATCTGGTCCCCGGGTCTCTTCCGGTTCAATGTCTACTTCTTTAAGCGGTGGGACATATTCTTCTATACTGCCGCCAGCTTCTTCGATCTTGGACATTGCCCTTGCACTGCATTCAGAGACTGTGATAGCCATGGGTTTGGTGATCCTGCCATTACCCAGTACTTTCACTATTGGGTATTCCAGTTCTGCCAGGTTGATATGATAAATATCGCCTTGTTTATGCGCCTCACCATACTGCACCAGTTGTTCTGCCAGTTCGTCCAGTTCACCCACATTCACAATGGGTTTATTTGAAAGGACCTTTTGTGGACGTTTGAACCCGTGCTTACCATATGCCATACCTTTCATGTAATTGCGCACGAAATGATGTTTGCATCCACCCGCGTTACCCCGGCCTCCACGGCTTCCTCCGCCGCGGCGGTTCTTATGTGTGCCGCCTCCGCACGTCCTGGAACCTCTGAATTTGGTTACGTTCTTTTTCATAAGTATTACCTCATCTTGTGGAGAAGCGCATTGATATCGTCGCCGTGATAACCCAGTACTCCACCTTCAGGCACCGTTTTCTTGATACCTTTATGTCCCTTCCTGGGCGGGTGGAGCCTGAATACCGGCTTTAGCATAGGGACATCCTTGATAGATACTTCACCCGAGCAGATTGCCTGTGCCAGTGCATCGATACCATCAAAGGAAGTATTCTCCTTAACGTACTCATCATCCAGTGCGCCATTTCCCTCAAGTTCGCCTCGCTTGCGTATAAGCTGGGATAAAGCTTGTGGGGAAATATTGCCCCATGCCACATAGTCCTTCACTTTATGTATCATGCCCTTGTTATGTGGATTCTCTTCAAGTACAACACAGTGATTGAGCCTGTTGAGCCTGAGCATCTTCAGGGTATCCCTGATCTCTGGCCTGGTATTGACCGTACTTCTTAGCCGCACTGCGGTAAACATTACTTTGCCCCCACTGTACGGACCACTGCGGTCCTTTTCAATGCTTCATAAGTGGCCTTGGCAAAGTTCAGGGTGGTCCTGGTCTGCCCTTCTGTCCTGGTCCAGACGTCCTTGATACCTGCCATTTGCATAACAGTCTTTGCTGTTTTTCCGGCTGCCAGGCCCAGACCCCTGGGTGCGGGTTTCAATATGACCTTTACACTGCCCATCTTACCCACGACCTCAAAGGGCACGGTATGCTCTGTATCGCATCCGCACTCCCAGGAACCGCATCCTCGCCTGATACCTGAGATATTGATCTTTGCAGAATCTATAGCCTTTCTTATGGCAGGTCCCACCTGGACATCCTTGCCCTGGCCAAGACCTATATAACCATCCTCATTGCCTACTACTACAACTGCCCTGAACTTGACACGCCTGCCCGAATCAGTCATCCTCTGGACCATATTTATATCCAGGACTTCTTCTTTAAGTTCGGGAAGCAGCGCATCCACCAACTGGGGTTCCTTTATAGGGAGTCCAGAGGACAGGGCTTCTTCCATTGACGTTACCTGGCCTTCTTTTACCAGATGTCCCAATCGTGTCTTTGGAACCCATTCCGTTTCATAATCGTATGCCATTGTTTAATCCTCCCCGAATTCATCTTTTATCTTTGCTAGAGCTTCCTCGAACTGGGCAGGTATATCCGTACCTGTGTATTCCATGATCTCTTCACCCTTTATCCTGGATTCCCCTGGGAATATCGCTGGGTCATGGGGCACTTCGAAACCCGAATCCACCACACCTTTTAATGCAGCATATACCCGGCATCCTTTGGATGAGACCTGTAATCCCATATCCAAAATGGCGTTCTCATAACCCGCTGCCTGGGCCTTATACCCGAAGAGCAGGCCTGTAAGGTACGCCGCAGGTGTATTACCTGTGCTACCTGTATAACCATATTTTTTAAGTTCGCTGGAATCTGCGTGAACCCAGGTATTATCCCCCTCAGGCTTTGGTGTGGCCAGTTGGAGTTTCATGTGGTGCAGGCTCCTGCGTGCCACTATCCTGGGCTGTTTTGAAATCAATAGATGAAGACGCTGACGATAATCGGTCTTACCCTCTCTTCTGCGTCGGAAAGGTACTCTGTATCTTGGTCCTGTTGCCATTCTCAGTCCTCCTTGTGTTCAAGGGATTCGATATGCGCTTCCATGTGTGCCACGTTCCTGTATACGCCGCCTTTGGCCTTGCGGTACATCCTGTTATATGTGGACTTATCCAGCGTACCATCGTCTTTCATTTCATGCAGCCTTCTTCTTAATGCGCGTATTTTCTTTATCCACTGCCTTTTCTTTGGATTGCGTGCACCTTTGGCTCCTTTTCTTGAACCGTGACCCTTGCGGTGTCCGTATGCCCGCTTAATATCCAGTTTCCGGGCTCTGCCCCTGGATATACCCTTCACAGGTTTGGCTTTAATTACGCCATCTGATATGAGTTCCCTGATATCCTGGCGTGTGATCGCATTTGCAATATCACCGGCAGCTTCCGGGTCCATCCATACTCTGTGGACACCTATATCCAGTACATGGGCTGCGATGTTTCGCTGGTTACGTAGATCACCCATTTCACTGCACCCCCTCTTCTACTGGAGCCATTTCTGTTGGAGGGTTCAGTATCTTCAGTCCCAGGCTCCTGGCCTTTTTAACAATGTCCATGCGCTTGCGCTGTCCCACTGTCCTGGCAATGCGAACTGCCTGGGTACTGGGGTCAAGTTCATCAAGATCCTGTACCCTGGACATCAGCACATCCTGGAAACCTGAGGGATGAAGCCCCTTAACTGCTACTGGACTTCCATATCCTACCCTGGCCATCTCACCCTTGCCAAGGATATGGCGACGTTTCTTGTTATGCAGTCCTTTGGGCCGTCTCCACGTATTCTTAAGTCTCTTTTTCTTATGCAGATCAGTCTGGACAAAGTTGGGCTTTTTGGCTTTTTGCTTCTTCCTGACCTTCAACAGTCTCTGGGATTCGGGATCCAGTTCAAGTTCTGCTGTTGGGATGGCTTCGATTTCTTTCCCTTCTTCGTCTCCCTCTTCAGCTTCTTCTTCAGCCTCAGCTTCAACTTTTGCAGTACCGACTACATCTTGTGCAGAATCTTCAACTGCTTCACCGGCCTCGATATCTTCATATATCTGGGAAACCTCGTTCTTGATCCTCTCAGCTAACTGGTCGGTTATACCCTTAACCCTGGACAATTCCTCAGTAGTGGCTTCGTTCAAGTCCCCGACCGAAGTATATCCTGCTTCATACAGGGCCTTTGCCATGGATTCGCCGACTCCTTTGATTGAAGTGAATTCATTGATTATCTCTTCTTCCATTACTATCACCTACGCTGTCGTCTTCTCCACCACATATATGCCGTCCTGGAATACCCTCGGGTCAAACCTTTTAATCTTGGTCGCCTGCTGGATATTGGCTGCAGTCTGGCCTACATCCTCGATAGCTATACCTGAAACTATCACTTCGTCACCTTTGGTCTCAACCTTTGAGTCACCCTGTATCTTTGCCTTCCTCGGTTTCTTCTCGCCAAGGAAATTCCCGATACTGAGGTGATCCCCTATCACTTTCAACTGGATCGGGAAATGGGAATATACGATCTTCATCCTGTATGTATATCCGTTAGTGACCCCTTTGATCATATTATTGATATGGGATGTAATTGTACCCATCATAGCTGACTGTTTTTTCCTGGGGTTAGGCGAGTCTACTGTAACCTGTTTTTCCTCCAGCGCTATGACAATACCCGGATACCAAAGTTCACGGACAGATGAACCCCTGGGACCAGTGACTGAAATGGTGTTGCCTTCCAGTACTACAGTGACCCCTTCGGGAATGTCTAATGTCCTTTTCAAATCTTTTGGCATTTTCCACACCTCAGTACACGTATGCAAGCAGTTGCCCGCCAACTACCCGGGACCTCGCCTCACTATGGGACAGCACCCCTTTGGGTGTTGTTAGTATCAATGTGCCGAAATTACGGGCCGGAAGGTAGCGTTTCTCCCATTTTTCAAAGTCATGGTACCCAACAGATGACCTGGGTTTAATGACTCCACATTTGTTGATCTTTCCAATAAGTTCCACTTTGATCATACCCGACTTGCCGTCGTCTATGAACTCGTAATTGCCAATGTACCCTATATCCTGCATTACTTTCAATACATTACCTATCACTTTTGATGCAGGATGTATGATGCAGTCGGGTTTACCTGTGCTCTCTGCATTGATTATGGTTGAGAGTGCGTCTGCCAGTGGGTCTAATAATACCATTTTATTCACCTCACGAATATTTGTTAAATCCCATGTCAGGTGCAATTTCCCTGAAACACTGCCTGCACAGGTATATTCCGTATTTCCTTACCAGACCTTGTTTCCGGCCGCACCTGCGGCACTGGTTGGCCCCTCGGCCGAACTTGTTTTCTATTTCTGCGACTGTTTCATTGTTCATGCCACGACCTCCACTCCGTAATGCTCATTCATAAAGGCCACAGCACTCTGCTTTGTCATTCTGTGACTGTTTGGCATCTTTCGTTTTCCGATCTTGCGCCTGCCGATCCTGTAACCCGGCTTGATCAGTGCCACAGCCACATCCATGCCAAAAATACCAATATTAGGGTCATACTTCATTCCTTCATAATCGGTATGTTCCTCAATCCCGAAACTGAAGTTCCCTGTATCATCGAACTGGGATTCCCTTAACGAATTCTCGATAATGCCAAGACTGGTCTTCAGGAAATTCTCTGCAAGTTTGCCCCTTAGTGTAACTTTACACCCGATAGGTTCGTTCTTCTTAATGGCAAAGGTTTGCAGTGTTCTTTTGGCTTTTGTCCTTACAACGCCCTGCTGGGTGATCTCACTAAGAATGTCTTCTGCCTTATTGAGCCTCTCCCCGCTCTCGCCCACGCCTATGTGGACTGTGACCTTATCTACCCTGGGTATTGTCATAACATTATTCTCACTCATTCATCTCATCTCCCAGGTTGAATTCAGGTTTATCAGTACCAACTACAAACACATAATCCTCAATGGTCTCGAACTGTGTACCATCGTCCTTTGACAGCACTACCATGTTATGCCTGCTGCTGCGTACGGACTTGATCTCCTTGATCTTGGCAAGCTGCCCTGAATGGGTGCCGCCGATGACTACAGCCAGGTTCCCTGGTTCGTACTTGATATGTTTATGTACACTTTTTTCAGGAATATCGAGAATGATCGTGTCCTTTGTTTTATAGTCATTACTGGAAAGGATATTGGTCCCGTCGTGAAGGTTCAACTGTACCTTACCGTCCTTGACTGTGGTCTTGTCGAGTATCTTGCACGGTTTCTTTGGTTCATCCACATCCAGCTCGTTGAGCCTTAATCGACCCTTGGGGTCCAGGAGCATCCTGTAAGATACTCCAAGCTTTGGGGCCTGGATAACATCAAAGATGCCTACAGGGAACTTATGGTCCTTTCTCACAATACCGTCAACCAGTATGTTACCCTCGTTCAAGACACGCTTTGCCTCTCGCAGATTATTTGTTAATTTCAATATATCCCTGATAAGCACACCCAACGGGATGGCCTGTTTAAGTGAATGAGGGCCCGGGTTTGGTTTGGTCACCCAAATATTGGTCTTTTTGGATATAGGCCAGCTTTTGGGTGCTGCCACTCTCTTCTGATGTCTGCTCACTCTTATTCGCCTCCTCTGTTGAGGGTAAGTTTCCTTATATCGTCATCGAGTTCAAGTTTGGTTATCATAACATTGGACGGTTGTACCGGTCTGGGTACCTCAGTACCGTCAGCCTTGGCCACGCTTACACCTTCCACTATAATGGTACCTCTCTTTAAGTCCACCAGTTCCACTTTACCTTCAGTACCGGTATGGTCACCGCGCATGACCATTACAGTGTCATCCAATTTTACAGGCAGGTTGCGTTTATTGTACTTGGCCTTAAGTTCGGCACTTAATGGGGCACTCATCAATTTCTGGCGCTGGTGCAGCGACGCATTATAGCGTGCCTTGCGCTGTTTTCTCGGTTGTTTGGATTCGATCTTCATTGATAAACACCTCATACTATAATTGAAGCTGCCGTGGCTATCTTGCTGAATCTTTCAGCTACTTCCCTGGCAACTGGCCCTTTGATCTCGGTACCTTTTGGGATACCGTCCAAATCAGTGATCACTGCTGCATTATCTTCAAAGGAAACACGAAGTCCGTCCGGACGTCTGTATTCCTTTTTCTGCCTTATCACCACTGCATTCAGTACCTGCTTACGCATCTCGGGTGTGCCTTTTTTTACACTGACCACCAGCATATCTCCAATTCCTGCTTTTGGATGCCTGTTCTTGACACCCCTGTACTTTTTCACGGAAATGATCTCTACCTGCCTGGCACCTGTATTATCCACACAGTCCAGTCTGGCACCGGCATTCAATGCACGGGGTATCTTGGCTTTCATCCCGATCATTTGGCCACCTCGATCACTACGAATTTCTTAGTTTTACTAAGCGGCCTGCATTCAGCGATCTTTACCACGTCCCCCTCTTTTGCATTGATACAGGGGGGATTATGGGCATGCATCTTTGACTGCCTTTTCTCATATCGCTCATACTTAGTGACCAGTTTCTCAAAGGTCCTCTTTACAACAACTGTCTTATCCATCTTACTGCTGACCACTGACCCGGTAAAAACCTGACCTCTTACTGGCAGTGTCCCATGGAATGGACAGTTGATATCATTACACTCCTCATCAGGAGAAGCATTAATGTCCAGTCCTATGTCTCGTGTCATCTTATATTCCTCATTATTATATGATATTTATTTATTCTTTCTTCGTCTGAAGCTTTTCTTGAACTTTGTCTGTATGCGGTTTTCAGGTTGTGAGAGCAGTAAAGTTCCTTTTACCTTGACCCGCTTTCTGGCATCTGGCAGGTAACGTCCACCATTGCCCGCGGGTATTGTGAATATGAAATCAGTATGGGATTTAGGCACCATTTTAACATGCCCGCCGCCCACATCGATCTTCAATATATTCCTGGTTTCGTCGATCACCTTTCCTTTAATTCCTGTTTGATATGGATTAGTGCAATCCACCACCTCTACCTCAAGCCCTATCAACTCGTGATGGATGAGGTTTTTGGGTGATATCTGCATATATTACCTCTTATTCGCCGGTCTCCTTCTGGATGGTCTTGATCCTTGCAATGGTCCTTCGCAGCTCACCGATGCGGCCCGGGTTCTCAGGCGCACCGCCGGATGATGCAATGGCACGTTCCCTGATAAGTTCGGCATTAAGTTTCTCCAGCTCGTCCAGTTTCTCTTCCCGGCTCAGGTTACGGATCTCGTCTACTCGCAGGATCGCCATTACTCTTCATCTCCTTTGTTTTTATGTGTCCTGGAACTGGGGTGCCAGTAATCATAACCTTCGTGTTTGTGTTCTTCCACACCATCATTGATACGTGTCTGTTCGCCTTCAGGTAATTCAATATCAGGCGACGCTACCGATGTTTCAACTGTTTCCACGGTGGGTTCTGCTCCAACAGTGGGTTCAGTTTCAATAGTGGAATTTACTCCTACACTGGATTCGACTTCAACAGTGGGTTCAGCTTCAACTGTGGATTCGGCTTCAACAGCTGTTACCGGTTCCTCTTCGGCGACCTCGGTCGCAGGGACCGCTGCAGGGGCCGGATGGGGTACGGACATAGTATGCCAGTCCAGTTCATCGTGTTTGTGTTCCCACACACTGCCCACCTGCCTGATATTCTTCATCCTTGGCTCCTCAGGGGCCTTTTCCAGTACCTCTTTGATACCTTCCTTTGCCTTTTTCTCAGGTTCAGGCGTCTCTGGTGCGGCCGGTTTTTCATCTTTAAGCATATAGAACTTGCCTGGCAGTTCAGTGCCAGGTTGTACAATACGTACACGGCATCCGATAGTACCCAGCTTTTTCACGGCAGTGGCAAAACCCGTATCTACAAGTTCTTCAGCCGGTTTACCTGCATGCTTGATATATCCTTCGACCATCTTGGATACCTTGGACCTTGGTCCTGTGAACTTTCCAGATAGAACGATCTCACAACCCAATGCTCCCGAATCCATAATTCTGCGAAGCATGTTATGGCCCGCTTTCCTGAAGTACCATCCCCTTTCAAGTGCATTGGCCAGACGGTTGGCCATCATCTGGGCATTGAGTTCAGGTACCTTGATCTCCTGGACGTCGATCTGTGGATTATCTACATTATAGACATAGGACATATCACTGGTAAGACGGTGTATGGTCTTGCCGCCTTTACCGATGACCATACCAGGTTTCTCTGCAAATAATGTTATCTGGGTGCCCATGGGCGTACGGTTAATTACCATTCCACCGTATCCGGCACGTTCAAGCTGCTTGGTGAAATATTCATTGATCCTTGCCTTGGTCAGCCCGTCCTGCACGAACTTTCTTTCTATTCCCATGTTCACTGCACCTCCTGGATTATCATTTCTATATTCACTGTCTCTGTATTCTTGGGAGATGACCTGCCCCTTGCCCGCGGCCTGTAGCCTCTTATGACCCGGCCCTGTTTGGTAGCGATATGTGTTATCTTCATATGGTCGGAATCCAGGCCCTTATATTCGGCATTGGCTTCGGCATTTACCAGTAACTTGATAAACTCCTTTGCAGCCTTTTGTGGATACCTGCCAGCAGCCATGGGACCTCTGCGGTGTCCCATACTGTCGTTGTGCCGCTTGAACGGAACCGCCTGTTTCAGGACGGTTACATCCTCAAGGTACTTTCGTGCCTGGCCGGTCTGCATACCTTTTATAGCCCTGCATATCTCCCTTGAATGCCTGGGTGAAATATGGAGTTCATGACCCATGGCCCTTGATGTAGTATCAGGGTCTGCCTGTGCTGAATAAGCAATTCTTGCCATTTGATCTTCCTCCATCACTTCAGCGGTACGAACTTGCTGGACTTGGTAGCTCCTACACCGGCCGAACCGTGTGAAACCCGCCTGCGGGTAAAGGAATATTCACCAAAGTAGTGTCCCAGCATCTCGGGTATGACCTCGACCTTCTCGAAACTCTTCCCGTTGTGTATCTCCAGATTGAGGCCTACCATCTCAGGAAGGATGATCATATCCCTCAGGTGTGTCTTGATGGTGGTATCTCCTTCATTGATCTTGTTCAATATTTTCTTATGTTCATCGCCAAGCCCGCGGTTGATGGTCCTGCGCTGTCTTGCAGGCAGGAGTTGCGCAAACTCTTCCAGGCTCAACTTTTTCAGATCCCTGAGAGTCTTTCCCCTGTAGGTAAACTCACCCTTTCTCTTGGGCAATTTGGTGGTTGATTTCTTTGCCATACCTTATCACCTCTTTCCTGTTCTTCTTGCCGCAATGGACCCGACCTTCCTGCCTGGCGGTGCTCTTCTGCTTACGGTCTTGGGTCTTCCCGGATGCTGCCATCCACCGCCTCCGAAGGGGTGGTCTATGGCGTTCATTGCCACACCGGATACCCTGGGATACTTTGCTGCTCTTGTCTTTAATTTATGATATTTCTTCCCGGCCTTAACAAAGGGCTTATCGACCCTGCCTCCGCCTGCCACGACTCCAATGGTAGCTTTGCACCCGGGATTCAGCCATTTCATAGCTCCACTGGGCATCTGCACCACGGTCTTACCCACATCATGGGCAATCAGTACGGCATATACACCGCTTGACCTGGCAAGCTGCCCGCCGTCACCGGGTTTGTTCTCTATATTGCACAACAATATGCCTTCAGGAATCTCTCGCAGCGGCAGCGTATTACCTGCCTGGATCTCTGCGGAAATACCGCATGCGATCTCCTGCCCCACTGCAATGCCTTCCGGTATCAGTATCAGGCGTTCTTCCTCATTTTCCAGGCTGACCCTGGCAATAGGTGCAGACCTGGCAGTATCGTGAAGTATCTCAATGACCTCGCCTTTGACTGTTTCGTCCCGGTCCACTTTTATGTGTTTAAGCTTGGCCTTGAACTTGTGGGAGGGTGCCCGATAGGTGGGTGTTCCTTTACCCCGGTTCTGTGATATAATTCTCTTTCCCATATCTTTTCACCTTCCCTAGAATATTCCAAGTTTAGATGCAAGTTCGCCGGCTGTGTTATCGCCTTCAAAGGATACGATAGCCTTTTTCTTCCCTTTCATAGTAATCATTGTTCTCACTGACAGCACAGGAATATCGTACAGTTCCTCGATCTCTCTTTTGATCTGGCCCTTGGTAGCATTGATATCAACCACGAACTGCAGTTTGTTCTCGTCCTCGATATGGAATGTGGCTTTCTCTGTAACAAAAGGATGTAATATTATTGACATTGGTCACTCCTCCCCTAATACCTTGATAGCAGATTCTGCCCAGATGACAAGCCTGCCTGCATGGGTACCTGGTGCCAGCAGTTCAGTATTCAACCTGTTCACATTGATCACGTCCACACCTGATAGGTTCCTTGCCGCACGTCTGATGCCGTTATCCCCGCCTATTACAATAAGCAGGCTCTTGGGCTTTTTGTACTTGCGTCCGCGTCTCTTGCCTCCGCCTGCCCTTATATGCTTGCCGTTCTTTGCCCTTATCACATCATCGTACACGTTAATAGCTTCCATAAACCCGACAACCTCTTTAGTTGTCTTGATATCCTGGAACGCATCATCAGCTACAATGGGCAACTCAGCATCGAACCTGTGTCCCCTTTTGCGGACCAGTTCGGGATTTGCAGTGGCTGCAATGGCCGAATTGATGGCCCTGTAACGTTCCTTCTTATTGATCTTCTCAGAATAATCTTTCTCAACCTTGGGAGGATGGGCTTTCCTGCCGCCCCTTGCCTGGGTGATACGGGCCACACGGTTACCTGTCTTGATCCTGGGTACTCGGGCTACACCGCGCCCGGGACCCCAGTTAGCTGCCGAAGTCTGCATACCGGAATAGGGTGTGGGACCGTAGACCTGTAATCTGTTGGCCTGGGCCGCCAGTACAGCTTTCTTGATCAGGTCGGGCCTGTATATCTCATCAAATACAGCAGGGAGCTCGATATCGCCTTTAGGGGCTCCTGTAATATCCATGATTTTTGCTTTACTCATATCTTAATTCACCCCTGTTTTGACTCTATACTGATATATGATACCTGGGGTGCACCGATCTGCTGTTTATCGCCCCTTATGGCTGGTCTGAGCCTGATAAGTCGCTTCTTTGGACCCGGAACACTGCCCTTTAATAGCATATAATTCCCGCTTACTTCTCCGTAGTTCAGGAATCCGCCATTAGGGGTCACTTCTTCACTGTTCTCACCGATCTTGATGATACGTTTATTATACTCTGTCCTCTGGTGATAACCGGTCTGGCCCAGTTGTGGTACCCGCCAGCTTACTCTTGAAGGGTTCCATGGCCCCAGGGTGCCTATCTGCCTGAGACTGCCCTGTCTGCTGTGTTTATGTTTCATCAGGTTGATGCCCCACCGTTTCACAGGTCCCTGTGTACCCTTGCCTATGGTTATGGCAGATACGTCGATCATATCACCGGTATTGAAAACCTCAGAAACGTCTACTGATTTCCCTATCAAGGATGTTGCATATTCAAGTTTGGTGGCCATATCCCCGCCAACTATCCTGTGCTCCATCACATCAGGCGTCTTTTTAGGGATTCCTGCTATCAGGGACGGGAGCGTATAAGAGATCAAATGGATGTTTGCTGCCTTTCCTTCTTCAACCAGTTTCCCGATTCTTTGAAGTGCCTTTTCCGGATTGTTTTTCTTTGGTATGAATAGTTTTTTGTCTAACGTGGGATCAAGGTCACCGGACCATGCTTCTCCCAGTGTTCTTGTGCCGTAAGGTCCTGTTTTTCCATATACTCTGATGGCTGCAATTTTCATTGCAGGTACTTCGAGCACTGTCACCGGAACGGAAATTTCCGTACCTTCGGTGAGACTTTTGGGCTTATCGTCCATCATGATCACATGGGTCATGCCGACTTTATATCCGGCAAAACCGCCCAGCTTGGGCTCTTTGTTTCCTTCGGACCATGATCTCATAGTAGGTACCTGGCTCTTTGCCCTTTTCCTCGGGCTGAAGGCCAGTGATCCACGCCTTGGTCTGTGTAAATTTGCCATTCTCTTCCTCCTGGTTATAGGATTATCCTATTCGCTGTGGTGGGACGATCGATTGTTTACCTGACAAGGTTCAGCACAGATAGTGTAGCCCATACGGCCTCTTCTGTTCTTACTGTGGCTGTTCCCTGCCCGGGTATGGTATTGAGCACTTCACAATGGAAGTCAGAGAGTTCGGAACCCTCATTGGCCAGTATAGTCTCTATACCTTGCCTGGGTGAGCCAAATACCACAGCAGTATTATTAGACTGCTTTGTCCGATCACCGATCTGTGCCAGATGTGTGTTGTCGAGCAACTTACCCTGGCGGGGTGTGGCGATTATCAGGGCACCTTCTTCTGAAATCTTTTCCAGCGCCCCTGACAGGCTGTCTTCTACTGCTGTACGGTATCCCCAGTACATGGGGATCTCGTCCTTTGTTACCAGCTTTGCTTGTATTGGTCTTCGCGAAAAGATTCTGACATTAACGCGCTCGCCAGTTCGCACTTTCCTTGAAGGTGCTTCGAGGCGGACCGGGCTATCGATTCCGATATCGACCCATGCGCTTTTGTCAGATCCGACTTTTTTCTCGCTTTTCTTTTTTTGCGGTCCTGGGACCACTACCCCAACCCGGAATTCTCCTTCGTTGAGGTTCGATGATCTTGATTCGATGGGATGATGCAGTGTCCTTAGCGGCGGTAACACACCTGCATGCTTTAGTTCCTCTTGCAAGGGGAACAGGTGTTTTCGCAGGTACTGTGGTGTTTCTGCATATCTCAGCAACAGGTCTATAAACCTGCTGTCATCGAATTTCGGGTCGCGGTAGATGATTATCTTTTCGACCCTGAACACTGATGCCGCTCTTGCAATCTGTCCAACCTTGTACGTCTTTATTCTCCTGTCCCTTGTTTCTTCTGTCAGGGATGAGGGTATAAGTATTGTCAGGTCTGGACTTCCCCTGTCCGGGGCTAAAGATGGCATAAGTACTTTCCGCATATGATATTGTAAGAGATATATAAGTGTTTGCCAGTGTTTGCCGTTTCAGCAGAAATCTTATTACCTATTACGGATTTCTATCTTATGAGGTGCAGTATAATATGTGTTTTGTTGATTCAAGCGCTGCCGATAGCGTGGACCTGAGCGCTGCTGCCATGACAATATATGAATGCAGTACATGTGGAAACAGATTCAAAGGTATGGGAAGTAAGCTATCCTGTCCTGCCTGCCAGTCATCAGATCTAAAAAAACTGGATTGAAATATGCAGGTCGAATCCATTGAACTGGAAAACGGCACGGCACTGGGCCTGAAAATGGATATGGAGCATGCGCCGCTGCTGGTCATAAGGGCACCCAGGGGTTTTGTAATGTGCGGATACCTGGATATTTCCATGGCAGAACAACTGGACGATGTTGCCGTAAAAGTGAGGGGGGTCAGGAATTTCGAGGACGTGCTGGCATCCGGTGTGGTGGAGGCTACTAAGGCTGCGGCTGATCTGGGAATTGAAGTGGGAATGCCTGCCAGGCAGGCCCTTGAATGTATGTTTTAGAAACCTTAACCCGGTTTAATCAGGGAATATGTTATTCCTGACGTTTGGCAGAGGGCACGGTCCCATAATCCAGTTATGACCCATGTTCTTCAGTTGTATCTGGAGTGCACCCCAAATAACGGACAAGTAGTTAAGCAACTTTTACCTTTTGGGTGTACTGAAACAAAGACGAACATATACACGAGAATTCAAACTGAAAGTCTTACAGGAATGTGAAAATGGTAAAGGGAAGGCACCTTTGACCCCACACCCGGCAATCTCGTGCGTGGTGCGCACCCGGTTTTTATCACTTTATAGAGGGCACACCAATATAGATAACTAATATCCATAACAGGAACGCAACTGCCCCCACACTCATTAATACAAGGAAACTGCGCCTGACCTTAACATATAGTTCCATTGAACCAGCCAGTCTTACCAGGATAATTTTATTTGATGTACTGATAATACTTGCAAGCACTGCCACAAGGGCTGCTGTGGTAGGTGTCAGATTGCCGCCAAAGGCAAGTGCCCCTACCGATGCGGTTACAGCCGCCGAACTCACCAGTCCGCCCAGGGCTACTACAAAGACACCGGCACTCCCGAACCAGATATTGAGATAATGTGCCAGTATTATTAGTACTGTGAACCCAAATGCAAACTTGAATGCAGGTTTAAGGGCAAAGGGGGATTCAATCTCCAGTGCTTCATACTCCATGTGGTGTATTTGTTTATCCTTCACCACCATTCCTATGTTTACAGCAGTAAGCAGCAATTGTGGGGGCAGCATCATGATCAAGACCCGACCTGAGGGGTCCACGATAAAGGCAATTACCATATTCCTGATCAACATGGTTGCATTGGATAGGATGATCCCATGGTAACTTACATTCATCAGGATATGCTTCTTCTTTGCAAGGGCTGCCAGTGCACCAGTGGTTGCCTCACTGTTGACCAGTCCACCTATAAGACCTGAAATATGTATTCCCCGCTCGGTGCCTGTTTTTTTCATAAGAAGAAAACTAATGAAACTAATAGACGCAACAATAACCACTATACCCAAAATGTAGCGGGGATTTATCACATCCATGATAGTGGTATTTGGCGTTATGGGAAATAGTATGAATATTATTATAAAGAACTGGACTGCATTTGTTATCTCATCCTGGTTCAGGTTAATAGCAAAATTCTTTAGTGTATATTTCTCAACAAGCAGGAATGTTACAGCCACTGCCCCCATTATGGCGAACAGGTAATAATCATAAGCAACCAGCACCCCCATGAGGAATACAAAAAATAAGGCTACACCGCCTGTTATCCCTACCTGGCGGTACACCACGTTCTTGATATATATTATGACCGTGGCCACTATGATAAAGAACACCATGGTCAGGTACAATATATTCGGCATTCCCTGCTGGATTGCGATATATGTGGCTATCATTCCTGATGTTGAAGCTATGGCAAATGTCCTGATCCCGGCAAAGATGTCGCCTGAATTTGATCTACGCTCTCTTTCAATACCTATGAGCAGACCTATGAGCAGGGATAGCACGAATTTCTCTAAAAAGTCGTATGTGACCGGGTCTACATATGACAACCATTGTTGAATGGAATCGGTGGCAAGTTCTGATAGGTCATACATGTGCAATGCACACTCCGATTAATATATTTGTTTTTTAAAATTAATAAGAGTATCCTATGTCTATTTTTCAAAAAAAAGAAATAAAAGATCAACAGCGGCAGCAGTAGTGCAGCCATGTGAAGAGAAAAGGGAACGGTCTACGCATCGAATGGAGTTACAAGGGTCAGCAGATTGCGGCATCCGAACGCATCCATGGCAAATATCTGTTGTTTTCTACTGATGAATCACTAGTGCGTTCTTGCTTGTAACATCTAAAAAATAGAATATAGGAATTGAAATGTGTATGCGGGGGACGTGATTCGAACACGCGTACTCCTACGAGACAAGGCCCTCAACCTTGCGCCTTTGACCTGGCTGGGCAACCCCCGCATTAGGGTTTTTTAATTGTGCGCTTGAGCGTAGCGAAACGCACACTTGGATCGAACCTTGTAAGGTTCGGCTGTGGCAACAACCGCACAATGGTTTATTTTTTTTATTATTGTGCGCTTGAGCGTAGCGAAACGCACACTTGGATCGAACCTTGTGAGGTTCGGCTGTGGCAACAACCGCACAATGGTTTATTTTTTTTTATTATTGTGCGCTTGAGCTTTGCGAAACGCACACTTGGATCGAACCTTGTAAGGTTCGGCTGCGGCAACAGCCGCATTATGACCATATTATCATTGAGGAATTACTCTATCTCAGATAGTATTTCTTTCAGTTGTCCTGCCTTCTGGATAATAGTGTCAGCGCCCTGGATCATCAGTTCTTTTACCGGATATGAACCATCAGATTCCATATTAAAGATATATGAATTTGGCACTTCCGTGACATTAATGGCATTTATATCACAAACCCCCATACAGAGTTTGCACAAATTGCATTTCAGGGGATCAGTGACCTCCAGCTTATCATTATTTATAACCAGGATATTCCTCGGGCATTCATCCACGCACCTTCCGCATGAATCACAATCTTCCTTAATAGTAATATCCGGCATGTTCTTATAGCCACATCCAACACCGGCCTGCCATTTCGCATGCTTACGTCCGATCCCGAGCTTTGCAACAGCTTCCAGTACAAGCGTTTGGCGTTCTTTCAGGTCTATGATCGGTATTTTCTCATCAGCCACAGTAACTTTTGGGTCACTTGATAACAGATCACCCGAATATATCATTTTCGGGCCTTCAGCACTCAAGTTAAGTGAAAGCTGGCATTTGGTACACCCTTCGCCACCACAGTCACAATCTTCAGGAAGCACATATGATTCCAGATCGGTTATGAGCGGTATCAGTCCCATTCTCAGTGCGATTTGCTCATCGAACAGGACAGATGTATTATCATAGATATTTACGTAATCTACCGCCATTGTGGGGACTTCAGCCAGTATGATCCTTCGCAGTCCATTAGCAATAGCAGGTTCAACATCATTAAGCACGAACCTGGCTTTTGTGTCAGATAATTCAATGATATCTATATCCATTGTGTGCCTCACTTAAACTCTCCGTCCGCGGCGTCCGCCTTTGGATTGTGTGCCGTCATGTGGTATTGGCGTAACATCCTCGATCCTGCCGATCCTGATGCCTGCCCTGGCAAATGCCCGTATGGCTGCCTGGGCACCGGGACCCGGACTCCTCTGTTTATTACCGCCAGGTGCACGGACCTTGACATGAATACCCATTATACCCCTATCCCTGAGCTTATCAGACAGCTGGTTAGCCATCTGCATTGCAGTATATGGAGAACTCTCATCGCGGGCCGCCTTAACGACCATTCCTCCGCTGATCTTAGCAATGGTCTCTGCTCCTGTCAGGTCGGTTATTGTGATTATGGTATTATTGAATGATGCCTGTATATGGGCAATACCCCATTTTCCTTCTGCCATGATATCTTACTCCTGTAAATACTATTTTTCAGCGGGTGTTTTTGTATCTTTGCCGGCAGGAACATCAGTACTGCGATTTCCACTATCTTTACTGGCAGAACCGCCAGTACTACGATTTCCACTACCTTTACTGGCAGGACCGCCAGTACTACGATTTCCACTAGCTTTACTGGCAGGACCGCCAGTACTACGATTTCCACTAGCTTTACTGGCAGGACCGCCAGTACTACGATTTCCACTGCCTTTGCCGGCAGGACCACTTGCACCGCGACTTGCGCCACCTGGGCCACTACGACCACGACCGCCAGCACCGCCACCGCCACCGCCACCGCGTCGACCGCGACCACGTCTTCTATCTTCCTGTACTTCCTCGATCTGGGCGATCTCTTTCTGGACGATCTGGGCCGGCCGCTGAACATGTGACTCGCTCTTGAGCGGAGAGTTCAGGTAGTATTCGATCTTCAGTTCGTCTTCCTTTGTCACCATATAGCCAGGCACTGTGACTTTCTTCCCCTCTATCGCTATATGACCGTGTGTGATAAACTGGCGTGATTGTCTTAGTGTATTAGCAAACCCCTGCCTGTAAACCTGTGTCTGGAGCCTGCGGTCCAGGAAGTTCCTGGCATCCAGTGCCAGTATATCGTCAAGGCCGCCTTCCTGGGACAGTATGCCATACCGCTTGAGTTTTGTCAGGATATCGTCTGATTTCTGCTTAACATGCCCGGCCAACTCGCCTTCAGTGATCTCTGCCAGCATTTCCATAGCAGACCGTCGATAATTCCTGAGCAAGGTCTGTGCTTTCCAGACTTCACGTTTGTTCCTGAGTCCGTAAGTCTTTATATGCCCAACCTCTTCAGCCAGCCTGGCAGCCTGCCAGGGGTGTCTGGGTGTGTCATATGATTTTGTATTCTTACCTGGGTATCCCATAATATTTCACCGCCTATTTGGCTTTCCTCTTGACACCCACAGTAAGTCCTTTCCTGCCTGAGGATCTTGTTCTTTGGCCTCTCACCTTATGACCGCGCTCGTGCCTGACACCCCTATACGACCTGGTCTTTTTCAGGGTGTTCAGGTCTTCCGTTTTAGTAAGGAGAATCTCTGTTGCGAGAATATGCTTGTCATCCCCGGTCAGTAAGTCTTTTCGCCGATTGAGCATCCATGTGGGTAAAATGGATTCAATTTCCTCAATAGTCTTTTTCAATGAATCGATCTTTTCATCTTCCAGATACCCAATTGTCGCAGTCGGGTCAACATTAGATCTATCAGAAATAATACGTGCTATGCGCCTGTTTATGCCCTTGATACCGGTAAGGGAATATTGTACGCTCTTTTTACCTTCAAGGTCAGTATTGGCGATACGCACTATATGTTTAATTTCATCCTGTTCGCTAATCTCTTTTTTCTTTGCCATCTATTTGTTTCCTCCGATAGGAACATATTTCCTATAGCCCCGGAGCATTTGCCCGGCGCCGCCCTTCATATTCTGGGCGCGGTTATCTCTTTGACGTAGACGTCAGCTAAACGTACATCTACTAGAGATACAGCCCTTAGATGCATTGCTACTTAAAAAACCTTGTGCAACCTTGCACAGGTTTCGCAAAGCTTATCCGCAGTACAGATTGTACCCGCAGCGTTTGCATACCGAGTCATCATCAATCCTGTCAAACCCATACCGGTAATCGTGAAGTATATTATCTGCTGCATCTACCATATCTGACAGGGCATCATTATCCAGCGGTTTCACCCGTGAGGCAGTATATTCCTCACCGTCCAGTTCATACACCCTGGGTTTTTCCTTTGCCAGTAACTCCAGTGTCAGCTTATGCACCCCGTATCCGGGATACATATGTTCGAACCCGTGTGCGTATAAAAGTAATTGTCTTGACCTTTCAACAGGTCCGGGTTCGTTCCCGGTCTTATAATCAATAATCTCCACTTTATTGTCAGACCCTGGTATCAGGTCGACCCTGTCAATGAAACCCTTGAACTGGTGGCCCCCCAGCGGTACAGTGAATATCTTTTCCACCATCATGTTATTTTGAATAGAATCCTTATTGCGCTGCCAGAACACATCCAGCAAGGGTTTTGCTTTTGCCGTGTCCACCCATTTCCATTTATCCTCCTTTACAAGGCCAAGAGTGATCTCATCAAGCTGTTTTCGGTTCGAGACTTTCTGGCGTACAGCTTTCTCCAGAACCTTATGCACGAAACTTCCGATATTCATAGCCCCGTCACTCTTCTCCATATCACGGGTAGGCATGCCCAGTATATGCTGTAACTCATACTTTTTAGGACATTCCGAATAAGTGTTCACTGCCGAAACACTAAATATGACATCAGAAGGAGGAGTAATACCTTCATTACTCCCGTGCCTGTCCAGTATCTCCTTTACATGTCCGGCAGGGTCCAGTTCGCCCCAGTTACTATTAATAATACCAAGATAATCCTCCCCGTTACCATCCCTCAATGCATGGTATGCCAGCAGGTGCCCCATGCTCTCCTCAAATGAACCCGAATCAAGGGATTCAATAACCAGCTTTTTCCTGTGGGTTTTGATACGCTCAAGTTCACTGTCCCTGATAACCTCCCTTGAACTGACCATGATGTCGCGCTGGTATGTGATATCAGGTACATCCACTTCATCCTGGTCCATAGCCCTCCAGTTGTCATATCTTATGTCTACCAGGAATTCCGATGGATGGCGCTCCCGTTGGCCGTACTGGATACCAAGTGTAAGGTACAGGTGCTCCCTTGCCCTGGTCATGGCCACGTAGCACAGCCTTCGCTCTTCTTCAAGTTTGATCTCCCGTTTCAGTTCACGTATGGCACTCAACCGTTTGGATCTGGAACTGAAATCCTGACTCAATAGGTCACGGTACAGGTCTATAAGTTCAATAGGTATCAATGGCTCAACACCGCCCCTGAATAGCGGGAAGCGGTCCTTTGCCATATTTGTCACAAACACGGTATTAAACTCCAGGCCCTTGGATGAATGGATGGTCATGAGATTCACTGCATCTTCTTCCAGTATCCTTGCAGCCGGCGGGTTCTTGCCCATCTCATCCAGTATCTCAAGATATGCTATGAACTCGCCCAGTTCCCTGACGTGTGGGGTTTCGAATTTCAGGGCCATTTCATGCAGGTTCCTAAGGTTCAGCATAGCCTCCCTGTTCTCCCTGGTATCGTCGTGGGTGAACTGGCGGCTTAAGCCCGATGCATCCAGTATTTCTATTAAAATATCAGAAACGTCCAGTACAAGTTTATCTTTCAACCCATCTATCCGGCGTTTCATCTGCGTCACTACCTGTTGTCCTGACGGTGATACGCCCAGTTCACTAAAATGGTTGTAGATGGCATCCTGGAAAGAGACCCTGTGCTTTTTGAGGTACTCGCCAATAATGATGGAATCCCCTGTATCAAGTGCATGGTTGTAGTGGAACAGCCTCCACCAGCTTTCTGTACCCCTTGGCCTGGGATTGACCAGGTTATCCAGCACATACATGTAGGCAAGTGCGGTCTTGGTCTCGGGGCGCTTTAAAAAATCAGTATCATCCTTCACACGTACAGCATGTCCCCTTCTTTCCAGTGCCTGCCTTATCCTGCGCCCCTGCGCATGTGTCCGGTACAGTACGGCAATGTCTGAGAGGTCCACCCCGCGTTCCAGGCATGTCTCTATCTGTTCCACAATGTACCTGGCTTCCTCGTTCTCGTCAGCGGTCTCAACGATGTGTACATCTTTCCCTTCAACTTCATCGTTGTTATGAAGCTGGATAAGCAGGTCCATCTGGTCAGGGCCGTAGTTATGCCGTATCAGGTCATGGGATACCCGCAGTATCTTATTGGTTGAGCGGAAACTCACATCAAGGGAGACAACGTCGTCAGACCCGACATCAAAGTTCCGTATAAACTCCTGTATGTTATTTGTGTAGGCACCTCTGAATGCGTAGATGGTCTGGTTGGGGTCTGCCACCACTGTCACGTTCTTCTCTTTCCCTGCCAGGAGTCTGATCAGTTCGAACTGAACATAGTTAGTATCCTGGAACTCGTCAATGATGATATACTTGTACCTGTCAGTGGCCCCGTGGGTCCCGTATGTGTGCAGGAATTCCAGTGCCTTTTTGTTCAGGTCGCCATAATCCAGTGCATTCCTCTTCTTCTTACCGATCTCGTACCGTTTCCAGGTTTGCACCATATCCCTGTATCTGGCATATTCCGTATATTCCTCGTTGAAGTGTATCCAGCCCTTCTTTTGCTCTTTCAATGCCTTCTTTTTAGCATCGTCCAGCAGGTGGAAGGTATTCAGCCGGGTGGTGTTGTCATGGTACAACTGCTCCCATTTGCCTTCATCCGGTTCCATTTTCCGAAGTAACTGTTTTCGCGCCTGCAGGAAATCCTCCATATTCTCGATGGTGATGTTCAGGTCCTTGGCTTTGGAGATGGATGAAGTGTACAGTGTCGCATCCCTGATATTTATGCCAAATTTCATGTGCAGCATGATAGAAGTGTCCACGTCCTCCAGGATAGAGAATTCGGGGGACACACCGCATTTGTCTGCATTCTCCCTGATGACCTCTGCGCAGAAAGAGTGGAATGTACTGACATGTACCTCCAGACCTCCCAGGAGCTGCTCGACCTTGGTCTTCATGTGCCCGGCAGCCTCCCTTGAGAAGGTAAGGGCTAGTATCTGGCCCGGGTCGATACCCTGTTCTTTTACCATGTAGGCTATCTTTGTAGTAATGGTGGTGGTCTTGCCTGTGCCCGCGCCTGCCAGAATTAATAGGGGTCCGCGGGTGTGTTGTATTGCATCAAGCTGTCTTCGGGTCGATCCGGTGATTAGTTCGTTCAGGGTCATCTTATCTCTTTTTTCCTGCTTCTTCTATCCTGTCTCTTTGTGAATTTTTCGTTAAGTGTTTTTATCTTACTTGGAAATCTA
>Ga0255457_1009_pt1 | contig 61744 bp, 56 predicted proteins | sample ANMaggQBNCT02L10_FD_182650 | JGI IMG/M metagenome (GOLD analysis project Ga0255457, IMG submission 182650) | Sediment cell enrichment communities from methane seep in Santa Monica Basin, California, United Staets - ANME aggregate JGI... | ecosystem: Environmental > Aquatic > Marine > Cold seeps >...
AATAAAACCAATCCGAAACATACATATTTAAGAATATGTATCACAAAATATGAAGAATAATGATAATATATCATATTAACTGATACTTCTCAGATCATTATTCACGGTCCGGATATTAATGCAACTAAAATGGCAAAAATACTGGAAAATGAAAGCATAGCTGTTACCGTTCCAGTCAAAAATATAGGTGAACGGGCGACCAAAGTCTATTTTACCGATGAAATTCCAGGGAACGCTGATCTGGTTTGCTGGACCTGAATTTCGATGTAGTGGCTCAGCCAGATAAAATCTATTCCAATGATTATATTGTCAAAGCAAAATTGGAAGAAGTCAATATGGGATGTGTAAATTCTCACCAAAATTAATTCTTAGTATTAATTAAAATATTAATGATATTAATATTAGAATACAAACATAAGACTTATAATATAATAATTAATACATCTTGTAGAATTCGTATGATTTATTAAATTGACATATGAATTTTAGAATGGCGGTTGAAATAATTAAAGTCAAATATATCACTAAGAGGATAATATGCAACATAACATTAAAAAATTAGCATGCCTGCTGGCAATCCTGCTGCTGGGATCTTGCTGTCCGGCAGATGCAAAGTCAATTGAAATTCGGGGTACTCCCGGATCAGTAGAAGCCGGTTCCACAATGCTTCTGGATGGATTCAACTTTCCTGAATTAATCTACCGTATTAGTGATGATCGGTCCTATGAATGCTTGAATATCTCTTTTGCAAAGAATGGAACGATCAATGAGGGCGATGCATCATATACGACAAAACTGTACAAGAATTGTCAAAAACGAGAGATCATGTTCATGGGAAGTAAGTATCATTCCCTTGATCCTGATAATGCTGATACACTCACAAAAATATTAAAATGTTTTGGGAGTGATGATGAAAAAATGATGTCAATAGGCGATGTATGGGAACTCGACCAGGACTACACCCTCACTATCAGCGGCATTGATCAGAATGGTGATAAAGCAACACTGGAACTTGCAAAGAACAGTGATGTTGTTGAATTTACAGTGATTGGGGAAGGAGATACCTTTGAATACAAAACCGACGTTGAAAGCACAGATGATATTATACTCTTCACCTGTAAGGTTGATACAGTTCTGCGTGGGACCAATTCTACTATAGTCGTGCTAAAGGTAGTTAGACATTATTCTGACACCCCGCTAATCCTCAAAACCGGGGATAAGTTTGGCGATTTTAAGGTAACTTCTATCACAAATGACACAATAGAAATGAAAAACTCCAAAACGATTTCGTGCTCGCTTGATGAAACAATTAATCTTCTGGATGACTGGATAAAGTTAGAAGTTTCCGACAAGGGTTACTGGGGCTATGTTTATTCCGAAGAAATACTGGAGTGTCCGGAAATCCTGGAAGTATCTTCTGTTACTGAGTCCACGGATATCGATTTCACCGCACAGAATACCACTGTATCAAACACTTCTGACGATAACGGGACAAATAGTACGGTTGCTGCTGTCCTGTCAGCGACATCTGCTTCGACACCCATCGCCACTTCTGCAGTGACAACAGAAACGGAGCAGCCCTTGATGCTCGCAGCCTCAGGGGGTGCCGGAATAGCACCGCATGCATTACCTGCACCGGGTGTAGCATCACTGGTCTGTTTGTTTGCGATTTTAGTATTGATGATGAATATCAGGAGAAATAAAAAATGATGTGTTACACACATTTACGGATTTAAAAGGTAATCATATGAAGAATAATTCAGAGAATGGTCTAAAAGGATGCACTATGATCAGTGTCTGCTTTGCTGCGCTCCTTATTGCATTTGCAGCAGTTACTGCCCAGGCGCAGCAAACAACAGTCAGCTTAACTATTCCTGAACTGGTACAAGGAAGTACAGTTTATGCTACAGTAGAAATTGTGGACGAAAGATCTTCTTTATTGTCTTCTTTTCAGCCTTGATCATCATCATATCTGGCATATCCACATCACTCGGATCTGCAAACATCTTGGTACGGAAGGCTTATTCTGCAATACTGCACAAGTTCTTCCCAAATCACTTTGAGTCGAGCTGGCTTGCAGACGTATGTGTGTGGAACCTGAGACTTCCCCGTATCCTTCTGGTATAGTGGCAGGCATCGGTCTTGGTGTTGCGGGTGCAGTGATGCAAGCGATACTCAGGAATCCGCTTGCAAGCCCATATACGCTTGTAATCTCCTCAGGCGCCGGATTTGGCGCATCGCTTGCGATCCTAGCCGGTGCGGGTATTGTCGGAGGGGACTATCTGATCATAGGCAATGCATTTGTATTTGCGCTGCTCTGTTCCTTTATCATCCTGGGATTATCAAGCCGTAAAGGCGCAACACCTGAGACCATGATCTTAGCTGGCATTGCGATGATGTACCTGTTTGGTGCGATGACAACGATACTTCAGTATTTTGGTGAGGCAGAAGCTGTAAAAGAAGCAGTGTTCTGGATGGTTGGTGACCTTGACCGGTCATCATGGCCTAAACTGACACTTATACTTGACTTTCAAAGATGTAGTGAAAAACATTATCAAGCAAACCAATCAATGTATGACCTATCAAAACATAAACTCTCTCGCTATCGATTTACCTACTTTCCCATAAATGTCCCCAAATCCAGCAAAGAGAACAACCTGGCTTGTTTTGCATCCATCTCCTCAACCACCAAATCAACCTTGCCCTTGCCACCCGTCTTCCCCTGCACAAGAGCAACACGTATCCCCTCCAACTCCTCCACAAGCCGTTTAAGGCTCAAGCCAAGATATTTGCACTTCCATGCCAAATATCTGTAGAAAATCATCCCGATAATACATAAGAAAATGTGTGCCCTGATATTGAAATCCTTATGATGATTAATTGGACCAACCGGAACAAGAAGTACATCATTCAACAACTTGAAATCATCCTCGACAAGATACTGGGACCAGTATATTATCTGATGAACGGATCCAGTTCAGCTTGAGAATTTACTGTTTGGATAAGCCCAAAGTTAATATTGTTAAGGATGTATGATTTGACAATGCAAACTCAGATAAAAAGATATAATATCTTGTTAAGAGGAAAAGTCCAGCATATTGGTAATCGTGGAATTATTGAAGGTACTGCAAGAAAGTTAGATATAAATGGTTATGTTTTTTATGATGTTGATGGTAGTGTTAAGATCGCATGTGAAGGTCTTCAGAAGTCGATAGATACCTTCATAAATACCCTTAACGAATTTGCCAGATCGGATATTGATAGTATTGAGAAAAAAGGGGTCCACGAAGAACTTTATTTACCGTCTGTATTCAGCAGGGTAGCAACCGATGATTATTACGAATTTAGTAAAAAATTCGATATTGGTATAGATTTCCTTGATGGAATAAAAATAGATACTGGGGAAATGAAAGAATCTCTTACTAATATAAATACAACGCTTGAAGCATTTGTAATAAAGCAAGACGGACACAATCAGCACCTTGAGAAAATCCTTGAAAAACTCGCAGAGAAATAGTACAGATCATATTACCATCTTGTAAATATCAAATACAGGCACCTATATAATGTTCATATCTTTTCGCTGTTTATCTATCCGGTGATTGTCTAAAATTTACGATTGGACCACAAGGATTTTCAGAAAGTTTAAAGTGCCCACACACAAATATAATAAAAATCTACATACCCGTAGAAAATTTCACCGCATTCACGATCGAATCAGACCTCAGGTCCTCAAGTTTCAGATGCCTGGCTCCCAACGCATCCGAGATCTGCCGTGCAAACCCGAACCTGATTGCTCCGGCCTCTGTATCTATCACAGTAGAATGTATCCCTTCTGCTTTGATATGGGATGCGATCTCTAATGTCTCTTCCAGGGCTGATTCCCCATGCAGACATACATTTGCCCTGCCGTCCGAGATCAGGATGAAAAACGGGTATGCATCAGGGTCACGCCTGAGTTCCGATTGTATAACCTCATATCCTTTCATGAGCCCGTGGGGAAGCGGGGTCTTGCCGCCTGTTGGCATGTTCTGCAGGTACTTCCTGGCAAGTTCAACACTGGATGTGGGCGGAAGTATGAGTTCGGCACTATCACCCTTGAACGCTATAAGTCCTACCCGGTCCCGTTTCTGGTAAGCATCGATGAGCAGGGACAGGATCGCACCCTTGGCAGCCGACATGCGCTGCTGTGCACCCATTGAACCGCTGGCGTCCACAACAAACAGGATCGTATTACCGATCTTCTTTTCGCGTACCTTTTCCCTGATATCAGGACGGCGGATGGCAATGGCCATCCCGTCCTTTTCCCTGTTAAGCTGGTGGGGAGCTGCTGCCCTGAAAGTAGCATCAAAGGCAATATCTGAGGTCTTCTCATGCGGGATCGTGCTTTTTACATACCTGCCTGACCTGGAATCGGTCCGTGTTTTAGTGCGCCGCCCAGAGCCTTTCCTGTTCATTCTGTCATGCTCAGGAGACAGGTGTTTTACCTGATAGGTTTCACCTGTTTCAAAGGTAGTCTCAGACGAGGCATCTGGCACTTCCTGTTTATCCTCATCATCCTCACTGTTTTGTTCGGTCTGCCCGGGTTGCTCGGGTTGTTCCTTGTGTCCACTGTGCTCACTGTGTTCTGGTTGCTTTTCTTGCTGTTTTTCTTTCTGTTTATTAAGGGACTCGTCCAGTTTATCCTGGTAATCGGTCTGCTCTTCAAAGGGTTTCCTGCGCATCCTGTGGGAAAGGACCAGTTCGGCAGCCTCCTTAACATCCTCCTCTGTAACCGCGGTCCGATCATGATAAGCTGCTATAGTGGTAGCGGTCTTCATCATGGTTATATCAGCACGGTGCCCGTCAACGTGCATATCGATACATATCTGTGCGATCAACTCAAGCATATCATCCGATATTTGAACCTGTGAGTGCAGATCCTTTGCGTTCACTATCCTGTCGCACAGTTCGATCTCAGATTCCTGCCACTCACTGGCAAATCGCTCGGGATCGTTTTCATATCCCTGTCTTCGTTTAATTACATCAACCCGCGCAGGCGCCTCATGTATCCCCTCAATATCAACACACAGACCGAAACGGTCAAGCAGCTGGGGACGCAGTTCCCCTTCCTCGGGATTCATAGTGCCGACAAGAATAAAGGAGGCAGGGTGGGAATATGACACACCCTCACGCTCCACAGTGTTCACCCCCATTGCAGCAGAATCCAAAAGCACATCAACGATATGGTCATCGAGCAAGTTCACCTCGTCCACATACAGGATGCCGCGGTGGGCTGCTGCCAGCACACCCGGCTCGAACCGCTTCTCACCTTTCTTGATGGCATGCTCGATGTCAAGAGTACCTACAGCCCTATCCTCGGTAGTGCTCACAGGCAGGTCAACGACACGCATCTTCTGCACTGCGGTAATAAGCTCGCCATATGACAGCTTCTTAAGGCAGTCTTCACACATCTCGTTCTTGTTATTGGGATTACAGCCGAACACGCACCCCTCCACCACCTCTATCTCAGGCAGAAGACCTGCAAGCGCCCGTACAGCAGTGGACTTGGCAGTGCCTTTCTCTCCCCTGATCAGGACACCGCCTATCTTTGGATTGATGGCGTTCAATATCAGGGTCTTTTTCATCTTTTCCTGCCCTACAATGGCAGTGAAAGGGTACGGGATATTAGTGTGTTTTTTCAAGGGTTTATCTCCGTTTCATTCGTGACTGATATATTAGTACATAGAATCAAGCCATATAATTTAGTAAAAATGTAATACTTATTAAGTCTTATTGTTTAAAAAATAAATTATAAAATAATACGAATATAAATAAACTTATTAACAGTCGTGTATTGTAATTCACTGGAATGTTATTTGAAAAGACTTCCTTGATTGCTGTGTTTATTCTCTTATTTCAAGAGAATTTTAAGAGTGATTGCAATACAGGAAATGATGCACTTACCCGCACAGATGGGAGATTATCTCTTGATACGGGCAGTCCTGAAAATAAAGGTAGTGTGAAATGGGATGAGACTATTGCAGTGCAATCTGTAAAGATATTTTGTCAGTGGTGGTGAGATGAAGATCACAGCTATCATGTGGAACTCGTATGTACGCATGCTCGAAGGAGCATCCGAAAAACTCGGGTTTGAGCTTACCGCATATTCAACAAGCACTCTTGAGGATGACCCGGATAAGCTGGATGATGTCCTCAGATCGTGTGAACGCTCAGATGTGGTTCTCCTGTATCACACAGCCAATTTTTTCTGGGAGGAACTCGAACAGAGGCTGGAATGCTTACAAGGCAGGGTTCCCATTGTCTGTCTCGGACATGACCCCTCCCACTGGGTATTCTCAACAGTTGACCCCGGGATCGTGGCTCACTGCTATAACTATATCACCTATAATGGAGAGGATAATCTCAAAAATCTCCTTCGCTACATAGGAAAAGAGGTGGTGGGACTTGATCTTGCGGCTGAGCCTCCGGCACAGGTGCCGTGGGAAGGGCTGTACCATCCTGACGCACCCGGGCAGTTCGCAGACATCACAGAGTATCTTGACTGGCAAAGATCTGCTAAACCTTCAAAGGAAGGGACAGTAGGTATCCTGTTCTCAAGGATATCCTGGGTGAACAGGACACTTGAGATAGAGGATGCACTCATACGGGAGTTTGAGAGCAGGGACCTCAGCGTGATACCGGTCTTTTCATATTCTGTCAGGGATGATGAACTGGGAACTAAAGGAATGGATGAGGTCATCAGGGAGTATTTCATAGTAGATGGTGAACCTGTTGTCGATGCTGTTGTGAAGCTCTCACCGTTCTTTCTTGTGAGTGATAAGACAGCTATACAGGATGCCTCAAAAGCCAGGCATGGTATCGATCTGTTGATGGATCTTGATGTTCCAATCTTCCAGCCCATTATTTCCTATTACACCACACGCGAGCAGTGGGAAGAGACGAACGGTCTTAGCAATGATATTGGCTGGGGCGTGGCACTGCCCGAGTTCGAGGGTGTGATCGAGCCCATCATCATCGCTGCCGGAGAGGCGCAGGATAATTTTATCGATCGCCGTCCCATTGCTGAGCGCTGCATTAAACTGGCATCGCGTGTGGAAAAATGGATACGCTTAAGAAACAAACCTGTCAGCGAACGCAGGGTGGCGTTCGTCCTGCTCAACAATCCATGTGCGGGTGTCGAGGCTACGGTCGGCGGTGGAGCCCATCTTGATTCTCTTGAAAGCGTGGCCCGTGTATTAAACCGGATGCGTGATGCAGGTTACCAGATCAACCCACCTGCCAACGGCAAGGAGCTTATTGATACGATCATGGAGCGCAAAGCGATATCTGAGTTCAGGTGGACCACTGTGGATGAGATCGTGAAGAACGGTGGTGCTCTGGATCTTGTGAGCGAAGAGGAATATGAGAAGTTCTTTAATACGCTGAGTCCGAAGGTCCGGGACCAGATGATCAAATCCTGGGGCAATCCACCTGGTGAGGTAAAGGACGGCGTGCCTGCTGCTATGCTGTATGAGGGCAAGATCGTGATAACGGGTGTGAACTACGGGAACGCCGTGGTCTGCGTGCAGCCCAAACGCGGATGTGCAGGCACCAGATGCGACGGACAGGTGTGCAGGATACTGCACGATCCCGAGGTGCCTCCGACACACCAGTACCTTGCTACCTACCGGTATCTTGAGAACACGTATGGTGCAGACGTGCTGGTGCATGTCGGAACACACGGCAACCTTGAGTTCCTGCCAGGCAAGGGCGTGGGATTATCAGGTGACTGCTATCCTGATATTGCGATCGGCACCATCCCGCATCTTTATATTTATAATGCTGATAATCCGCCCGAGGGTGCTATTGCCAAGCGCAGGGGGCTTGCGACAATTGTAGACCACATGCAGACCGTCCTGACCGGAGGCGGGTTGTATGACGAACTTGATGAGCTTGACCGGCTGCTGGGTGAGTATGAACAGACAAAACATGACCCAGGGCGTGCACATGCCCTTGAGCACCTGATCATGGAAGAGATCGAGCGCACGAACCTGTCTGCCGAGATAAAGCTTGGCGGGAGGAATAGTGAGGGGGATGATGACAAGAATAGCGATTGGAATGGTGATGGTGATAACGGTGACATGCAGTTCAGTGAGATCGTCACCAGGGCGCATGAGGCGCTCAGCAAGATACGTAATACGCAGATCCAGAGCGGAATGCACATATTCGGACAGCTGCCGGAAGGTGAGCAGCGTGTTGATTTTATCAATTCCATCCTGCGCTATGATGAGCGGGACAGCAAAGTTTCGATCAGGCGGTTAGCAGCAGGACTGCTGGGTCTTGACCTTGATGAGCTTATCAGCGATCAGGGCAGGGTCACAGAAGACGGTCGCTCATACGGCGCACTCCTTGAGGAGATCGACCACCTGTCAGGGGATATCATCCGGGCGTGTCTGGATAACAGCGAAGCGGATGTTCCGGCTCTTGTACAGCAGATAATGGGAGACAGATGGACAAGTAGGGGTCAGGTTCAGGGTAAAGGCAAGGGTAATGGTAGGGACACCGGACTTGCAGAGGTTGGTGAGCGCATCGCTGATCTGAATAACCGTATCGATGCTTCTAAAGAGATCGAGGCGCTGCTGCATGGATTTGAAGGCGGGTACATCCCTGCAGGTCCGTCAGGCCTGATCACACGGGGCAGGGATGATGTGCTGCCAACAGGTCGCAACTTCTATTCGCTTGACCCGAAGCGGGTGCCGACCAGGGCCGCATGGAGGGTGGGCCAGCAACTGTCCAGGGCAGTGATCGATAAATACATGGACGAAGAAGGACGCATCCCAGAGAACGTGGCGTTCTACTGGATGGCGAGCGATATCATGTGGGCTGATGGTGAGGGCATGGCGCAGATCATGAACCTGCTGGGAGTCGAACCTATCTGGCAGGGTAACGGCAGGGTAAAGGGCTTTAAGGTGATACCGCTCGAGGAGTTGGGCAGGCCCAGGATCGATGTCACGATACGGGTATCCGGTATAACCCGGGATAATTTTCCGAACTGCATCGAGTATATTGATGAGGCATTACAGGCAGTCGCCTCACTGGATGAAACCGTTGAGCAAAACTACCCGCGCAAACACTCGCTTAAGAGGGTTGAAGAGGGTAGTGACTGGCGGGATGCCACACTTCGTATATTCTCATGCAAACCCGGGACATACGGCAGCGGCGTGAACCTTGCCGTGTATGCCAGTGCATGGAAGGAAGAGAAGGACCTGGCCGAGGTCTTCCTTTACTGGAACGGTTATGCCTACGGCAAGGACATGAACGGTAAGGAGGCGCACCAGCATCTTGCTGACAGTTTGAAGACAGTCGATGCGACCTTTAACAAGGTTGTGAGCGATGAATATGACCTCTGCGGGTGCTGCTGCTATTTTGGCACCCACGGCGGGCTGACCGCAGCAGCACGGCATCTATCCGGCAGTGAAGTGAAGACCTATTACGGTGATACCAGGGAGCCCGAGCATGTCGAGGTCAGGGACCTGGCAGATGAGATCAGGCGTATCGCCAGGACAAAGCTCCTGAACCCGAAATGGATCGAGGGGATGAAGGAGCACGGTTACAAAGGCGCAGGCGATATCTCGAAGAGGGTCGGACGGGTGTACGGCTGGGAGGCATCCACACAGGAAGTGGATGACTGGGTGTTTGATGATATCACAAAGACCTTTGTGCTGGACGAGGAGATGCGGCAGTTCTTTGAGGAGAATAACCCATATGCTCTGGAAGAGATCGCACGCCGTCTGCTGGAAGCCGAATCGCGCGGACTGTGGGATGCAAATCCCGAGGTGCTTGATGCGCTCAGGAACACCTATCTTGAGATCGAGGGCTGGATGGAAGACCTTGCAGGGGATGGAGAGTTCCAGGGCGGGTCTGTGGATATCATGGGAATGGAAGATATCCCTGACTGGAATGAGAAGATGAAGGAGATCAGAAAAAAGATCAAGGTAGACTAATGAAATCTGTACTGTTTACTGTAATGTTCGTATTATTACTGCTACTTAAGAGGGGATACTTATGATCGAGATGCATGAACTGACGAAATACTTTGGCAGCCTGTGTGCTGTTGACCATGTGAATCTTAAGGTCGAAAACGAGATATTCGGGCTCCTGGGTCCGAACGGCGCTGGGAAGAGCACGACTGTGATGATGCTTACCACGCTGCTAAAACCCAGCAGCGGTTCTGCCAGCATCTGCGGATATAATGTTGTGAAGGATGCAAAGAAGGTGCGGGGGACCATCAGTTACGTGCCGCAGGATATGGCGGTTGATATTAAACTCACGGGGCGCGAGAATGTGATGCTGTATGCCAAACTCTACGGTGTGCCTGACAGGAACATGCGGGTGGATGATGTACTTGAACTGCTGGGGCTTACCGGGCGTGCAGGGGATCTTGTGCGGACGTACTCAGGCGGGATGCGCAGGCGGCTGGAACTGGCACAGGCGCTGGTGCACGAGCCTGAGGTGCTGTTTTTGGATGAGCCGACCCTTGGGCTGGATGTGGCTGCGAGAAAGAAGATATGGGAGCATATTTCCGCACTGAGGAAGCGGGGTATGACGATCTTTATGACAACGCATTATATGGAGGAGGCTGATGAGTACTGCGACAGGGTGGCGATCATCGATAGGGGGCGTATCGTGGTTGTGGATTCGCCGACAAACCTGAAACTGGGTCTGGGTGAGGGTGCATCGCTGAATGATGTTTTCCTTGAGAATGTGAAGACTGGTGAGGATCAGGCCGGATTTGATGCATTCAGGTTCAGGACCATGCTGCGGAGGCGGTCATGAAGCAGATATTCTATTATTTTGAGCGGGACATGAGGAAGTGGAGCCGCAGCCGGATCAATGTGGTGGCATCGCTTGCGATGCCGGCTGCATGGCTGGTGCTGGTGGGACTGACCCTGCCTATACGATTTACTGACAATTATCTTGAGTTCATCACACCGAGCATTCTGGTTATGACGATGTTGTTCTCCTCGCTGCAGGGAGGAGCCCTTATGATATTTGATAAGGTTCTCGGGTTTTTGAACAAGTTCCTTGCCATGCCTGCACCACGAGAGAGCATCCTGCTGGGCAAGATCCTGTTCATTAGCACTAGGGGGCTGCTTCAGGCTACTGTGATCCTCCTGATCGCTGGACTGCTTGGGGTGAGGATACACAGTCCGCTTAACATTGCCCTTGTATATCTCACATTATTCCTGTTCGGAGTACTGTTTTCAGCGATTGCCACCACTCTTGCCCTGCATATCAGCGACCACGACGGTTATGCGGCTGTGAACAGCATGATCAGCATGCCGCTGTTCTTTGCAAGCAATGCGCTCATGCCGTATGATAAAATGCCTGAGTGGCTGAGGATGCTGGCAATGGTGAATCCGTTGAGTCATACTATCGACAGCATACGGGTGCTGTTCGCGGGGGGGCTGCCTGTGGAAGGGATGGTGGGGCTGGCTGTGGCTGCGGGGGTTATGGTTGGGGTTGGGGTTGTGCAGTTTCGGAGGACTGGGGTTTGAGGAGTTCTAGGAGAGTGAAATTATGGACGTGATACAAAAAACCTTTACATTTAAAAAATAACGGAGGTATTTTAAATTATAGTGAACAAGAAACCTTTAATTACGATCGCAATTTTGATAATCGCAATTTTGATTAGCGGATGCATTCAAGAAGTTACTAAAAAACAACCAAATGAAGAACAGGGAAATGAAATACTGAATATAGGAGAAGCTGTTCCCGAAGGATGGAATTATGCAACAACTCAAAATTTTATAGGAGAGGTTATCCCAGCTAGTGGGTATGGTAAAATTATAACTCAAAATTCAGAAGAAATGGTTATACCTCATGGTCTATGGAAACCGGTGGCTATTGTGAATTTTAATAACCCAACAATCGAATTGGAAGAAGCCGTTGATGTGCATATAAATCCCTCACTCTGGCTTTATTTTTACGATATCAAAGAAAAACAAGAGATTATGGATATCATAGACAAAGAAATTATTTACTCTTGGTGTGTTCCCGTATACTTTGATGAAACAGATAGATATATTATAGTTAGTACTTTATGCAACGGCAAGGCAAGTTTTCCGGAGGATTTTGAGAAATCATTGAAAGAGTTTTTTGAAAAATTTTAAGTAGGGCTCGGCAACTCAACAAATGTTTCACAGCAAAGCACGCAAAGGACGCGAAGTCAATGCAACAACATCTTTGCGATCTTTGCGGTGAGTGCTTCTTTCATTGACACAACACCTATCTTGCACTCAACCCGTCTGCCCTTTCGCTCTCCCACTGTGATCGAGAAGCAGCGCGCCCGCTTCAGCCAAATACTGCGACAGACGGCGCGCGGGTGTTCTGCGATGCGGGCGGCGGCAGCCAGCAGTGTGGATTCGTGCGAGATTAGAAGCGCAGATGAACGCGATTAAAACTAGACATCACAGCTAAATTTAGATTATATTTAAATTTATATCGTATAATCAAAATTAAAATCCATAATGACCTTTATCTGCGTTCATCTGTGTTCATCTGCGGTTAATAATGAAATTGAAATGATTCCTGCCTGTTTCCTTTTTATAAATGCGTTAAGCGTGTGTGTGGGTGGTGGCCTCGGGTGTTGTTTGGTGCTGCCGGCGGTGGCTATGGCTATTGAAATATATAATTTATGTAATGCTTAAAACCGAAGAGGTTCGCAGAGCGTTTTTGCTTTTCTCAGCGTACCTCTGCGCACACTGCGGTTAAAATAGAACTGATTCCAGCCCCGGTTAGTCGCTTCTTTTTCCCGCCGCCCCTTCGCTCTCCCACTGTGATCGAGAAGCAGTGCGCCCGCTTCAGCCAAACACTGCGACAGACGGCGCGCGGGTGTTCTGCGATGCGGGCGGCGGTCTCGGGTAACGGTGGGCGCGGTGAGATACCACGAAGCCGCCTGAACATCTTACATCCTTCACTCCACCTCCGTCCAGCCACCGCTCGGTGCACACGCCCTCTACCCCGCCGATCATCCGGGAATTCAGTAAAATGTTAGTGAGCAAATAATCTTATTAACTGATAAGTGCATGTTCATATGGTCATTATGACAGAATCAATACCAGCCATTTATGAGCATGGAATCTTTAAACCACTGCAAAAAGTAGATCTCCCGGAACATAAACATGTACACCTGATGGTTATGCCTGAAGATGAAATAGAACTTCTAAAGGCGCAGAAGAAAGCATTGTCCGCGATTATTGGTGCTGGGAGCAGTGGTCTGACAGATGTTGCCAGCAAACATGACCGCTACTTATATTGAAATATGGAGGTGATCAAATGCCTCAGATATTTGTTGATACAGGTGCGTGGTATGCCCTTTTAGATAAGACCGATTCCTGTCATGCACGTGCAGTCGAATTATTTCAATCACTGGCTCATCCTCTTGTAACTACGAACTATATTGCCGATGAAACAATTACACTGGCTAAAAACCGTTTGGGATATAAGGTTGCGGTTAAGATCGGTCAGATGTTATGGGATGAAGATATAGCTACATTAATTCGTATCACCTCATTTGATGAGAATAATGCATGGAAAATATTCACCAAGTATCAGGATAAAGGATTCAGTTTCACTGATTGTACAAGTTTTGCGGTTATGGAGCGTTTAGGAATCATTGAGGCGATGGCTTTTGATGAACATTTTAACCAATATGGCAATTTTATTCTACTCGGTTAAGGAAATAGCAATTACTATTTTAACCTGCCTCAAGACATAGATATGGCTCGTCCATCACCGCCCTCCGGTCTCTAACTGTGATCGAGAAGCAGCGCGGCCGCCTCAGCCAAATACTGCGACAGATGGTGCGCGGGTGCTCTGCGATGCGGGCGGCGGGATTTTGAACTTATTTGCTGGGTAGTATTCGGTAAATTATGCGAAATGTGGGAAAAGGTTGGATTGCATTGTGTGTTTTTTCTCTGAAATATGGATTGCTGTGGCATTAAAAATGTAAGTTCAGAAGGATTAAATATTAATTTGACAATGTCAAGGTAACATAATTATTGCTGACGGTAATATCCAGATACAACCACGTGATAAAGTTATTGTCTTTACCAAATTGGAAATGGTTTAAGAGGTAGAGGAACTTTTCAAGTAGGGCTAATCACCTTTGTCATGGAATGACTTGAAAATTATTTTAAAGGAATGTGGGCAGTAAAGATTGGGTTATACAATGAGATTTAAAGTAGTCCTCCACACCCTGGGAATTATCCTGAAGTACTTGGGGGTTCTGATGCTTATCCCGGCACTGGTGGGATATTATTATTCCAGGCAGGACCCGGCCCAGTTCCAATCTGTTATGATTTTTATATATTCGTTCCTGATCACAACGTCGGTGGGGCTTGTGCTGCAATATACCAATCACAGCAGCGATGAGTTCAGGAACCGGGAGAGTTTTGGCATCGTGGCTTTTGCCTGGCTATCAGCAGCAATGTTTGGCGCTTTGCCCTTCCTGATGAGCGGGATGCATCCTGTGGATGCCCTGTTCGAGTCCATGTCAGGCATTACCGCCACCGGCGCTACCATTATGACAGATATCGAGTCCCATTCAAAGGCCTTGCTGTTCTGGCGCTGTTTTATACAGTGGCTGGGCGGCATGGGTATCATTATGCTGTTTTTGGCAGTCCTGCCCAAACTGGCAGTGGCAGGCCGGCAGTTGTTCAGGGCAGAGGCGCCCGGGCCCACTGAAGATAAACTTAAGCCCAGGCTTAAGGAGACGGCTAAGATACTGTGGATGGTGTACGTGGTCCTTTCGGCGATACAGTTCATTGCACTGCTGGGTGCAGGAATGGGGGTATACGACGGCCTGACCCATACCTTCACTACCATAGCATGCGGCGGTTTCTCACCCAGGGCAGATTCTATTGCAGCTTTCAACAGTCCCCTTATCGAGGGGATCATTGTATTTTTCATGTTCGTGGCAGGTGCCAATTTTGCACTGCATTACAGGCTGATATATGTAGACCATAGAAGCCTGCTAAAGGACAGCGAGTTCAAATTCTACAGTTTCATTGTGGTCTCTGCGGCTGCGGTGCTGACCTTGACTCTCTGGATGACAGGTACGTTTGAGGAGATTGGCACATCCTTCAGGTATGCCATATTCCATGTATTGTCCATACTGACCGGAACAGGTTATGCCACCTATAATTATAACACATGGCCGGATTCGTCCCGCATGGTGCTGTTCATGCTCATGTTCATTGGAGGCAGTGCAGGTTCCGCGGCAGGTGGGATCAAGGTGGTGCGGCTGCTGTTGATGTTGAAGTACGCGTACCGGGAACTGTTCAGGTCGCTCCAGCCAAAGCTGGTGCGGCCCATCCGGCTGGGTGAGCGGGTGGTGCCTGAGGATGTGATGAACAGTATCTTCTCGTTCATTATCCTGTATATACTGGTGTTCATGACCAGCACGTTCATACTTAGCTTGATGGGAATTGAGAAGGTCAGCGCTGCTTCGGCATCCATTGCGACGCTGGGCAATATCGGGCCCGGGTTTGACCTTGTGGGGCCAACTTCCAATTTCAGTGCCATACCTGTTTTGGGGAAACTTGTGCTTATTGCCAATATGTGGATCGGCAGGCTTGAGATTTTCACGGTGCTGGTGCTGCTGATACCAGGGTTCTGGAGGGAGTGAGGGGGTAAGTTTTGTGCTTTTTGCGATTCACCATTCATCGCAGAGGAGAGAAATAAAGGGATAAGTTGGCAGTAGCAGGGATAAATGAACTTTACAGACCTGTGCAGGATTAATATGTATGGTATGTATACTACATGGCATGTATAGTATCATTGCAAAGCACATCAAAGACAAAGAGAAGCTGCAGGAACATGGGATTGTAGTCTTTGACCTGGACGACTTCTAAGCTGCGGGGCAATCACATCCTTCTCATCTCTTGCATATCCTCCATATATCGCGGGGGCGTGGGTCTTGTTCTTTCAGACATGGATTTACAATGATATAGACGGATGTATGATCAATACGTTTTCGCATTATGTCGGTTGGGCTTTTGGAGTTATGATCGGGATTGTTTTGAAGTAGAGTTGGATTTTTATACAATTTATACTCTGTAGTGCACAAACATTTGAACTATTGTGCAGTACATAATATTCTTGTTATCACCTGGGATCTTGAAGATGTGGAAGTATTCAAGGGTAAAAGCATCCGGCTTGCGCCGCTTTGGAATTTATTGCAGACGTAGTTTCCTCTGTGATGTCAATGGCGGTTTAGAATTACCCAATTGTGGCAGTATAAAATTCCCTACGTCACAATTTTTGGTGAAAGAACCAAATATTGTTATCAATGTTAGACTTGACTTTCAAAGACCCACTCAAAACCAATAACAAGCAAATTGACATTGAGGATTTTTGATCTGCAGCTTGGTAGTATGCCGCCGAATCTTGGCAGCACATCCCTTCGTTAAGCGCTCTTCAGCAGTTATGCACTATTAAGTGTGTGCAATTTATACACGGTAATCAAATAACGCTCAGAAATAATACCATATGGATTTATACTCATCAACATCCTCGCTATCATAATACAACCGTTTTAGATAGCTGTATATGGACACATCCACATAAATATAGGGCTCCACAAGCTCCATCTTGGACTCCCAGGGATAGAACCGGTACACACGCCTGCCATCCGGAAGTATCATAATCACCTCATGATCCTGCCACGCCCTCAGGTGGGACTTGCCCAGCCTGGGTACATTGAACACGGATTCATCAGTCCGCTCCAATCCGGGGAGGAGCCTGGCTTCCTCCTGTCGTTCCTGCTCAAGCCTTGAGATAGGTACACGGTAGTCTATAGTCTCTTCCTTGCCCTTGGTGTTAAAAGTATAATAGGGATCTATACCTGATTTCGTCATGGTTTTTCTAAGCAGGCAACTTTCGAACTTCTTGCTGTTATAATAAGTAAAGACCTGCTGGTTGTAAATATTAATGCCCTGTTTCTTGAGCCTTGAAACTGCATCAATAGTATCAGGAGTGATCTCGGTGGGATGCTGGAAATGGGTCATGATGCACAGGTCCCGTTCGCCCAGCTTGTGATATTTACTAAAGATATCGATCAGGTTGTCTGTGAATCTGGACGGCAGTGTTACCAGCGTCCGGGTCCCAATCCTGATCCTGTCCACATGTTCGATGTCAGATATCATGCCAAGGAGCCTGTCAATAATGGAATCGTTCAGCGTCAATGGGTCGCCTCCCGTTACCAGCACCTCGCTGATATGCGGATTGGCTTTTATCCAGTCAATCGCCTTTAACACGGTCTCCTTCGTTATACTGCTTTCCTGAAGACTTTTGATCTCCCAGTTCCTCTGGCAATAGACACAAATCTGGGGGCATGATTGAAACGGTTTTAAAATAAGTATCTTAGGATATCTCCTGGTAATGTTTTCAATGGGGCTGGTCGAAGCCTCATCCATGAAATCCATGCTTGCCCCGGTCCGAATGCTCCTTAAATAGTTCCTGCAATACGTCTCACTGGGCAGCACCTGTGCCCTTACAGATAGGTCATATTGTTTCCGGTTCTCCCTGTCAAATAAGGATAAGTAATACGGTGTTATCTGGAATGGGATATTATTTTCAATAGCTAATTCAAGACCCCGTATCTCGCCCCCATCCAGTGTCACCACATTCTGGAGTGTATCAATATCAGAAATAATATGGTCCAGGTGCCATTTGTAGTCAAGCCAATCTTCTTCATCACTGCCAAATTGCTGTAAAATACGTTTTTTCATGTCATTTCTTTCAGTGACCAGGTCATGGTCCAGACCTGTCCTGTATTTCTTGAAAGAAATGTCCATTCTTTTAGAATAATCATCAAGGAACTTTGTTCTCTCAAGGGCGGCGTCCATTCCATCAAGATTTAGAAATGGAGGTTTTTCTTTTTCAGCAAATAACCCGGAATTCCCATTAATTCCCCTGAACAGGTAAATAAACTCGAAAAGGAATCCCTCACTGATATTCTTAGGTACCCTGTTTTTCCTTGCAATGATATACAAAGCCCTGAGAGCCGAGAAATGTGATTGTTTTTCATTCTGGGTCCGTAAAATCGTCTTTAGAACCCTGATGCAATCCCGTGCATTCTTTTTTTCCAGGATGTTCATATCCTGTTTAACATGGGAATATATTGTGAACAATGATGCATCTATACCATTTAAATAACGGAAAATCTCATTCCTGGAATCATGGAAGTTAATACTATTCTTCAGTATCCTGTGAATAGTAGGGTCAGATTTCCATAATAATTTTGCCAATTCTTCCCTGGAGCTTGTAATTATATCTTTCATGTTAGCCAATTGTTCTTGATTTTTGTACTCAAAACGCATCCGGACAATTACAATCGTCAACGAGTGACTACTTGCCTGAATGAATGTTGTCTCTAAAAAACATTTCGTGTGGTAATTTTATAGAAGGTCAATAATCTTTAAGAAAATTGCCTGATTGCAGAATAGCTGCAAATCTCAAGAATTCATTTATTTATAATTTTATTTTAATGATAGCATTCAATTATAAAATGCTTATCGGTTAATTTACGAGAAAAGTAGACGAAGTTAGATATTATGTACAACAAGAAAATCCTCCCCTTTGCCAGAATAATTTGAGTATACAGAGTTATTCATTATCCGCAGTAAAAAACTTGTAATTCCTTCACAAACTATATATTTAGGAAAGCCTAAATATGTCGCAGTGTATTTACAATGACAAACGAACGAATTGAAGAATATCTTGAAACCATACTTTACCTTACCAATAAAAACAAGGGTCCTGCAAAGACTAACCAGATAGCCGAAGAACTAAAACTCTCACCCCCAAGTGTTACTGAGATGATCCGGAAACTTTCCGGATCCGGCTATATTAAATACACACCTTACCACGGCGTAACCCTGACCCCAAAGGGCTGTACTGAGGCGCTGAGGATCAAACGCCGCCATCAACTACTTGAAACCTTCCTCGTTGACGTACTGGACCTGGACCCAAAGTTTGCACATACAGAAGCCTGTGAAATGGAACATTCCATCTCAGAGACAACACTTGAAAAGATGTGCGCCTATATGGGGCATCCGGAAATATGCCCTGACGGGAATCCCATCGGCCATGGTGAATGCTGTCCTACCGAAGCACCCAACGCATCATATCGTGATTATATCCCGCTGTCAGAATTAAAAGAAGGTGAGCAAGGCACCATTAAGATCATATCCCTGACCAGGGAGATAAAGGACAGGCTGTCGTCCATAGGCCTCATACCTGACCAGGAGATACAGGTGAAACGAAAACTGGGGCAGGGCACCCTGTCTATCACAACCATGGGCACCGAAGTTGCTGTTGGGATAAATATAGCCAGCAAGATAATGGTCCAGAGCCATGGGGCGTGAATAATAATTGAGCTCATGTTGTAATACCAATACCAATACCGATACAAACATTAATTCCGATGCTGCCGCCCCCATAACCATTGCACTGGTAGGCAACCCGAACGTGGGCAAGAGTGCTTTTTTCTCCAGGCTTACCGGTGTAGGTGTGGAAGTATCCAACTATCCGGGCACAACCGTAGAGATCATTAAAGGCACCCTGAAGCATGTTGGTGAGTCCATCAATGTGGTGGACCTGCCAGGTATCTATTCATTATCTGCATCCACTGAAGATGAAAAGGCATCCATGAAGTACCTTATCAGGGAACGCCCTGATGTGGTAATAAATGTCATTGATGCCACCAGGCTTGCCAGGAACCTTAACCTGACACTGCAATTGCTTGAGATCGACATACCCATGGTGGTGGCATTAAATCAGGTAGATGCGGCTGAGCAGATGGGTTTCAAGATCGACGTGGAGGCGCTGGAAGCAGAACTGGGCGTGCCCGTGATCCCAACCATTGCTATTCGCGGCAAGGGTATTGATACTGCCCTGCACAGGGCAATTGAGGTGATACGCCCCCTGCCTGTTGACTTACCACAATACGGGCGCAAACGGCGCAGACGCTGCCAGGTGAAATACGATGACCATGTAGAGCAGGCCATTGAAAAAATCAGAGAGCAAATTCCTGACATCAGCCGTGGCATCTGTATCAGGGCTCTTGAAGGTGACCGAGACTTCATTGAAGGATTCTGCGAATATCCGGAACAGGTAATGGAAGCCGCCAGTATACCGCCCCGGATCGAGGAGACCCACGGCCAGCCCATCAAGGATACTATCATAAAGGACCGCTATGGCGAAGCCGGTACCATTGAGCAGACTGCCTATAAAAAGCGCCAGGTACCCAGGCAATTCATTGACCAGGTAGATGAAATACTAACATCCGGCCGATGGGGGTTGCCGATATTTGCCGTGCTGATGCTGGTAATGTTCTATATGGTATTCAAGGTGGGCGGGTATCTGGAGATATTTATCATTGATATTTTCCAAACGTACCTGATAACTCCGGTATCTGCGACATTGAGCGGGGTACACCCGCTGGTTGTAAGCGCTATAATCTTCGGACTGTTGGGGCTAGAAGCGGGGCTTGCTATTGTAATACCCTTTATAGGCACGTTCTACATCTTCCTGTCGGTGATGGAGGATACGGGATACCTGCCAAGGGCAGCATTCCTGCTGGACCGGTACATGCACAAGTTAGGACTGCACGGCCGCGCCATCATCCCCATGCTGCTGGGATACGGGTGCAATGTCCCTGCCATTATTGCGTCCCGTACCCTTAACACCCACAGGGAGCGCATCATCACCATAGCCATGGTCGCACTGACACCCTGTTCTGCGCGAACAGTAATAATCATGGGGCTTGTGGGTGTCTTTGTTGGATTCTGGGCCGCTATGTCCATCTATTTCATCGAACTGGTGATCATACTGCTAACTGGGTGGATGCTGGGTAAAGGGCTGCCAGGGGAGCAAATGGGCTTTATCATGGAAATGCCGCCCCTGCGGTCCCCTGATATGCAGGTGATAGTGAAAAAGACCTGGTTCAGGATGAAGGGGTTCGTTTATGTGGCATTCCCTATACTGATAGTGGGCAGCAGCATTCTGGGCGTGGTTGATGAGCTGGGCCTGCTGGCAGTGTTCGAGGACATGTTAAGACCTGTATTTGTAGGATTTTTGGGCCTGCCGGCATATGCTGCAACGGCATTCATATTTGGCATCCTGCGTAAGGAGATGGCACTTGAGATACTGGCTGTACTGGCTGGTACGGCTGTGTTCATTGATGTGATGACACCCCTGCAGATATATGTATTCGCACTGGTGGCAACTATCTATGTTCCCTGCGCAGCTACCATAGCAGTGATTGGTAAGGAACTTGGATGGCGCAATATGGTGCTTATCTCCGGATTCACTATTGTGCTGTCTATTGTAGTAGGTGGTGCTGCCAATTTCCTTGGGCTGGCGCTGCTGTAATATGCAAGAGAATAATCCCGCCAGTAAGACATGTTATATCAGATTATCTTCAACACACCTTTCCATACTAAAGAGCGAAGAGCCAAGCATTGAAATAATTATTTACGTTCAGAGTTGCTCAGTAACTCGTGGACACGACCACCTTCCACATATCAAAAAAGAAAACAATGAGGCTTGATAAGCCTCATTCATTTATTTTCACGCAACAGCCGCACCGCAATCAACATAACCGATAGACCAGTCAATAATCCAAACCCGGGAATACCATTATTATCTTCTCCGGATGACCCATTATTCTCGTCTACAATTTCTGTGGATTCGGCAACAGCACTTTCTCCATTTGCGTCTCCTTCGGATACCGTTGCAACGCTTGTGGCAGAATCATCTGCGACTTTTGTTGCAGTGGGATTAACAGTGGATGTTCCTGAGCTGCGTTCAATGTTATTTCCAGTGTGTTGAATCGGTTCATAGGTAGAATAATCTACTAAATCTGCGGAATCGATACTAATCGGATTCGGATCACTCCCCTCATACTCATATGCAATATTACAAACAACTACCTCACCGCTATAACTTGTACTTGCATCCCATGCTGATATCTTCATTATGTTTTCTGTGTCGGTGTCCCCACTCATCACCATAGTAAAAGCATTATTCCCATCTCCAGATGTTACATTTGTAACATTAACTCCTTCGGATACGTTGATAAAGACATCACATGAACCTAGATTACTCACATCCTTAACCATCAATACGATTTTATATCCATCTTCCAGTGTTTCAACTTCTCCAAAATATACCTCAGGCCCTGCAGACACAGGCAGGGCTGACATGATCAAAAGAAAAAGCACACAAATTGATATTGTTAATGTTTTCATCTTCGCATCAGCAAAAAAAAGGCATCCGTAAGGATGCCTTATGGTGCTGCCTCCTTTCCAACCAGGTATTTTGCCAGATAGAGTGCATCTGCCGAAGTTATCAATTCATCGCCTATGTCAGGGGACATATCACCTACAAGCAATGAGGGCATTGATTCTTTACCTACAAGATACTTCGCTATGTATAATACATCTGCAGAATTCAGTTTTCCATCTCGAACAACATCGCCTCGCAAGAGTACAGTCAGTCCGATCACCGAAGTGTTTGTATTGTTTGCTCCGTCTGTTGCAGTAACAACCAGTTCATGGGTCAGGTTAATACCACTGGTAGCATTTGTTGCTACTGTCCAGACATCTGTGCCAGCTATTCTCTCCATGACCTGGTTATCAGAACCTCCGATCGACGAGAGATTAATAGTGACGTTCGCAACACCAGATCCGTTATCGAGTACAGTTGCATTCAATACAGTAACATTCGTGCCCGGTGCTCTGGGTCTGCCGTTGTCACTCAGGATCACATCCAAAGTGGCATTTGCATCTATTATCACCGGTGGTTCATTGTCAATTATACTGAATGTTCCATTGGTTACACTGTGTCCGATAACACCATAACTGGTATAATCGACCAATTCTAAGGAACTGATGGCCAGTTGTGTTGAATCCGGGTATTCTCCTACGGCATGGAATGTAACAATAGCTAAAACCACATCACCATTATGCGGTTCTACATCCAATGCTGTTATTTCCAATGAGCCTGTTGTGTTGTCGGCGTTCCATTCCTGCACAGCAAGAGCATTTCCATCTCCAGAGGTCACATTAGTTACATGAACTACTGATGAGTTGTATGTAACAGTGATATTACCTGAACCCAGATTACTCGCGTTGTTAACCATGACCAGTGCTGTTGTGGACTGCCCTGAAGCTGCCTCGACATTGTCAATTATTACATCAGGTGCAATTGTCTTTAATGTCCTGGTGGCTACAGTGTGAGTTATCGGTTCAAAGGTGTCATAATTGACCAATTCCGCAGAGCTGACAGACAATGGTGTTGAACTCAGGTGATCTCCGAGCGAGTGGAGAATAACATTAGCAAAAACTACATTGCCATTATGCGATTCATCTGCATCCAATGCTGCTATCTCCAGTGAGCCTGCTGTGTTGTCGACATTCCAGTCCTGTACAGTAAGGGCATTTCCATCTCCTGAGGTTACATCAATTACCTGAATTACAGATGGGTCAAATGTAATATCGACATTACCTGAACCCAGGCCAGTCACATTATCAACCATTATTGATGTAAAAGCAAAGCCATTTGGCGCTGCTGTAACATCTTCAACCAGTACGACTGGAAGTATGATGACAGGTGTTGTTGCTGTATAACTTTCCGTTTCGTCATAGACGATATTACCAGCTTCATCACTTGCTGAGACATTTACAGTGTGGGTTCCTTCACTAGCTATTATGGTTCCTTCCCAGGTATCATCTTCATCATCGTTAGTTAGAGATACACCGGCAGCGATCACAGATGTTACTCCGACATTATCCGTAGCATTTACAGTGACTAAAATATCATCACCGGTATTCGGATCAGTTGTGTTCAGTGTAACTAAGTTGATCACTGGTTTTTCAGTATCAGGTGTTGTTGCTGTATAACTTTCCGTTTCGTCATAGACGATATTACCAGCTTCATCACTTGCTGAGACATTTACAGTGTGGGTTCCTTCACTAGCTATTATGGTTCCTTCCCAGGTATCATCTTCATCATCGTTAGTTAGAGATACACCGGCAGCGATCACAGATGTTACTCCGACATTATCCGTAGCATTTACAGTGACTAAAATATCATCACCGGTATTCGGATCAGTTGTGTTCAGTGTAACTAAGTTGATCACTGGTACTGTTATGTCCAAAGCCACCAGCGTGATATTATAGTTGGAAATCCCACCATCATTGATCTCATCCTGTGACACTGTCTCCAACATAATCTTTGACTGTGAGCACCCTGATGCATTAATCTCCAGGATTTCGCCTTCGCTTACATTATCGCTGCTCAGATTGAGCTGGTAATAGTTCGATGTCGAGAAGTTCTCGGCATCCCAGCTTGTGCTTGTGTTCATGTTCGTTACCCGAACCCATGGTTCGTTGCACGGATCACCGGTTGCGTTATTCACATATCCATCGAGCACAAACGGTGTCGGCTCTTCTGCTGTCGCTATTGTAATACATAGTCCTACAATAACTAGTATTAACAAACTTATTGCATTCATTTTCATTTATATACTTCTCCTTGATATATCATACCAAACAAAAAAATGTCATTACACATTGTTCACAGCTCACATAATTTCTTACAATTATTACTTAGTATTACATAATATTATTTAGTATTATTTAATTTTATTTAGTATTATTTAGTATTATTTATTATTACTTTTTTATATTATTATTATCATTATTATCATCATACAAATTGCTAAAATTCATATATTATAATCTTTTAGTCAATCTGACATCGACTGTATCGCCAAGATCTACGCACATGGCATCGATCTCTATCCACATCTGGTGAGCACTCGCGCTCCCCTGTTGCCACCAGCAGTACGATTCCTGCCAGTACCGTAATTATGCTCCCCCTAAGCTTTCTTGATTCTTTTCATTCCATACTACGTTGGTATTATTTGTTCTTCCACTCTATCCAGTGTGCATATGGTGTGTGCACACCGGCGCACATGGAAACCGCATGGATCAAAGCCAATAATATAAAACAACTGCTCAGTTGTACATTTATAGTAAGTTTTCAATCCATTCGGTGTTTTACAGCGAGACCATGAATCACACATAATATCTCCTATGGCGTTAGGTATTCACAACTACTTCCATCAAAACATTAGGGTTTAGATTGGAACCTTTTCCGACTTTTTATTATTTTATGATTATTACTTAAGTATTTTACAAATCATTGAGGCCGTCCAACAATTACTCTCAGTAAAATTTCTCTTACTTTCTTTTCGATTTAAAGCCATAATCCAATCTCAGAGATAACACTTGAAAAGATTTGCGCCTATATGGGACATCCGGAAATATGTTCTGACGGGAATCCCATCGGCCATGGTGAATGCTGTCCTACCGAAGCGTCCAATGCATTATATCGTGATTATATCCCGCTGTCAGAATTAAAAGAAGGTGAGCAAGGAACCATTAAAATCATATCCCTGATCAGGGAGATAAAGGACAGGCTGTCGTCCATAGGCCTTATACCTGACCAGGAGGTACAGGTGATAGTAAAAGAGACCTGGTTCAGGATGAAGGGGTTCGTTTATGTGGCATTCCCTATACTGATAGTGGGCAGCAGCATTCTGGGCGTGGTGGATGAACGGGGCCTGCTGGCAGTGTTCGAGGACATGTTAAGACCTGTATTTGTAGGATTTTTGGGCCTGCCGGCATATGCTGCAACGGCATTCATATTTGGCATCCTGCGTAAGGAGATGGCACTTGAGATACTGGCTGTACTGGCTGGTACTGCTGTGTTCATTGATGTGATGACACCCCTGCAGATATATGTATTCGCACTGGTGGCAACAATCTATGTTCCCTGCGCTGCTACCATAGCAGTGATCGGTAAGGAACTTGGATGGCGCAATATGGTGCTTATCTCCGGATTCACTATTGTACTGTCTATTGCGGTAGGTGGTGCTGCCAACTTCCTTGGGCTGGCGCTGCTGTAAGAAAAAAAATAGTGGGATAAAAGCCAGAGCCAGTCCATTATGCCTTTGAGACCGGCCTTGTGCCTGGCCTCATTCTTCTTTAAACTGAGTTTTAGGATTTTAAGGACTACAACGTCTTGAATTTTAGTAAAAACGCATGCAATATCGATGATATGGAAATTATAACGGTGGATTTTTGCAGCCTATGTATGGGCAATTAATGTTCGAGTGGAATCGGCTGATTTTAAATGACTATAGAGGCGGTCCAATAATTCAAAATCCAAAGAAAAGGAGACAGATTGGAGCTTTAAATAGAAAAAGAAGCAAAAAATATTACTGGCAGTAATTCTTAGACAGCCTCTATAGGAAAGTATAAACGCATTTGTATATCTTGTGGCTGAAATTGGATACATGATAAGAAAACATCACACATTAATTTTGCCACGAAGGGGGCTTTTTTAAATTCCAAATATCAAAAAGATTAATCTTAGAAGATTCTGGAAACCTCAACGATGTACGTTCTTCTGATCCGAAATTTAATAATTCAATTTCTTTTTTATCCAGATGATCAAAGACGAAAACGGTAGACTCTTTCACAATAACTAGAGGAAAAAGAGGAATTAATTGATTCGATGGCAACTTCAGAAAAACCCGAGTTTCGTGTTCTGAGTTTTTGGGATTAAAATTATATTTGGACTTATCTCTAAGCCAGCCTCGAAGAACAACCTCTTTGCCATTTGGTTCAATGGCTACAAGATATGATGAGATTGTAAAAGGTTGAAGCTGTGAAACCATCTCAAGAAAAATCTCATGTAGGATGTGCCAGAAAGGACCTATCGATGTTTCTTTAACAGAACCGTGTCCCTTTGTCACATTGCGCAATTTTGTAAACCATTTAATCCAACCTAACTGGGTCTCTTCTTTGTGATTTATTGAATATAATCCAGTCTCATCTACCTTATTAATTAGCAATCTCTGTTTTTGTGAAATCCCTCCTTTCCAGAAGCTGCAAACCTCCTCATCTATTTCAATCGACATGGGTGATTCGGTAAGGTCCCCAAGAGCATATACCCAAGTTCCTAAAGTTGGAATATTCCCACCTTCCATTAACCATTTTATATTTTTAAAATTTTCATCTTTATTCAAATTGTTCCATCGATTTATGATTAGGATTATTGTGGAACATCTAATTAATGATTCAATACAATTAATAAGAGATTCGTATCGTTCAACATCACTGTGTGCGAGTCTAAAACTTAAGTAGGAATTTGCAACGGGGGTTAGTCCAGATGTAGCGATTTCTTGAATAATACGACGTTTTTCTATATCAAGTCGAGAATCTGAAGCTACTATAGGTAGTGCAGTCGATGCAAGTCGATTTGATAAGGGAGCAATAACAGAGTCTAATGACAGATCATGGAGGTCCCAAGAATACTCCAAGACTTGATCACCTCTGACGTAAGACGGATGAGACTTTACCTCCATAGGGGGGTTTACTAAAATTGTAAAAGTAGGACCGAGACACAAATCATAACCACTATTAGCTTCTTCTTCAAAAGATTCGCTGTATGGTTCATCTGTATCATACGGAGCTCGAAATACAATAAAAGCTGCAGCACAAGAGACCAACCACTTACGGAATTCAACAGGTAAGCGACGAACAGAATCCGAAACTATGAAAATCACCATTGCTCTATTGCGTCTTTTCCACATATATCTTCCACTCATTGAGTGACGAAAACCAGTGAATACAGTCAACTCAGACTTTGGAGAAAGATATTGATGTTTGTATAAAGATTTCATTATATTGCCGACAAGACGCTGGGCAAGATGAACACCCATTCCTGGCTCAGCTTGGATGTAAACAAAAGGAATCCCCAAATCAGGTAATGATGTCTGCTTATGCTTATAAGCCCTCAATAACATTCGTAACATTCCAAATTCAAATAAAGTACGTTGAATTTGTACAATCACAGATAAAATACCTATTATGGTTAATATCCATGCCAAAGCAGCCCATATCAATGATTGGTTATAAATAACATTATAAATACCAATTGAAAGAATACCAAAAGAAACAGCCAAACGTCTGTAATGCCCAGTAGGTAAAGAAGCAAAAAGAATATTCAACCATTCAAAAATAGCCCAAAAAGTAATCACCACTCCAAAGAAGAGAAATAGTGTCTTTAATCCAATAGAGTTCACATTAATAAAGAATAAAAACAAAACTAAGCCTAATAAAGATTCAAATATATTCAAACACAGAGGAAAATTTTTATGTGAAATAATTTTTTTCGCAAAACTATCTGCAGTACCATGAATAAACTGTTCATTTTCATTCGTTTCACTTGTGCAGACTTCGGCATACTTTTGTTTCACCTCTAAGGCTTTATCGTATGACGCTCTTGCTTCTGTGTCTCTCCCAAGATCAGCAAGGCAAACGAATTTACCCAGCCAGGCATAATAATGATCAGGATTTATCTGTATGGCTTCGTCATAAGCCTTTATTGCTTCTTCGTACTTTTCAATATCGCTAAGGGCTGATCCTTTAAAAAGCCAAGCATCGGCATCCACTGGATTTATTTCTAAGGCTTTTTCATATGCTTCTATAGCATCTACGTATTTTTCAAAATCAGTAAGGGCTAAACCTTTACGAATCCAAGCATCAACATGCTCTGGATTAATCTGTATGGCTTTATCAAAAGCCTTTATTGCCTCTTTGTACTTTTCAAGATCATTAAGGGCTAAACCTTTACAAAACCATGCATCAGCATGCTCTGGATTCATTTCTAAGGCTTTATCACAAGCCTTTATTGCCTCTTCATACTTTTCAAGATTATTAAGGTCTAAACCTTTAAGAACCCATGCATCAACATGCTCTGGATTTATCTGTATGGCTTCGTCACAAGCTTTTATCGCTTCTTCGTACTTTTCAAGATCATCAAGGGCTGAACCTTTTAAAAACCATGCACCAACATGCTCTGGATTTATCTGTATGGCTTCGTCACAAGCTTTTATCGCTTCTTCATACTTATCAAGATTATTAAGAGCTATACCTTTAAGAATCCAGATATCAGCATGCTCTGGATTTATTTCTAAGCATTTCTCATATGCCCCTATAGCTTGTTCATATTTCCCAAGTTTGTCAAGAGAAACACCTTTTTTGTACCATTCTTCTAAGTTCATCCGTGCCATCCAAACGCTTAAAAATTATAAACCGTCAATCAATCTTCCTGCATTTACTAAATATCCTGCATTGCTCAATATACGTGCGATAATCACAGCTTCTCTTTCAATTTCATTCATCTTTTCGTAAATAAGCCCCTGTAAATCCGAAGGCATCTTTATGTTTCCACAGATTAAAGCGCAAATCCTCTCACGACCTAACACTCCTATCAACAGCCCGTGTTCAAAAACCACATTTTGTCTTGCCCTATGTTCTTCCTCCCCTCCCCTGATTTTTCCCACATCATCAGGTGTATATATTACAAAGGTGAACCCAACATTGTCTGCTTCTTCTTCCAATTTCTCAATAATTGTTAATCCTTTTGAAGGTTCTCTCTCCAAAACTATAGGTTCGAACTCCAATCTTTTTAGAATTCCAACCAGTTTATCTCTTGTATGGTGATCTCTACCATGAACAATAAAAATACGTCTGTTATATCTTTTATTACTTAAAATATCAATAATGCGAAAAGTTTCATTGAAAAATTCATCTGCAGAGATATTGATATCTTCAATAAACTCCGCATCGTTTGGCTCCAAATAGTGATAATCAGTAGGTCGTTGATACCAAGCATACTTGCTACTATCAGTAAGACGAGCTACAAATACAGGCCGCTCCATTGCAAAAGCTTTGTAAATACAATCTGCTGTGCCCTTTCCACCACCTATTGCTACCACTAAGTCTGCTTTTTGAACGAAAAATGCCCGTTCTTCCAACCACCAGCGAAATTTTGGAAATTTGATTACACGCCCAATAGTGGGAGTTTCGGAAAATCTATCGGATAATAAAAAGGTAATGTAATCTTTTGGGTTTTTACCTGTCTTTTTGCATAACCGTTCAATTTCATTGGCGATGAATAGATCATGGTATCGGGGAGTGGTTAATATCACTCTATGATCACTATTTATTAAATTCATAGCAAAAGAGAGAGAGAATTTTTCCAATTCTTTTTTTTCTTCATGTAAATCTCGATATTTCTTCCACCCTCCTTGAAAGAGTATATTCATTTTCATAACCTCACGATTTATTAAGACATTTATTTATTCATCTTTTCAATATTCACTAACATTTTTTAAAGAAACAGTTCAGTATACCACTATTGTCCGGAAGACCCAAGCAGGGTCAATGAGCGGATCCATTCACCTTTTGGTTCCCTGCTGGTACCCACAACCAGCCGCCTGAGACCATTCACCTCTTCCACCATGCCCCTGGCCTCTATAGTCTCGCCTGCCAGTGCCTGCCCGGCATAGGTATGGGTATAAGATAATACAAACTCGATCTCGGGATGGTCCACCTTATAGACCGAGGGGCTGTCAAAAGCCAGTCCCGAATCCGTTACCACCGCCTCTATGGTCTCATGACCCAGGTCCGTGCCCCTGCCTCTGCCCTGTGGTTCACTTACCTGGTCCCAGTCCCTGACAAACAGCAGGTCGAAATATGTGTCTCCAACCATTCCCCTGTTACCTTTTCTCATCTCATGGAGCTTGAACTCCTCAAAATCGATCTCAGGAATCCGCTTATTGTAGATACGCTCCCACATTCCTTCATCCAGGTGCTCGATGTTACTGTGGGGATCGTCCTTTGCCCTGGCTATTATATCCCTGGCCATGAACCATCTGGGACCGTATACCACAAGATCAATGTCGGAACCACTTATCTGCAGCCCGGGCAGGAATGATCCTGTTACACCCATACTGTCCATGGGAATCCCGGCATCCAGCAGGGTCCTGGTTATCTCTTCAGTTCTTGGGTCCAGGCGCCATATTTGTGCCAGCCGGTCAGGGGGGCTCAATATCCGGTCAACCTGGTCCCATGGTATGATATGGACATCCTGTACCCACTCTGGCTTGTGGATGTCCATGTAATCATATGCCTCGTCAAAATCGTATTTCCGGTAATTCCGGGTGCCGTCTGTACGCTCACCTTCAGGGTCCGGTACATAGCGGAGCACTCCCCTGACACCTTCAGGATGGTAGTAATCGGCTGATGAGAATATCCACCCGTCACGAGTGACAATAAAATCCCTTAGACGTACTTCCGGATGATCTAAAATATCCATCATTTTTCTCTGTGGTCTTACCACCTATAAACATTATTATATTATGTGATAACGCTACTATATACAGAATGAATATATAATCCGGTGAAGAAAAGGACATGATATCTACTGCAAAATTCTACGATTCAATTGACATCCAGCTACAATTTCTTGAACAGCTCAAGCATATCCCGGCAGAAGAGATCGACGGACTAATAAAAGTCCTGAGAGATTTCATTTTCCAGGCCGATAAGAAACAAAAGGTCATATACGGTATCGGTGAGGGCAGGAGTGCACTTGCTCTATATGATTTTCTCCATCAATTACTAAAATACGAACAGCTTTTCCCTGCCACCCTTGACGATCCCATCAGGCGTTACTTTGACCCTGACAGGTCCAATATGATATTGTCTGCATCGGGCTCAGGAGGCACTGAAAGTGTTATCAACTATCTTGAAGATGCCCACCGCCTGGGTGCAAAAGAGATACTTATCACTGCAAAAACCGACTCGCCTGCCTATAAAAAAATAAAATCACACAATGGTTTTGTCTTCCTGATCGAAGATATAAAACTGGAAAAACCCAGTGAACTGGCAGTCATGGGTTCTGAGTTCGAACTGAAACTGTGTACTATGCTAAATGGCATACTCCCTGCCCTGGACAGCGGTGATGTCAGTCTGTATTACCAGCAGATGGACCATTATCTTAAAAATGCCAGGCTGCTTCGCAATATTGATAATGAATACCTGCGCTCATGGATCGATAAGCTGCTGAACCGCCGTGGCCATTTTATAGTGGACGGCGTGGGACGGTCCGGGTTCGTGGCAAAAGCTTTAGGGATGCGCATGACACACCTGGGCCAGAATGTCTACATCAAAGGCGATGCCACCACGCCCAGTTTTGTCAGGGGCGACGTATATATTCCAGTCAGCGGAAGCGGCAATACCAGGGAGATCCTGGAAGGGATGTTGAAGGCCCGCAGCAAGGGAGTGGACGTGTTCCCTATTACTGTAAATAAAAGTTCCAGGATGGTTGAACTCCTGGAAGAATGGGGATATGAGGATAATATCATTTTCATACCTGTAGAAGAAGGAGACATGGGCATCTTCCACGACAAGGCCCCCAGTAAGATCACAACTACAAAGTTGAACCAGATGCGTCCATCGATCTCTGAGATCAACTCATATATTTTCACCAATGCCATTATTGCCTCAGCCATTGATTTTTTAGGTGTTGATGAAAAATACATGAAACGAATACACTGGTAGGGATAAAGGATGGGATTAAAACAGACTTTCAACAAACTAATAGGGCAAAGTGGGACAGATGATCCAGGTGCTACCGGGGGAGAAAAAAAGCAGGACGTAGCTGCCGTGAAAGATATTAATCCGGCGGCAGCTGCCGGGAATGTACATGATGCCCCGGGTTCTGCTGTTGAACAGGAAAGTGTAGTATCGAAGGCAGCACCCAATAGCCAGGGGAAGGATGAAAATCAAACCACAGAAAACAGGCAGGTGGGCAGCAAATGGGAACACAAACATGACGACCTGGACTGGCACTCGATGTCCATCCCCCACCCGGTCCCATTAAAGGCACAGGCCGAAAAAGAAGTGCCAGGTGAACCTGCCGCACCACTAAGAGCTTCTCAACCCCAACCTGCCGCACCACTAAGAGCCCCTAAACACCAACCACCCGACCAGGGACAGGATGGAGATAAAACCATATCAAAGCAGGACATACTCTGTAAGTTCGTGGTGCAGCACGGGCAGAGGATCGGTGAGACCATATCTATTGATGGCGGGCATATTGTATTCAAGCACGGGGCTGAGAAACTGTACATACCTATGTCGTCCATATCCGGATTCACTGATGAGGATGTGGAGATAGGTGATTTTAACAGGGATGAAGCCTTGAGGCTTGGTGAAGAATGGCACCAGCGAACTACGAATTCATTGAAATTCGATAAGAACGGGATGCTCATCAATGACTGAATACAAGCAGTGTATCGTAACCCGTGATGACCTGAAACTCTCGAAAGGCAAGCTGGCTGTACAGGTAGCACATGCAGCTGTAACCGCCTCTGATTTCGCTGATAAGAAGGAACGTGATGCCTGGATGAAGGACGGGCAAAAGAAGGTCGTACTTAAAACCGGCACCCTGCAGGACCTATTTCTGTTAAAGGAGTCGGCACGCAGGGAAGGGCTGTCCACTGCCCTTATCACTGATGCCGGACTTACCCAGATACCTCCCGGGACCGTTACTGTACTGGGTATCGGGCCCGGACCAGTTGAGAAACTGGATAAAGTGGTGGGTAAGTTGAAACTTGTGTAGCACCTGATAGATATTTAGATATTTGATTAATTCCAACTATTATTTGAAAATTCAAGGGAAGCATCAGGAGGTTATTGTATGGCAGTGATACAGGACAAAGACAGGGAGAATATTAAGAAAAAGCTGGATAAAGAGCTTGAGGGTGATGTTAAATTAATAATGTTCACCCAGGAGAACGAATGCCAGTTCTGTGCCGATACCAGGGGCATGGTGGAAGAGCTGGCAGGCATGTCAGCAAAGATCGAAGCCGAAATCCATGATTTTATCAAGGATGAAAAACTGGCAAAGTCCTACGGGGTTAAGAAGATCCCTGCCATTGTTATGCTGGGGAAGAAGGACTACGGTATCAGGTTCTACGGTATCCCGTCGGGTTACGAGTTCAAATCGTTCCAGGAAGACCTGGTGGATGTGTCCAGGGGCAGGACAGACCTGTCAGATGATATAAAGAAAAAACTTGCAAATGTTAAGAAGCCAGTGCATATACAGGTGCTGGTGAGCCCTACCTGCTCTTACTGCTCAATGGCTGTTCGAACGGCCCATAAACTTGCCATCGAGAATGAGCACATAAAAGCAGATATGGTGGAAATGGTGGAGTTCCCCCATCTGGTCCAGAAGTATATGGCCATGAGCGTGCCCAAGATCGTTATCAATGAGATAGTGGATTTCGTGGGTGCCCAGCCACCTGAGTATTTTGTGGAAGAAATTATGAGGGCACTGCGTGCAGGCGACAATCCGATGTATTCATAATAGTTGTACACTCCTACAAAAGCCCGGATATTAATTTGACCTATTGTTAATTCGGTACTGTTAATTCAATAACTTCTTACATGAAACTCAAATTTTTGAATTTGACATCAGATCATATATATTGCGCTCAAACTAGAAAATATGCGTAGCAGATGCTTTGAAGGCAATATAGACATGAGTGCCGTATGCAAGCTCCATATCCTCATACGATCGCTTTGTCAGCGCAACCACAAAGGGAATGCCTACATCAATCACCAGCTTGACGAGCGCACCCATATCCTTAACCTCCATAATCTTCCCTGAAAATGAGTTTCTTGCACTCGAATCAATCTCTTTTTTTGAGATAAGTATGTCTTCAGGTCTGACCGAGATCGAGACATCTCCGGATTTTAATGTGCTGGAAAGTATGCATATCCCATTGGTATGAACCTCAGAGATGCCATCATGAACAACCGATTTTCCACGAAATAAATTCTCAACACCCACAAAATCTGCAATGAACCCAGAATTGGGTTTTCTGAACACATCATTAGGCGCACCTACCTGAATGATCTGCCCGCTCCCCATCACAGCGATCCGGTCACCGAGAGAGAAAGCCTCTTCAAAACTGTGTGTTACATGGATCGTTGTGGTCTCGGTGAGTCTGTGTATCCTCCCAAGTTCCTCACGCAGCCGTACGGTTGTGCGGGTATCCAGCGCAGATAACGGCTCATCCAGAAGCAGTACCTTTGGCTCTGTAACAACTGCCCGTGAGATTGCGATACGCTGCTGCTCTCCTCCACTCAACGTGCCAGGATACCGGTTCAATAGATGCGAAACGCCAAGAAGATCTGCAATCTCATTCACTTTTGTTTTTGTTTCACTTTTGGTGATTTTTTTGTGGCGCAGCCCAAATCCTATGTTTTTTTCCACAGTCAGGTGCGGGAAGAGCATATAATCCTGATAGACCATACTAATAGATCGATCCTTTGGCGGAATGTCCGTAATATCCATCCCGTTTAGAAAAATTCTACCGCAATCCGGTTGGTAGATACCTGCAATCGTCTCGATAAGGATTGTTTTACCAGCTCCGGTCGGGCCAAGTATGATGAAATATTCTCCTTCATGAATGTGCAGGGTCACATCATCCAGTTTGAATTCACCAAGATCCTTGGATACATTCTCAATTCGTATCATCTGTACTACCTAATATAAATGAACAATACCACCACGCTGTTCAAAGATGTATAAGGAGATAATTGATATAATAATCAAAATGGTTGCAGCGGCTATTGCCAGGTCAAGATCCCCGCTGGACATATTCAGATACAGGGATATAGGCAGGGTTTCTGTCTTCATACGTGTTGCACCAGCAACCATGAGGGCTGCTCCAAACTCTCCGATTCCTTTTGACCATGTTATAACCCCTCCAGCCAGAAGACCATTCTTTGACATAGGAAGTGTTGTTCGCAAGAATGCCTGAATCGGAGTGCAGCCAAGTGTCTGAGCAACATATTCGTACCTTGGACTGATCCCTTCAAACGTTGAACGCAGAATCCGCAGCATAAACGATATATTCACAGCAAACTGTGCGATGATAATTCCAAGTGGTGTGAATACGAATTTTAGTCCTATGTCTGCAAGCCAGTTTCCAAATGGAGTCGTGCCAAAAAGCAGCAGAAGCCCGACTCCAGCCACGAGAGGTGGCAATGCAAGCGGAAGATCTACTATGGTATTGATCAACGTTTTTCCAGAAAAATTATACCGTGCAAGTGCATACGATGCGGGTATCGAGACCATGATGCACATCAATGTAGAAATAATTGAAGTGAGCAAACTTAACTTAATCGCAAATTGGATCTCTCTGGATGCAATACTTGTCAATAAAACATGCTGGTTCGTGTGCGTAACAATACATATGACCAGCGACAGGATAAAGGTGGTCAGGAGCAATGTGATTGAAATAGTAAAGATCTTGAGCATTGATTTCCTTGTTAACATTTACTCATCTCTCAATGCTCGCGGGGTCTGATCCCTGATCTCATCGATGTGCTGTTCATCCACCCATCCGCTTTTTACACCGATTCTATTATCAAACCGTTGTACGAAAGGCTTGATATCAAGCAGCGGCGTTCCATCTATGATATCAACATAGCTAATCTCCAGTATATTCCCTCTGACAGCATTCAATTTGACAATGGAAATCCCGATATGATTTGGTCGTTTTGGATGCCTTATTGAGAAGATGCCTCTTTCTTTATCTTCTATAAATGGCTTTGAGATCAAAGAATAATCATTCACAAGATGAAAATGGTAGATTAGGATCAGATGAGAAAATCCATTAATGTCCTTGAGACCGGCAGCATATTCCGGGAATACCTCTACCTCTCCTCTCGCTCCATTGGCGAAAACGCTCTGGATTGGCGTATCATCCGGATTGTTAAATGGTGAATGTATGACCCCAATAGGGGTATGTGTTATATCGGTCATGGGCATAGCCTCAGTTTTCGTATTTTTCGTTCGGGTATGCTGTAAAACCATGTTTCTCGAAAATTGTTTTTCCTTCTGAGGATGCAACGAAATCTACAAACGTCTTTGCAGCATCATTCTTTTCGGAAAATGTCAGTGTACCGATCGGAATGATCTTTATGATATTTTGCTCAGAGGGTATCGCCACAGTCTCTATCTTTTCACTGTTTACAACCAGATCTTCCCAGATTATCGATGCGTCCGCCTGATTCATGGATACATAGATCACGAGTTCATTTACGGTCGCACCGCGGGCAATGATATTGTTCTCCACATCTTCATAGATTCCATTCTTTTCCAGTATTTTATTCCCCAAGTTGCCAATTGCTGCTGCCTTTGGATCTCCGAGTATGACCTTTACTCCTGGCTTTGCAAGGTCATCCAGAGATGTTATATTCGCAGGATTTCCTTTCGGTACCGCGATTACGGGCATATGGTATGCGATAAGTTGCTCATAATCGGTGAATCCTTTCTCTTTTGCAACATCGAAATAATATGTTGCCCCAGGCATGTATATGTCTCCTTTCTGCGTGAGTTCCATCTGGCTTAAAAGTGTATTTGAACCTGCATAGTTGTAGTTTACAGAAATGCCATACTTTTCTTCAAAGAGTAATCCAATCTCATCCATTGGCTTTCTCATACCTGCACCACAATAAACAAGAAGTGACTGCGGTTTTTCTGTCGCTGGCTGCGTTAGTTCCCCGGCAGTTTCATCGATCGTTGCAAGCTGTTCCTGCTCCTCTTGGATGCATCCAAGTGTGATTGTGCTGAAAAGCAGAATCATTGTCATGAATGTTTTTGCTTTTTTCATTATGTTCAAGCGCACACAATGCTTGATAAACTTTTCTATGTGTTTGATGAGACTTTTTATTATTTTATGGTTAACTTAATAATCATTTCTGTTAACCGCAGATGAACGCAGATAAACGCGGATACTGCATGCGAAATCTGTGTCCATCCGTGTTCATCTGTGGTTCTTATAGCTTAAAAGACCAGAAAAAATTAAAAGACTTGCGATTTAATAAGATATTGTTATAAATACTAAAGGAAATTCAGTTAAAAAAAACAGGTGAAATAATGATCTCGAATATGGAATACAGTTTATTGACCTCGGAGTCGGTTACGGAAGGGCATCCGGACAAGGTATGCGACCAGATATCAGACGGTGTACTGGATGAGATCGTGAGACAGGACCCTACAGCCAGGGTGGCCTGTGAGGCATTTATCAGTGTTGGTTTTGTGATAGTGGGCGGCGAGATAACAACATCGGCCCATATTGACGTACCGTCAATAGCCCGCGGTATCCTGAAGGAAATCGGGTATACCAGTGAGATATATGGTTTTAATTATAAGACATGCGGCGTGCTGAATGCCATTGGCAAGCAGTCGCCTGACATTGCACAGGGTGTGGATGTGGGTGGTGCCGGTGACCAGGGTATGATGATAGGGTATGCCTGCAGGGAGACAGAGGAACTGATGCCCCTGCCCATCATGCAGTGCCACCGGATGTGCCAAAAGCTGGCCGAGCTGAGGAAGAACAAGACACTTTCATACCTGGGTCCGGACGGCAAGTCCCAGGCCACAGTAGAGTATAAGATGGGTGTACCCCAGCGGGTGGACTCGGTTATTGTCAGCTCCCAGCATACCGATGAGATACTTGACAGCACGGGCGAGCGCATCACCCAGGATGCAATTGACGAGATCATTGATAAGGTGGTCAGGGATGTCATTGACCCTGAACTGCTGGATAAGAATACTAAATATTATGTGAACCCCACTGGCAAGTTCGTCGTAGGCGGGCCCCAGAGCGATACCGGCATGACAGGGCGCAAGATCGTGGTGGATACTTACGGCGGGCTGGTGCCACACGGCGGTGGTGCTTTCTCAGGCAAGGATTCTACCAAGGTGGACCGTAGTGCTGCCTATGCTGCCAGGTATGTTGCCAAGAATGTGGTTGCATCCGGTGTGGCAGACCGGTGTGCAGTATCTCTTGCCTATGCCATTGGTGTGCCTGAGCCTACTGCTGTCATGGTCAATACCTTCGGGACAGGTAAGATGAAGGATATTGATATTGTGGGGCTGGTGCGCAAGCATTTCGACCTGACCCCGAAGAGCATTATCGAGACCCTTGACCTGAGGCGTCCTATATTCAGGAAGACTGCGGCCTACGGGCATTTCGGCAGGGACGACCCGGACTTTACCTGGGAGCGGACCGATGTGGCAGAGGATATTGCAAAGTCGGCTGGGATTTAGGTTTTAAGTTCTTGGTTTTGGGATTTCTATTAAAACCCTGGTGCTTTGCAGTCTTTGCGAGTTCCGGGGTGGTGTAATTTTTTTTGATTGTTTGACCACTTCTATGTCAACTAAAAAGATATGTAATAATGAGTCGTTCTTATTTATGAAAGTGGTCCAATGAGTACAGAACCTGCCAAATTGCTTGAAGAAGAGGGATTTAGTTATTTAACCTGCATGCAGTGTGGAACGTGTACAGGAAGCTGTCCCTCCGGACGCTATACCAGCCTGAACACCAGGCGGATAGTGCTGTCTGCAAGACGGAACAGGGATGTGTATCATGATAAGGACCTGTGGATGTGTACTACCTGTTACCAGTGCCAGGAGCGGTGTCCCAGGGGCATCAGGATAGTGGACGGAATACTTACCCTGAGGGCAGAATCAGTTCACATGGGGCTGATGCTGCCTGAGCACCGTAAGGTAGCCGGACTTGTGATTGAAAAAGGCCATGCAGTGCCCATTAACGACGATGGCCGAGCGAAACGAAAAGAACTGGGAATGGATGAACTGCCAGAGACTGTTCACAAACATCCACAAGCTCTTGACCAGGTGAAAAAATTGCTTGAGGCTACAGGTTTTATTCAATTGGTCACGGATGAGGGTACTGAAAACTCAGAAGAAGGACAGTAAAACCTGTATCCAGGTATCGAGAAGGCTATAAAACTACTGGATCAAATGCTCTTTCCCTGCCAGTGTGGTCTTCCTGCCCTGTGGAGTACGTTGAATGAATCCGACCTGGATAAGATACGGCTCATATACATCTTCAATAGTCCTGACCTCTTCTCCCACTGAAATGGCAATGGTCTTCAAACCCACTGGTCCACCCTCGAAATCATCTGCTACTACAGTAAGAATGCGCCTGTCCAGTTCATCCAGGCCCAGCTTGTCTATACCCAGCATAGTCAGTGCATCATCAGCAACATCCTGGTTAATCGTTCCATCGGCCCTGACAACTGCAAAATCCCTTGCACGCCGCAGCAGCCTGTTAACAATTCTTGGCGTTCCACGGCCGCGTTTAGCAATTTCAATAGTCCCGTCCCTGGTTATGGGAATACGCAGGATAGAAGCACTTCGATGCACAACCTCAACAAGTTCATCGACAGTGTAGTGATTAAGCCTGAATGTTATTCCAAATCTATCCCTGAGCGGTGAACTCAAAAGTCCTATCTTTGTAGTTGCACCAATAAGAGTGAAATGTTCAAGGTTGAGTTTTATTGACCTGGCACTTGCCCCCTCTCCTATCATAACATCAATTTCCAGATCCTCCATTGCAGGATACAGTACCTCCTCAATAATTGAATTCATGCGGTGTATCTCATCAATAAAGAGCACATCTCCCCGTTTGAGTGAAGTAAGTATTGCAGCAAGATCTCCGGGCTTTTCCAGGATCGGTCCAGAAGTACTTTTTATGCTGACTCCCATCTCATTTGCTATAATATGTGCCAGTGTGGTTTTTCCAAGACCCGGTGGTCCTGAAAATAAAATGTGGTCGAGTGGCTCACCTCGTTTTTTTGAGGCTTCGATAGCTATTTTTATTGATTCCTTTATGACACTTTGCCCTATAAATTCATCAAGTCTTATGGGACGAATGGTAGTATCTTCCTGTTCGTGATCCAGATCAGTTGGAGATATGATTCTTTCTTCCATGATTATTCTTCAACTTCTTTTAATTTTATAAGTGCTGCCTTGATCAATGCTTCGATCGTGGGTTCTTTTACACCGGCAGATACAGCATCTACAGCTTCTTTAGCTTCTCTTTGTTGAAAACCTAATGATACAAGAGCTCTTACTGCATCATAACTGACATTACTTGTGCCGGTGGGAACGAATCCTTCCATTTTCTTTTTCATCGTATCCTTTAATTCCAGTATTAATCTCTTAGCATTTTTCTTGCCAATTCCTGAAATACTGGTAAGGACTTTTTCATCCTCATTGATTATTGCACTGGCGAAATCTTCTATTTTTATATCAGAAAGGATTTTCATTGCTATCTGGGGCCCGACTCCTGAAACGTTGATTATTAATTTGAACATCCCAAGTTCGGTTGTATTCATGAATCCATAGAGGTTGAGCGCATCCTCCCTGACATTTAGATGGGTATGAAGTTTTACTTTTACGTTTCCTTTTTCTTTAAGTTCCTGCAATGCCGGTTGTGGAACATTAACATGATATCCGATACCTCCGACATCAATTATAACAAAACCTTCACCACATTGCGCAATTTCGCCATATAAATGTGAGATCATATCATTATCTCATTATGTGTATATGACATAAAGCAATCGAAAGACCATCGGCAGCATCATCAGGCCGGGGCAGTTCGTCCAGGCCCAGAAGACTTTTTATCATTTCCTGCATCTGTCGTTTGTCAGCGCGTCCGGTACCTGTTATTGCCTGCTTGATCTGGGCAGGTGTATATTCGAATATGGGTATTTGTCTTTGTTGTGCTGCAAGTAATATTACCCCTCTTGCTTCACTTACGGTCATTGCAGATGTGACATTTTTATTAAAAAAAAGTTTTTCAATAGCGACAGTTTGCGGATTGTACTTTTCAAACAGTACATTGATCTCGTTATAGATATCCAGTAGGCGCTCTGGTGTTTGTTTATTAGCAGATGTTCGAATACATCCATAGCTTACAGGAGTGATCTTTTCCTCTGCTTTTTGTATGACTCCAAAACCAACAGTTGCAAGTCCCGGATCGATTCCGACAATGATCATGGTATTTTTACGGCGATTATCAGCTTTCGTATTTGTCTATATATTCACAAATATCTATCTCGGTTATAGGCATATTACCTTCAAAAAATGTCTGTATCCAGTGCAAATATCCAATTCTACTTGGGCTCCTGTGTTGGTTTACAAGTTTGATTAAATGTTTAACACATGAATTAATCTCCCCATAAGTATAACTCCTTTCCCCCTCAATTTTGTTATGCACCAACATAGCTTTCACAGATTTTGAAATTTCATCTGCAAGCGAGCCTTCCTTTTGCCCATCGAAATCTTTTTTAAGTTTATGATACGCAGATAACACAGTTTTATCTTTAAGAGCTGGTTTTTTTTGCCAGAAATTTAAAACCGTGGATTCTATACTGAAAAATATTTCATAATAATCACCTATATCCTCAAATAAAACTTTTTCGTTACCGCTTTCGACCAGTTCTGCTAATGGTCGATTTACATCAGCCTCTGTGATCTCCATATATTTTTATCATTCTCATATTCTATAAATAGATTCGTACTTACGTTGCGAGACTTTTTAATTTCTTCTGATCTTTTGAACATTAAAGAACCGCAGATGAACGCAGATTTCGCATGCATTATCCGCGTTCATCCGCGTTTAATATAACCGATTAATAAGTGTACCAGAAAATAATAAAAAGTAGCCGAAGGTATTGAATAAACAATACATTTAAATTAATTCAACTTGTAAATATATAATGTGGTTATCATGGGAACAATGACAATAAATGTTAATGATGATGTTGAAAAGATGTTCCGGAAAGTAGCGAGATCCGTTTACGGAAGTAAAAAAGGCTCATTGGGACGTGCCATTAGCGATGCCATGCAAAAATGGGTAGATGACGCTCATCAAAAAGATATCGCAAAAAATGAATTGAAACTGCTGAATACTGGCTTTAGTATGGGCAAACTTACTTTTACCAGGGACGAAGTACATGAGCGATGACCTATTTTTGGTGGATACAAATATCCTTGTTTATGCATTTGACAGTGATGAGACAACAAAAAGGGATGCTTGCAAGCGTCTCATAGAAATGTCCTGGAACGGCACTGAAGAATATGCCATATCAATCCAAAATTTATCTGAATTTTATGTAATAGTTACCAAAAAGATACAAAATCCGATATCGTCCATTATCGCCAGACAAATCATCCAAGATATTATTGATTTTTCAAACTGGCAAGTGCTTGATTTCAATTCCGGTACCTTAATATCTGCAATGAAACTGAACAGCAAGTATAACATACACTACTGGGATGCTCTTATCTGCGCGACGATGCTGGAAAACGGAATTAATTGCATTTATACAGAGAATGTTAAGGATTTTGATAAAATACCAGGGCTTACAGTGGTAAATCCTATATAAGACCGATATTCTTTTTATTTCAAAGGTCACTATCACCACTATCAATATCCAGATAATCAGCGGCACCATCAATATCACCAACCTGCCCGGCTTCCTCAAACAACTGGCAGACATCGGTGAGCACCATAACATTACGGTCCAGACAGTGAACGCAGGTGCGCTATGGGCTCTACTCGACAGGGAAAATACTCTGTGCACTCTATGGCAGAATAGAAAGAACAGATTGCACAGATGAAAAGCGGAAATCAATTTAGTCTGTTAGTTATATGCTGCAAGGTTTGATGGAATTTAATAATGCTGATCAGCGCCCGTATTTCCCTACCATCTCTCCCTGTGCCAGGATGTGCCCTGACATGGCGGCCTCAAGCTGGGATTTGGTGGCACCGCTCTTTAGGCTGAGTGTAGTATCCAGGGCATATACCCTGAAGAAATACCGGTGGGGTTTGCCCGGCGGCGGGCAGGGTCCGTTATAGCCGATCCTGCCAAAGTCGTTTTTGCCCTGCAGGCTGCCGTCGTCCAGGGTCTTGTTTTTGGGCACACCCAGGGGCAGTCCGGTGCTGTCGGCAGGAATATTGTAGATCACCCAGTGGACCCAGGTTTTGCCGGGGGCGTCCGGGTCGTCCACTATCAGGGCGATGGACTGTGTGCCTGCCGGGATTGTGTCCCAGGACAGGTCGGGTGATACATCACTGCCGTCGCATGTGTATTCGGACGACAGCATACCCCCGTTCTCAAATACGTCTGAAGAAATCGACATTGCATCCATATTAATATCCTCCTCTATTAGGGTCTCTTCATCTGGCTCACTGGCTATGCATCCTGAAATAAGTACCAGTAACACAAGAATCAAAAATATCCTCATGATGAAATCCTCCCTTACCAGAGTTTCCTTTTCAAGTATTAATGCTTTTTTCCCCTCAACCGTTCCACCGCAGTCCCGATATACCCCTCCGGGTCCATCACCCCTTCAATCTCCTCAGCACTGATAAACTCAGTCACCTCAGGCCGCGACATCAGTACCTCCTTCATATGCCTGCCCGACTCACGGGCCTCCATAGCGCTGGTCCTCACAATCTCATGCGCCTCCTGCCTGCCCACACCCCACTTTGCCAGCTCTATCATCACAGCCTCGCCCATATTCAGCCCGCCCATAAGCTCCAGGTTGCGCCTGATATTCTCAGGAAAGAAACGCAGATTTGCAATAATACCCTCAGCCAGTTTCAGTATGTGGTCTGTGAGCACACAGGTCTTGGGGAAGATCACACGCTCGCTGGAACTGTTGGTCAGGTCCCGCTCATCCCACAGGGTATTATTCAGCAGTTCCGGCTCAACCATTGCCCTGACTATCCGGGCCAGCCTGTATACCTCAACACGAATTGTAAAGGTCTCAAAAAAAGACAAAATTTATTTACCAAAAAAGAGCATAACAATGTAACTTCACAGATACAATGATAGCTTTACACGGAACCTGGAAACCATCAGAAACAATAGACGATCAGGGAGATTTCTTCATATGGGGTGAGTCGTCTACAGCTTCCACTATCAAACGCCGGGGCCGCCCTCCAAAATTATCTGCCAGCAAACCCAGGCCCCATCCATTCCAGGTTGCACACGAAGACCTGAAGATGGTTATAGAACTCCTGGAAATTATCAATGGCAACATTATCAGTACCAAGACCCAGAAGGATGATGTGCTTCTATCACTTCCTACATTATCCAGGTCGCCCCAGGCGTCACCGGATCTACTAAGAGATAATGGCAATGAGAGCCTAGACAAGCCAGTTGGTTTAATTCCATGGAAAATCGAAGGTCTAAGCATCCCACCCGAAGACGCAATATCATTACTCAGCTCACTTTCGGGAGCATGGATCGAACATGACAACACAGTCATAGGAACCGATCTGAGGTTCTGGAGTAACGTTTCAAAATTTTCACTGGAACTGTTGTCAAAACAGCATTTTGTTCCAGGTATAGTCGTTTCTGAGAACGGTGAAGTATTTCCCAGATGGCAGTATATGCTGAATGATGAAGACGACAGAATGCACTTTTCAATGCTTGCAAAGTCAATGCCACCTGTTTGCAGGGCAGTCCTCCAGAATAAGGTTCCAAATGTCCAGAAGGCATTCCTATCTGATTTTCTCAATAGTGCCATTAACGACTGTATCCAGAACTGGATGTCAATCTCAGAGATCAGATCAAAAAAGCCAGGCATATCAGAAGTGTGGCTACAATCCCTTACAACCGGAGAACCGATACAAGTCCATAAATCAATTCTTAAAAACCTTTCAAAGGGATTACAATCATGGGAAGCCCCGATACATGAAATTGAAAAATCCGGATTTCGCACATCCTTTCGTCTTGAACCCCCAATTGAGGATGAGTCGGATTTCTGGAACCTACGGTATTTTCTTCAGGCTTCGGATGACCCGAGCTTGCTTGTACCTGCTGAGAACGTCTGGAGAGAGTCAAAAGATACACTTCATTTCCTAAACCGCAAATTCGACCATCCCCAGGAAAAGCTTCTTGCCGATCTCGGGAAAGCCTCCCGCTTATACCCTCAGATCGAGGACAGTCTTCATTCTCCAAGACCCACTGCAGCCCGACTCACCACGCAGCAGGCATATACATTTTTAAAAGAGGCTGTACCTTTATTTACAGAGAGCGGATTCGGGGTCCTTATCCCTCCATGGTGGAAAAAAGGGGGATCAGATTCGAAGCTTGGCGTAACATTAAATGTAAAGCCAAAGCAAGACCCTAAAAACAGCAAGGGATTGTTCGGGTTTAACTCGATAATCCAGTACGACTGGAAGCTTGCTCTTGGCGGTGAGCCGGTAAGTGAAGAGGAATTTGAAAATCTTGTAAACCTCAAAGAGCCGCTTGTGCGCATCAGGGGAGAATGGGTAGAGGTTAAAAAAGAAGATATCGCAGCCGCTATTAAGTTCTTCAAATCCGGAAAATCAGGTGAAATGAAACTGGATGAAGCCCTCAGGCTGAGCACAGGATTGGGAGAATCGGAAATTGGCCTTCCGGTTGGTGGATTTAATGCATCAGGGGTGTTATCAGAGCTGTTTGAGCGTTTATCAGGCAGAACCGGAATAGATGAGCTGACACAGCCTGGTGATTTTGTAGGTGAGCTTCGACCCTACCAGATCAGGGGCTTCTCATGGCTTACATTCTTGCGGCAGTACGGGCTGGGAGCATGTCTTGCTGATGATATGGGTCTTGGCAAGACCATACAGCTTCTTGCTTTGCTTATAAGGGATAAAGAGGAAGGCGTTAAAAAACCCACCCTTTTGATATGTCCTACCTCCGTAGTCGGGAACTGGTATCGAGAAGCAGAAAAGTTTGCGCCGTCCCTCAGGGTTATGATACATCACGGCACAGCCCGGGTCAGGACAAATAAATTCTATTCTGAAGCTGTCAAGTTCGACATGGTGATCAGTACCTATGCCCTTGCCCACAGGGATGAAGATCTGTTCAAAAAAGTGGATTGGAGCGGTGTTGTGCTGGATGAAGCGCAGAACATAAAAAACCAGTTCACAAAGCAATCCCAGGCTGTTCGCAAGATCGAATCAGACTACCGCGTAGCTCTTACAGGCACACCTGTTGAGAACCGTTTATCAGAACTCTGGTCTATTATGGAGTTTTTAAATCCGGGCTACCTTGGCTCGGCAGAAGGCTTCAGGAGGGGTTTTGCACTGCCCATTGAGCGGTATAATGATAAAGATGCAGGCATGAAACTTCGAAGTATCGTTTCACCATTTATCCTGCGCCGCCTCAAGACCGACCCCACCATCATAACAGACCTGCCTGATAAAATCGAGACTAAAGTCTACTGCAACCTTACAAAAGAGCAGGCTACACTCTATAAGGCTGTTGTTAAAGATGTACTTATGAGGATCGAGAGTTCAGAAGGAATTGAAAGAAAAGGGATCGTGTTATCGGCACTCACAAGGCTTAAACAGGTATGCAATCACCCGGCGCAGTTCCTGGGTGATAGTTCGGCACTGCCGGGGCGCTCAGGCAAGTTGAACCGGATTGCCGAGATGATGGAAGAGGTGATTGCCGAAGATGATGCTGCGCTTGTCTTTACCCAGTTTTCCGTGATGGGCAATATGCTTAAAACGCATCTCCAGCATGTCTTTGGCCAGGAGGTGCTCTTTTTGCATGGCGGAGTATCCCAGAAACAGAGAGACCAGATGGTTATGAGATTTTCTGAAAAGGGCGGACCCCGGATATTCATACTTTCGCTTAAAGCAGGCGGGGTGGGCCTGAACCTCACCCGTGCCAGTCACGTGTTCCACTTTGACCGGTGGTGGAACCCTGCTGTTGAGAACCAGGCGACAGACCGGGCATTCAGGATCGGGCAGACCAAGAACGTACAGGTTCACAAGTTTGTCTGTGAAGGGACCCTTGAAGAAAGGATAGATGAGATGATCGAGGATAAAAAAGCACTTGCTGAGAATATTATAGGTGCGGGCGAGGGCTGGCTGACAGAGATGTCAACCGAGCAGTTGAAGGATCTATTTGCATTGAGGCAAGCGACGGTAATAGATGAATAATGGAAACGAGGGTTGAATAATGGCCTGGCGTAATGACTTCTGGGGCGGCTATGCCCCTTCAAAACCAATAGAAGTGGAAGGCGGTATCAAAGCCAAAAGCAAGAGAGGCAGTATCGGGGATACCTGGTGGTCAAAACGCTGGGTAAGTGTCCTGGAATCCTTTGGCTGGAGCAACCGGCTTGACAGGGGACGACGGTATGCCAGAAAAGGCCAGGTGCTTGATTTTGAACTCTCAACCGGAAAGGTAGAGGCAACTGTCCAGGGTTCTGTACGCAAACCTTATTTTGTCACTATTGAGATCAAACCGATTGCCGAAGGGGCATGGGATCATGTAATAGAGGAGATGTCACAGAAGGCTATATTTGCGGCAAAACTTCTTGCAGGCGAAATGCCGGATGATATTGAGGATGCTTTTGAAGCAGCAGATGTGTCACTGTTCCCTGAAAAGTCAAAGGATATAAAGACTCACTGCTCATGCCCTGACAGTGCAAATCCATGCAAACACATTGCTGCACTGTATTATATCTTAGCAGAAGATTTTGACCGCGACCCTTTCATGATCTTTGAATTGCGGGGCCGGACAAAGGATGATATTACTGCGGCTCTTCGCAAACAGCGCACTGTAGATGATGAAAGCCCGCCTGAACCAGAGGCTCTTCCGGCTGGTGAGGATGCTGAAGAAGAGGAAGCTGCTTTGTCCATGGATGATTTCTGGGAGGCGGGAGAGAGCGAATCATTTTCAGTTAATATCTCCCCGCCTGATGTGTCTGCTGCAGTAATCAAACGGCTGGGAACACCACAATTCTGGGACAGCAAGGAGAATTTTGTAGAGAAAATGGGCGGGTATTATGAAGAGATCAGCAGGCGTGCTATTGAGACTGCTTATGGTGACCAGACAGGAGCGAAGAAGAGGAAGAAATGAAACAGGGAGTCGGGTCAATATTATAAGAGAAACGGCAACTTTCGGTCCGGGCCCAATTACAGTCAAGAACATAATGTCCTTAACGTATACCCTGAACACTTTGCGCTCTTGGCGTTCTTTGCTGTGTATGATCCTGGTCACCGCAAAGAGCGCGAAGTCCGCAAAGATAGTTTGAATTGTTTGGTTCTTGACTATATATCTCCATGCAACCTGATTATCCAGGAGAATGAGAAATTTCCTTTCTTTTACTTTTCAATAAAATACCCATATAGTTTATATTTTCTAATCCTGTGGGGAAGTACTTTCCGATACATTAAGAACCCATCAGATTAAAGTAGTTTGGATTGCAATTATCATCTGGCACAGGTGACTTCGGAGGAAATGGTAAGCCAAGTGGGTAAGGCTTACAGCGCACCTATATAGTCGCCCCACATTGAAGCCCTGTGCCAACGTATTGTCATGATATCCACTTACAGGATACACATCAAATTTTGAGGTATAAAAAGTGTTTTCCCACCTTTCTATACAAGAGTTATTGAGTAAGCTGGAAGAGCTGGGTGATCAAGTTCCGATGGAGCTGGTGCAAGCTATTCTTACAAAAGAATCAGAAGCAATGATACCATTACGGGATATCCTCCAGGATGATAACTACTGGGAAGCTGAGGATAATAGGCAGTTGATGCCTCTCCATGCTGTGAAACTGCTTGGCATGCTGGCAGACCCCAGGGCGCTTCCCCAGTTGGTCAATGCGCTAATTCAGGCTTGCAAAGTTTATGATTATTCGATTATGAAAGACCTGCCTACAGTATTCGGACGCATAGGTCCGTCAGCAATTCCCCTCCTTGAGGAGTTCATTCATGCCCATAAAGGGGACAATGAATTTTGGTACCCCCGCAGTACTGCGGCGGATGGGCTATTAGGCATAGCTTTGCATCATCCTCATGAGCAAGAACGTATACTCACATTTCTGCATGAGTTGTTTTCAGAAGAGGATGACGAGGAATTCCTGGGATTTGCTGCAAAGTCTCTTTTAAATTTTAGTGATACGTCATCTATCCCAGTTCTGGAGAAGGCTTTCGATCGTGGCATTATTGACGATTATATTATCAGGAGGGACGATCTGTTAAAAAAGAGGGTAAAGCCTCTTGGTATGTATAATAATGATCTGTTACACTTTTATGATCCTGAACAGGTCGCCGAACGCCGGTCCTGGCAGGAGAAGGAAAGAGAAATAGAAGAAGAAAAAGAGCGTCATGCAGCCCAAAAGCTTGAGCAGCGAGAAAAATCCATAGCTATTGAGCTTAAAAGATTGGAGATAACAAATACGTTGAATGAGCGCAAAGTATTACCTCTCACCAGGAAAGTAGGCCGCAACGAACCCTGTCCCTGCGGAAGTGGTAAAAAATTCAAGAAGTGCTGTTTTTCATTTGTGAAAGCTCTACCTCCCGGGCAGGTACTAAGTGATATATTCTATTATACTAACTGGAATGATCTACAAAAGGCATCACCTTATGATACAATACTTGTTCTTGAAAATCTAACCTTTTTGGCGTCCAATGCTGAAAGAGAGGGAGATTTTGTAAGGGCACTGGAACTATTCAGGATACTGGAACCCCTGGCTGAGCAAAAGGGATTGCTGGGTGAATTATTGCGCCATTTTGGATTAATTGTTTCTGAACACCCGGAACTTGGAGAGGAAGGGCTTGATATACTCTGCCAGCTCCAGTCATTCCATAAAGACCAGAACCAGGAACAATGGGTCTATACCAGTATGGATATTGCTGATTATCTCGGTGGTATGGGAAGATGGGATGAGTGCAGGAATGAGTATGGCAAACTCATAGACGTGATGCCGAATGACTCCTTCATTCGGGTAGGGTTTGCCCGCATCCTGGAAAAGGGCAATTATCATGAAGAAGCTGTTGCCTCATATGAGCACGTGCTTCGGATGGGGGACCAGGCCGATGAGGATGATCTGGAAATAGCAGCAAGGGAACTGAGGGAATTAGCTGCCAGCAACAATATTGAACTTGATGCATGGACCAGGGAAGCGATCGGGAACACCCGGGCTGGGGCGGGAGAGTAAAATGTTACTTTCTCAACATCCCTTGTTCATTTACAACATTCAAATGAAATCCTTCATGCTTTTCCTGGCAGACTCTAACGCAGGAAGGCTTTCGACCATGTTTATTTCAATTCCCAATTCAGCGGATAAAGGTTCCATGATTCTATATACATCATAGCGTTTAACAAGCAGTTCATCTGGCATGACTTTTACATGCTCGATAAAATCAACGAATTTCACAGGGAATGTTGATTTACAATCAGCCTCCTTTTCTAACTGGAATTTAAGAATTAAGGTAGAATTGTGGTCGACCAGCAGACTCATGTAAGGAAAATACGGTCTTTCTTCCTTTTCCTGTAGGACCGCTGGTACATAGAAAAAATCGATCTCCCAGATGCCTCCGCGCTGCAACCGTGCTTTTTTCAGCCTCCTTAAAGTAGTTTCTTTAACAGGAATCACCGGAGCATCTTCCATTTTCAGAGGCGAAGGTTCCAACCACTCATCTTTCCAAATTATGTCATCGCTAGGCTTATCAGGCACACGTACAAAATAATGATCCATAGATGGATGAACAAGCAGCCCCGGATATTTTTTGAAACGCATTGAAACGTCCATTGCCTGCTTTAAGGCAACCGTTAGGAACCTTACCTCATCACTTTTCAGATACCATGGAAAAAAACCAGGCATATAATTCCGAAACATTGGCCATGCATTGCGTCCCCGAAACTTCAAACCAAGGGCTTTTATCTGCCGTAGGTCCTGCTTTTGCAGGCATTTTCTATCCTCAAATGACGCCATTAAGCAACTCTGAATGAACAGAGCCTCATCTTTGAACTCTGAAAATTCATCTGATACTATCTTCAATAATCCATACAATCCCTCTGAGCCTGAATATAGCCCCAGAGCATAGTACTCACCTGCTGCGCCCATGATGCAGCAGTATCCTATTTCACCGCTTACCGGGTCCTTAACCCCGAAAATGTCGGTGTCGTGCATCCAGTTCCAGGGAGCCAGTTCCTTGAACTCAAGTGCTGCTTCGTACAGGGCTTTCCATTCCTGAAGAGACGGCGATGGGTCAATATTCATCATTTATTACCTCACATTTATCATCTACTATTTACTGAAGATACATTGCCGAAGCAAGGAATACATGCTCAGGTTTTCCAAAGAACTCCCCATTGGGGTACATGACCTTCTCCAAATATATTTTTCATTCTTTTAAAACACTTCCATACCATTTGGGAAAATTTCTCTTTATGAACTTATCCATCTCTTCTAAATTTTTTGGATTTTTGTTCTCTTTCCTCCACTCCTCAAAAAACCTCTATGAAATTTTCATAAGGGGCATCGACAGCCCAGTCCTTAAATTCCGTAGTGGCTTCCCGTTCGAACTGATCAATCCCTTTCAATATCCCAATGCAGTGAAGTTTTGCCTTTTCATCCATTAAAAGCTCCTGGCATTTCCTGAGATCGTCAATATAAGGCTCCAGCGTTTCTTCAAACATCTTAAAAGCCAGTTCATAAGGATCAACATACCCGTATCTCGTGCTTCCTGAGTTTTTCCAGACATCCTCAACATCAAGGATGTTTAGATCATAGAAGATATCCTCTGCGATACAATCCGGATCTACTTCCGTAAGGTATTCCAGTGCCAGCTCTTGTATCCTTTTTGAGATCTTCGCATCCTCATCAGCAAGTCTTTGTAGAATTTCATTAGCATGCTCGGTGCTGATTTCATCGAGAACCTGCTTATTCATTGCAATTTTGGTGGATGGCATTGTGCTGTTATTCGTGGGTTTTTGGGTCATTTGTTCACGCATATGAAATTATAAATGCATTTCGATATCGACATTAGTAATTTTCTTAGTTTCAATCAGATATTTTGACAGGATTTACAGGATTTACAGGATTGGATCGTATCCTTTCAATCCAGTTTATCCTGTCCAAAATGTTCATTTTCTGAATTTATTGAAACCATTAAGCTAAATTCTTTGTGATTTTACCCCGAATAAGCTGAAAGGAGCTTGGACCAGGGATCTGAAGTCCAGGCTTGAAGGATCTGAGAAACTGCTGGCCAGGCAGAAATATCCGGGAGCTGTGGCAAGGAAGGTGGATATGTTTGAGACCGAATTGCACAGGCTCGAACAGCTTGAGCACAGGTATGAGGACAGGAACGAGTTTGGTCAGAAGGCAGCTGATCTTGGGGGAAAGGTGAATTACTGGAAGCAGGTGCTTGCAGGACTGGACATATTGCTGAAGACCTATGGTACGCCTGAACGGATCTATATGAAGAGTGTGAAAGACGTTGAAGAGGCCTTCCATGCCCGGATGTGCGAGACTGCTGAAAAACAGTGCGGGGTGGGTGATGACGCTGCGGGCGGTGGGGGTGTAGGTTTTCAGGAGGGTTTTGGTAGGGGACATTATTGTAGAGTATTGTTGCAGGGTATTTAAAAGTTTATAGTAATATACCAAAAATATTAAATATGTATGGCTGGTAATTTTGGTTGGTATCTTGATTCGTGGATTGGTTTAATTTCCAGTGGTTGAGGGTATCAGATGTAGGAGGTAGATTGTAGGTGAATATACTGCCAGACAAGATGGAAAATCGATGGTTGTAGGCTTATTACAGGCTTCGTGACTTAGGTATGGGGGTATATATTACGATGAATGAACTGGCGGATATTGGGAAGTGATGAAATGTGCAGAGGAAAAGTGAAGATAATTACTGATGATTAATTCAATCACTTGAGGTCACAGATTGTGACTTCAAACAATGATCTAGACTTGACATCACAGATTGTGATGTCCAATGATAATCTAAACTTGAAGTCGCAATTTGCTACCTTAGAAAAATGGGATTCTATAAGGTCACAAAATGCGACCATAGAAGGCAAACCCGAGCAGCGCAGAAAATATTTACCGTATGCCTTTACACCAAAACAATGGATTGAAAAAACCAACGCCATTGGAATTGTTTCAAAGGTGGGACGTTACGTAGGCATTTGTGGTATCGCAAAATGCGACACCTTCAACGCAGTATCTGGGCAACAAGCCGTTGCCCAGTCAAACGTTGCGACGGCACACCCAACCGCAGCAGAGCTGCGGGGCATGATGTGCCGTCGCTTTGTAGTTTTGTTTTCATTTAAAATCCAAAAGTTTCATTTGCTTGCAACTTTCCTTTTCTTCTTTAGTACCTTGCGTCTCAACATACCTCTTTATGATATCAGTTGTAACTCCATCTCCATCTGTACCTATTGCATCAAACTCAAACCAATATCTTTCCCCAATCTCAAAACATATTTCTTTGAAAAATTCAACTCTATCTTTGTCGAATAATATTTTTTTCCTATATTTTATGCAAAAAACCATATGGTATCGAATTTGATAAACACAGTGGCATGCATGTTTTAGCTAAGTCATGTACATTAATATGTACTCTGGTTAAAAGTTATTACTCGGTTTGTCCCAACCGCAGCAGAGCTGCGGGGTATAACGAATCAGGTCAATAAAAGTCTTACTTGACATATTCTAGTTTTTGCATAGGTTCACTGCAAGCGTAAAAAACACTTAGACTTAAGTAACGTACCTATGAGTTAGTTCTTACCATCCGTTGCTGCCTTCCATGTTACCTATATTACATTGTTTTAACGACCAGGCATGTATTCCGAAAATTATATTTTACATATTTGCCTTTCAGTACCTAAATTTCATTTCGTTATGAACAAATGAGACCAATATTGGACGTTTATTCCGGATTTATGTCCGGAACAACAGTACTTAACATATGATCACAAGGTGCCCCGAACATGGTTACAATAAAACCTTTCAAAACCACTTTTATAAATCCACAACTGTCACAGCGAAACCGGCTGGTATGTCCGGTCTATGATACTATTGATGAGACCGAATATGCCAGGTATGGCAGTGAAGAGAATAATATTATTAATGTTACCACACGCAAGACCGGTGTTGACAGTGAAGAGTTCATCGCAAATGCAAAAAAATGCCTTGACCGTTTTTTTGATGAACATATACTTGTAGAACGTGCGGGACCTGCACTATATATTTACGGCATCAGGTACACACTCCCTGAAAATATACTGGGCCAGATACCCGAAATAGCCAGGAGGAATATCTATTTTGCTTTCGGGTTGGTTGGCCTTGTAAAGGTGGAGGAGCTGGGCAGGGGTAGTATTGTTGGGCATGAGAGGATTTTTAAAAAACATACAATTGAACGCTATAACCTGATGAAGGCGTGCGGCATGAACTTCTCACCCATAGTATCTGAATACAACATGCCCGGACATGAGATTAATAACATTCTCGAAGATTACCTGGGCTTTAAGCGACCAGACCTGGTCTTGAGGGAAGAACGCCCTCCCCTGGTGGACCTGGAACTGAAGGGCACCAGGCACCTGTTGTGGGAGATCACTGAAACTGAAATAATCGGGAAGATACAGCAACTGATGAAAGATGAGAATGTCTTGATACTGGATGGGCATCACCGGTATAATGCAGCCAATGAACTTCGCATAAAGGACGGTGTGGATCATACTATGATGATGTTCATGGAAGGTGGGGACCGTGCCGTCTTGCTGCTGCCCTGGCACAGGGTGGTAAGGCAAATGGATGTCGGCAAGCTTGGGTTGCAGGTGGAGCGGTATTTTGAGACAATCTGGGAAGGGGAACTGGGTGATGGATTCCATACTGCATTGCAGGATAGTGAAGGCAGGTATGACGTTCGTATTGGGCTGTATGATGGAAAGAAGTTCTCTGTACTCAGGGCAAATAAAGAGGATGTTAAGCGGCTTTCAGTGGAACTGGAGGAGAATGTGGGGCTGGACTATATCGTACTGAATGAATGGATCATCGGGCCCTGTGTGGATAATGGCAATACAGATGATGTGGTCTTTGTGGATAGCATGGATGAGGCTGTTAACAAGGTTGATACCCAGGGATTTGATGCGGCTTTCCTGATACGGCCCCTTGCTATTGAAGATGTGGAGTACAAGGCTCATGTGGAGATGAAGAATTTTCCCCAGAAATCTACATTGTTCCTGCCAAAGGTTGCTGAGGGGATAATGATGCGGCGGTTTTAGGGAGTAGGGGCAGATGCGGGTGTCGGGATTTTTGTCTTTGAATTGATGAGAGCAATATTCAGAGCATGATTTTTGCTTTTATTTGAGCAATATCATGTTCCATCATTATGATCCTCTCGTCGAAATGAGATTTGAAATCATCCCGGACGGACCTGATTTCAGATGTTATTTCTATCTTGTTTTGATCGATTTTGCCACCAAGATCATCTCCGAGGCCATCGATTTTACCACCAAGACCATCGATTTTGCTACCAAGATCATAAAAACCGTTCTTTGACACATGAATGAGCTCTTTTAGCAAATCCGCCGCAGTGTCCAGTCTTTCATCAGTTTCCCCATCATCCACAAGCTTGTAGAATCTTTCATATTCCCTGGTCGGGGTGAAATATTCTTTTTCAAGATCAGTGACGTTTATGAGAGTGTTTTTAATATTTACTGCCTGTATGAATCTCTCCAAATCGGTCTCATCTCTTTTTACTATAATTTTTACTCGTTTGTCCGGGAGATTTGGAGACTTTTTATTATTTACTGGGACGATTCAGAAAACCGCAGAGAGCGCAGAGGCACGCAGAGAAAAACAACAAACCTCTGCGCCTCTCTGCGTCCTCTGCGGTGAATATTTTTTGCCACGATCCATTTTTCCAGAATAAATTAAAAAGTCACGAGATTTGCCACATACCCTTTTATATCTAGTGCTTTGGCTATGTTTACGATTTTTGCTCGGAATCCAGATTGCCGGACATCACCTGAGATATGGAGAATTGCTTTTTTCATTCAATAATTTCTTTGGTCTGAAGTGGACATAAAGGTTATTGATGAGGAGGCTTCAACAATTGCAAAGTTTCCTGGTGTCAGGACTAAGGGTGTAGTTTTCATTTTGCTAAATTGGTGAAAGATGGTTTGCCTGATAAAGGTGAATCGCCTGCAATATTCAAGCAGATGTATCCATTTCAAATCCAAGGGTAATTTAAAAATTTTTAGACAGGATTGACAGGATCAACAGGATATACCGCAACGTCAATATCCTGTAAATCCGGTCAAAATACCATGCTTTTTAAAGTGGATACAAGCAGATGCTTGAGTATGGTTTCTGGCTTGCCCCGGATACGGCAGTGGTATTCGAAAAGAGGTTACTCCTGATGCGAAGATCGTTGTAATGTTCCATGTTCAAGCTTGTAGTACTTGATTGATTTTGTCCTTGTGATAATATTGTTCGCATTTGCCGCATAATCTCGAAATATTTTTCTAAAATTATCTGCAAAGAAAAAAATCATCATTATGATAATGATAATGCAAATGTTTATATACATCATAATTATAATGATGTAATTGCAGAGGAATTGACAGTTCTGATATCGGTATTTTTAATATCTAATCTGTCAATATTCACAGCAAGGTGAACAAAATGTCTAAGATAATGCACGCTCAGATGGTCATTATAGAAGATGACTTAATTGCCCTTAAAGAGAAATCGGGCGAAAAGAATACCAAGGATGCTCTCGCCAAGGCTGTGGCACACTATCTTGAATGTGAATATACACAGGCAACAGATATGTGGGCAAAGAAACTTGAGAAGGCAATGAAGAAGAAATCTAAGGAGTAAACAAAAATGAAAGCAAATAGAAAATTTAGCAAAGATGAGGAAGCAGTGTCCCCAGTCATTGGTGTAATTCTTATGGTGGCTATCACTGTCATCCTGGCCGCGGTCATTGCGGCGTTCGTGTTCGGTATGGGCGGAAATTTGACTGAAGCACCACCGTCGGTTAGTCTTGTAGCATCAAGTAATTCAGCTACACCTGGTGAAGATGTAGTAATTAAGCATGTCGGCGGAGAGGCATTAATGGGTAGTGACTGGAAATTTTCAGTTGTTCCAGAAGGGAATACTTCTGCTTATGTAACTACACATTCAGATGATGATTTAGAAGTTGGTATGCAGTTAGTAATTACTTCTGCACAAACTACAGAAGATACGTCTACTGGTTGGGGTGATGTCTGGTCATATGCTGATCCTAATGGTGCTACCTTAACAAAACAAAAATATTCCGTCCAAGTAGTACATATACCCTCAAATTCAATGGTATTAGATACTATAGTTGATATCAGGTAAACCGCTTTCAATCCCCTAATATAGGGGATTTCTTTCTTTTTTTAATAATCATCCTTCATTACCATATATCATACATTCTAACAGTAGAATGAAGACATTAACAACAACAATGCAATTTCTCCAGCCACAGGCATACTCATAATGGTCTATCATAATTATCCTGACTGCTATCATTATGATCTGAGTAACAGGTATAACAGGGCATCTAAGTAAGCATATAGTATCTGCATTTGCATCAGTCTGATAGATTAGAGTTAACGATCTTCTCTGATAGCATAATTAATCTAATTCCTAAATCGTTATATTTTTCTGGCAGCATACAGTATAAAGTTATCCAATATAAATTAAAAAGTCGAGTCAGGATATTAGATAACACTTTATAAAAGAGCATAGAAATAATATCAAGGGGAAAAATAAAAGATGAATAAAAAAAATTATTTAACATGCACAGTCATTTGTTTATCATTCCTAATTATATTTGTACCGCCTATCAGTGCAGATTCAGACAATGTAAAATATATTGCTTATTACGGGTGGCTTAACTGCTCTGGTTTAGACTGGGCAGACTCAGGGTTAACGTTTGTTATCATTGCTGATGACAACCAGGGTGAAATTCAACAGATCCGCAGTGCAGGTGTTGATGTTTATTTATACAAGGCATTAGGCAGTACATATGCGAGTGCTTCTGATAAAAATAACTGGGAGCAGCACATAATGGATTTTGTTGATAGTCATGATTATGTTGACGGTTTCTTCTGGGATGAAATTGATCCGGGTTATTATGGGCAAAGCAGCAAAGATGAATTTAACCAGCATTTGACTGCAATAAATGATCATGCCCACATGAATGGTCAAAAGACAATTGCCAACGGTGTAAGATATTATGCAGACCATTGTGACAATGATTATTACATGTGGGAGAGTTTCATGAGTTCCTTTACAGGGACTTCAGCTGATCCTGGGTACTATTATGTAGATTTTTTCATACGAACAGGAGAGGATGATGATCCTTATAAGTGGATCAATAACATTGCCAAATGGGAATATCTACAAAATAGCTCTGTACTGGATAAAACACTGGCGTATTCTTATGGTGACCCTTTGGATGATGATAAAAGTAATTACAACTACATCGCTGCTCGTGTCTTAGGACTAAAGGGATTTGGTTATGTAGATGCAAATAACTTTGCTGCTACGCAAATAACACTTGCACAGGCAATGGGATTGGATCTGGGAGTGCAGCTTGATCATACTATAGATGAAAGAGATCAAAGATTAAGCGGCCAATTTACCAGTGGAGAAGTAGAAGATGATGTAAAGCAGACAATTTCCACAGAAAATGCTGTTTTTTCTTTTACAGAATTAGCACCTGGTGCATCAGCAAGTGAAGAGTCTGAAGTGGAACATTACAATGAGGGTAAAGATGACCCTTCCATGCAAACTATATTTTTTACAGCCTTTGATGTGCTGCTGGTTATTATCATTACAGCTATATTGATTGCGAAGTTTCGACCCTGATATTTTTGACTCTCTTTAACATCGTGTGGGTAACTTCATTGTTCAGGAACATATCATGGAACATGGAATCTCACGACCTGGCTTAATGGACAGGATTTACAGGATTTACAGGATGGAATGGCAACCAGTATCCTGTCTATCCTGTAAATCCTGTCAAGATTTTCGATTTCTCTGATGATTCAGGCAAACTATTACCCACACAATGTTGGAGTGATCCATTTTTTTTGGGAGGCGATGGGGGGCATGTGGAGCATGTAGAGCATGTGGAGGAGATCATCGGTGAGAATATGCCCATAGAATATGAGGTGCCCATGCCTAACTATTCCATAGAGGGAATGGGCAAGCCTGGTGAAATCGTGGCTATAGTTGTTGGTACCTTATTAATGCTGTGGATATCCTTGGGTATTGGTAAGGTACTTGGTAAAAAACGAGACTTTTTATTATTTACTGGGACTATTCAAAAAACCGCCGAATAAAGAAGAGCGATTACTCGCTCTTCCTCTTCTAAGAACCGTACGTGCGACTTTCACCGCATACGGCTCAAGCCTTCCATAACCCTTTCTGTATCGGGCAGCAGTTATCATTTCGATAGTTGCTTTTATAATTCCGGTCTGCAGCCTATTAACGCATTGAGCGTCTGTGAGTCTCTCGCTTTTCAGCGTCGTTGAGCATCTCACATTCATGGTTTGCCTCCATTCATACAATGGAACACCACTGGTAATTCTGCACCCTTTCGGGTTAAGGCAAATTTTGAACCTCTATACACCTCATTACAAGGTGTCCTTTGCTTTTTACCAATTCCTATACCCACTATGCCATCGTTTGCCCTCACGGGGTCACTACCCGGATTTTTCGGGAGCATATTGGGCTTACCAAGTTCTACATCACAGATAGTTGTAAACGCCTTAGAAGCCATCTGTAAGCCGGAAACCGTCTGTTCATTCCCTATAACGTCTCTGCAGCCGTTATAGTCTGATTTCGTACCTTTTGGTTTAAGCGTAACAATCCGTTTTCGCTTATCCTGTGTTACGACTCTTTCGATGGTTCGCATTACACTCTTCATAGCGTTCTTATCCTGGCAGTTGATCCGAATCGGATTTTCTGATTTTTCCACGTTGTTCCGCAGGCTCACTACATGGGCGTTACCATCCACGCATTCTGCGGTAGGATTACCCCGAATGAAAAGGGTAGCCACGAGGGCAATCTGTGATATAACTTCTTGTCGACAGACCGAGCGCACAGAGCATTGCAACCGTCCTCTGCGTTCCTCAGCGCACTCTGCGGTTCGCAATGAATTGATTTCCAGCCGCCCGCAATTTGCACTTACCCGGGTGCTGCTGCCTGCTGCCGGTGGGGGTGTGCTGGCGGGCGGCAGAAGAGTAGTTAATCACTTGATACTACCAGTAAAACCGATATATTTAATTATTTGTATAGAAAGTATAATAATCATGATACCAAAATTTATCAACAGGGAAATTGAACTGGAATTCCTTGAAAACTGCTACAATAGTTCTTCCCCGGAATTCATTGCCATATACGGCAGGAGAAGAGTTGGTAAAACCGAACTAATACAAAAATCACTAAAAGGCAAACATGGTGCTTATTTCCTTGCTTCAAAAGATACGACACATGAAAATCTTAATGAATTTAAGCAAAGCATTGCAGAACAACTAAATATTCCCCTCTTCTCAAAACTTGAATCTAATACATGGACTGAAATTTTCGAGAATCTTGCAGAATTCCTTGATGAAACAAAAAAGACAATTATCGTAATAGACGAATTCTCCTACCTCATAGAAGTTGACAGGGCCGTACCGTCACTGTTCCAGAAAATCTGGGACCAGATACTGAAAACAAAAAATGTCATGCTTATTCTTTGCGGCTCAAGTGTCAGTTTAATGGAATCTGAAGTACTTGGGGTAAGGTCCCCCCCTATTTGGAAGAAGAACAGGGCAATGGGAAGTTACCCAGTTACAGATAGAAGCAGTAAAAAAGTTCGTGCCCGGATACAATACAGAAGACGTATTGAAAACAATTGGGACCAGTTTTTACTCGGGCACAGTATTCATTTCCAACCGAATCGTAACATTTTTTAATAAAAACATGACTAATTCAGGTATATATGCCTAAACGAAAAGTGATTATTGAACTTGATATCAACGACGATAGAATAAACAGTATCGAAGATCTTGAGCAGGAGATCCTTGCTCAA
>Ga0255457_1010_pt1 | contig 60394 bp, 44 predicted proteins | sample ANMaggQBNCT02L10_FD_182650 | JGI IMG/M metagenome (GOLD analysis project Ga0255457, IMG submission 182650) | Sediment cell enrichment communities from methane seep in Santa Monica Basin, California, United Staets - ANME aggregate JGI... | ecosystem: Environmental > Aquatic > Marine > Cold seeps >...
TACACGACAAGGACATGTGTATATGGTAGGTGACTATTACGTCTTCAAATATTCAACTTTGCTATCAATGCGGAAAATGTACTGCCATCTGTCCGGTCAGGAGGGTTGTTAAAACCTCACCGAGAAACACTATTTACATGAACAACGTATACAGGACGAGTTCAGATGATATCTGGAACTGCCTGACCTGCGGCCTCTGTTATGACGGCTGTCCGCAAGGCGTTGACTATCCTGAATTTATCAAAGAAGTAAGGGATAGTAATGAAAATGGTGATATAGCTCACAAGGGAGTTTTTAACCTCATAACCGACCTGATGGTAGACTTGGACGAGAGTAAGACCAGCCTCGAAGAGGTTGGAAACAATGATTCAAAAATTGGTTACTATCCCGGTTGTCTCGATTTTCATGATATGTTCTTCGAGCTGGACGTGGATTTCAAATCAATTGCAGATTCATCAATGAAATTACTAAAAAGTATAGATCAGGACCCCAAGCTTATACAGATGAAATGCTGTGGGCATGACCAGCTCTGGCAGGGGGACAAAGGAACATTCGAGAAACTAAAGGAACAGAATACCAGGATCATAAAAGAGAGTGGTATCGAAAAGCTGGTCACATCGTGTGCAGAATGTTACCGCACATTGAGTCAGGACTATGACCTGCCTATAGAGGTTGTTCATATCAGCCAGGTCTTGAAGGATGCCGATCTGGGAATCGATTCAGGAATTAAGGTGACATACCACGATGCGTGCAGGCTGGGCAGGCATATGGGTGAATACGATGCACCCAGGGACGCACTTGCCAATGCAGGCAGTGAAGTTGTGGAAATGAAACACAACAAGAACGATGCCTGGTGCTGTGGTGTAAGTTCATTAATGAATTGCGATGACAAAAGTAAAGCCTTGAGGAAGGCCCGGCTTGACGAGGCAAAGGACGTGGATGCAGAGGTACTTATTACTACCTGTCCCAAGTGCCTTGCCCACCTGAACTGCATGAAGGATGAACAGGAATCGGTCGAGAAGTACGATTACGACATTAAGGACCTTACAGTGTTCCTTGCCGAGCAGATGGGAGGTAAGTAATATGAATGATATTATTAAAACATCTGATTTTGATAAAGAGTTCAGGGATGAGGTGTTCAAGGAACCGGATGCCGATAAAATTACCCTGTGCTTTAACTGTACAGGATGTACCTCCGGATGTCCCATGGCCGAACAGGAACCCGAATACAATATCCGTAAGTTCCTGCGTATGGCAAACCTTGGCATGAAGGACGCCCTGTTGAACAGCCCATATCTCTGGTACTGCACTACATGTTATAAGTGCCAGGAAAGATGTCCCCAGGGTGTGAAGAATGTGGATACCCTGCTAAAGATCAGGACCATTGCGATCGATAATGGTATCATGCTTGATAATCACAGGAAGGTAAGCCAGCTTGTGATCAAGTTAGGACATGCAGTTCCTATTAATGACGAAGCTAAAGAGAAGCGCAAGGACGTAGGACTGGATGATACTCCGCCTACTGTGCATAAGTTCGAGAACGCACTGGGTGAGGTTCAGAAACTGCTAAAGATTACCGGTTTTGATGAACTTGTTGCTGATAAGGAGGAAACATCATGAATAAATTATCATTCTTCCTGGGTTGTATTGCACCCAATCGATATCCTGGCATAGAAGCTGCTACTATAAAGACACTTGAAAAACTGGGCACTGAACTGGTAGACCTTGAAGGTGCTTCCTGCTGTCCTGCTCCCGGTGTGTTTCGGTCATTTGACAAGATCACATGGCTGGCACTGGCATCCAGGAATGTAACGCTGTCAGAAGAGATGGGGCTGGATATCCTTACTGTCTGCAACGGGTGTTTCGGATCGCTTGTCGATGCCAACAATCTCATGAAAGAAGATTCGAAACTCAGAGATGAAGTTAATAAGGTTCTGAAGGAGATCGGACATGAATTTAAAGGTACAATCGAAGTGCGCCACATAATAGAGTACCTTTCCCAGGAAGTGGGACCTGAAAAGATTAAAGCAGCAGTGACCATCCCTATGGACCTCAACGTTGCCCTTCACTACGGATGCCATCTGGTCAAACCAAGTAAAGAGAGGCATCTTGGAAGCACAGAGAACCCCAGGTTCTTTGATGAACTTGTGGAAGCAACTGGCGCTACCAGCGTGGACTATGAGGATAAAATGGCATGCTGCGGAGCAGGCGGCGGTGCACGTACGGCAGTACTTGATACTTCACTCCAGATGGTTGTGAATAAACTGGAGCACATGAAAGCAGCCGGTGTGGACTGCATAGTAGATGCATGTCCATTCTGTCACCTGCAATTTGATGTAGGCCAGACAGAGATCAAGAAGAAATTCGATAAGGTATATGATATACCTGTGCTCCACTATTCGCAGCTTCTGGGACTTGCTATGGGTCTTCCACTGAATGAACTGGGCATTAACCAGAACCTGATAATAAATGAAGAATTCAACAAAAAGATCGAGAGGATCAGAGGTGGTGCAAATGAGTAAATTAGTAGGTGCTGTGGCTATTGCCGGCGGAGGAATAGCTGGTATCCAGAGTGCCATTGATTTGGCAAGCAGCGGATTGAAGGTTTATTTGATCGAGAGCAGCACAACCATTGGAGGCAAGATGGCCCAGCTGGATAAGACATTCCCCACACTGGACTGTTCGATGTGTACGCTGTCTCCCAAACTTGCTGAAGTGGCCCGCCATCCTAATATTGAACTCTTGACCTACAGCGAGATCACAGGAATTACAGGTGAACCTGGGAATTTCACAGTAACTGTTAAGAAAAAGGCAACATACGTGGATTATGATAAATGTACAGCCTGTGAGTTGTGCGTTTCCAAATGTCCTGTTAAAGTACCTGATGAATACAATGAAGGCCAGAACAACAGAAAAGCCATCTACCTGGCATTCCCGCAGGCAGTACCGAGAGTATTTACCATTGATGCAGAGCACTGTTTATATCTGACCAAGGGTAAATGCGGCAACTGCCAGAAAGCATGCGAGAACGATGCTATTAATTTTGAGGATACTGACAAAGAGATAGACATCAATGTGGGAAGTGTTATCTTAAATACTGGGTTTGAACCTTATGATGCTTCAAACCTGGAGCAGTACAGGATCGACCATCCCAATGTGGTCTCATCCCTGGAATTTGAGAGGCAACTGAGTTCATCAGGACCATTTGAAGGTCATGTAACACTTGCAGATGGGTCACATCCGAAGAGAATAGCCTGGATACAGTGTGTAGGTTCCAGGAGCCCTGAGATAGGACGCAATACATGCAGCAGTGTTTGCTGTATGTATGCCACCAAAGAAGCTATGGTGGCTATGGAACACGATCTTGATCTTGAGACTACTATTTTCAATATTGATATACGTGCTTTTGGTAAGGGATTCGAGGAATTCTACCAGAAGGCAAAGAATGAGAAGGGAATACGCTTTATCAATAGCCGGCCGTCTGGTGTGGAAGTTGACCCTGTGACAGATAATATCTCATTGAAGTATGAGGCAGAGGACGGCAGCGGGATCAAACGTGAAGAGTTTGATATGATCGTATTGTCTATCGGACTTACGCCCTCCAAGAGCAGCAAGAACCTGGCACAGATAGCAGGCGTGGAGATGGATGATAACGATTTTGTCAAAACAAAGATAGACAGTCCATTAGAGACGTCAAAACCAGGTATTTTCGTTTGCGGTGCCATGCAGGCTCCAAAGGACATCCCTGACACTGTTGCAGATGCCAGCGGTGCTGCCAGTAAAGCATCATCGTTGTTATCCAGTGAAAGAGGGACTCTGGTAACTGAGAAAAAGTACCCGCCTGAGAAGGATATGGGGGATGAGATCAGGACCGGTGTAGTAGTATGCCGCTGCGGGATAAACATTGGCAATATAGTGGACGTACCTGATGTAGTAGAGTATGCAAAGACACTGCCGCATGTTGTGTTTGCAAAAGAGGAAGTATATGCCTGCAGTACGGATAGTCTGGAAGGTATTGCGGATCTGGTCAGGGAACATAACCTGAACCATATGGTAGTTGCATCATGCACGCCAAGAACCCATGAGCCTCTATTCAGGGAAACACTGATGGAAGCTGGTCTTAACCCATATTTGTTCGAGCTGGCAAATATCAGGGAACATTGCAGCTGGGTCCACCAGAACAACAAAGAAGAAGCCACTAAAAAGGCCAAGGATATTATCAGGATGAGTGTTTCAAGGGCTAATCTGCTTCAGCCGCTGTACCAGGAGAAAATTGAGTTCAATAAGAACGCTCTTGTGATCGGTGGTGGTGTCGCAGGTATGAATGCTGCACTTGATATTGGTGAAAAAGGATTCAAAGTGATGCTTCTTGAGAAAGAGTCCGAACTGGGAGGAATGCTGCTTAAGTTCACACAGCTCCAGGATGGACGCACTACCAAAGAGGTGCTGGAACCCTTAATACAGAAAGTGGAATCCAACCCGAATATTACTGTGCACAAAGAAACTGAACTGACCGAGCAGGAAGGTTCTATGGGTAATTTCAAGGGTCACATCAAAGGTGCGAATATTGATGAAGATATCGAGTTCGGAGTAGCAATTATTGCTACCGGTGCCAATGAACTTGAGCCTGAAGGTTACTTCTCATACGGCGAATATTCAAATATCATAACCGAAAGCCAGCTTGAGCAGATGATGGATACGGGTGTGGATGCCAGGAACGTAGTATTCATACAGTGTGCAGGCGGGCGAAATGATGAACGGCCTTACTGTTCAAGGGCCTGCTGCACTGTTGCTATGAAGAATGCCATCAGGCTAAAAGAATCCGATCCTGGCAGAAATGTTACTGTGTTATACAGGGATATCAGGACCTTCGGGGTCTGGGAGGAACTGTATACCAAAGCCAGGGAACTTGGTGTGGTATTCATGCGCTATACCGAGGACAATGAACCAGTAGTGAGCGAAAAATCAGTGCGTGTATTCGATCACCTGATGAATATGGATTTCGAGATCAATTACGACCTTATGGTCTTGAGTGCCCCGATGGTCACTCCTGCGACTAATGAACTGCTCGCACCGATGTTCAAGGTAACGCTGGATGCTAACAGGTTCTTCCTGGAGGCGCATATTAAACTGCGACCTGTGGAATGTGCCACAGACGGAGTGTTCTTAGCCGGGACATCACAGGCACCTAAACTGGTCGACGAATCTATCAGCCAGGCATCTGCGGCAGCATCTCGTGCATGTACTATCATTTCAAGGGATTTCCTTGAAACTATAGGAAATGTTTCAGTAGTTGACCCGGAATTGTGCATTGGCTGCGGCCGATGTACCCTGGTATGTCCGTATAAAGCACCTGAGCTTAAAGAGGTCACTGTTGAGACCGAGGAGATCGTATATATCACAAAGAAGAGCGAGATCAACCCGGCTGTGTGCAAGGGATGCGGATCTTGCGCTGCTGAGTGCCCGACTGGTGCAATAACTGCAAGGCATTTCACAACACCCCAGATAATGGCTGTAATAAAAGCTTATGGGGAGGGGATATAAATGAGCGATTTCGAACCTGATATATTAACATTCTGCTGCAACTGGTGCAGTTATGCTGGTGCCGATCTGGCAGGTGTATCACGATTACAGTATCCCACAAACAACCGTATCGTACGGGTGATGTGCAGCAGCAGGGTGGAACCTATACATATTCTTGAAGCTTTAAAGGAAGGCACTGACGGTATATTGGTAACAGGCTGCCATATAGGCGACTGCCACTATATCGAAGGTAATATCCATACTGATGAGAGGATGAAGGAGATCGTAGATGCATTGGAACACCTCGGTCTGAAGGACAGGCTCCGTCTGGAGTGGGTCTCAGCAGCCGAGGGTAAGAAATTCCAGGAGACTATTACTGATTTTGTAGAAAAGATAAGGGCCCTGGGCCCTAATCCTCTAAAGGAAAAAGCGAAGGAGGAATAACATGACTGAACAAGAAGCAATAACAAATGAAGAATCAGAGGAAGTGAGAATTGGAGCTTTCATCTGCGAATGCGGTGTGAACATCGCAGGTGCGGTGGACTGTAATGCAGTGGCAGATTATATTTCCACTCTTCCAAATGTGGTCACGTCCGTGGTTAATAAATATACATGCAGTGATGCGGGACAGGCAGAGATAAAGAATGCCATCAAAGATCTGAATCTGAATCGTGTGCTTGTGGCGTCATGTACGCCAAAGACCCACGAACCCATTTTCAGGGCATGTGTAGAGGAAGCAGGACTGAATCAATACCTGTTCGAGTTCGTGAACATCAGGGAGCACTGCAGCTGGATACACATGTGGGAGAAAGAGGACGCTACCAAGAAGGCAAAAGAGCTTGTCCGCATGGGTGTGGCAAGGGCTGCATTACTGGAGCCTTTACAGTCAAGTGAAGTTCCGGTGACAGATGCAGCGCTGGTCATTGGTGCCGGTGTAACAGGTATGCAGGCGGCAATGGATATTGCTGATATGGGACATAAGGTGTATCTGGTAGAACAGGGACCTTCCATCGGAGGCAAGATGGCTCAGCTTGACAAGACGTTCCCGACCAATGATTGCAGTATCTGTATCCTGGGTCCTAAGATGGTGGAAGTGGCCAGGAATGAGAATATCGAGATCATGAGTTACTCAGAAGTGGAGGAAGTTGATGGTTATGTGGGTAACTTCAAGGTAAAGGTGAAGCATAAGCCGCGGTATCTCAATATAGATGAGTGTACCGGTTGCGGCCTGTGTACAGAAAAGTGTCCTGTTGAAGTGCCCTATGTTGAGTTCGATGAAGGGATAGGTACCAGAAAAGCCATCTATACCCCATTCCCTCAGGCAGTGCCATTGCGGGCACTGGTGGATAAATCAATTTGCATTGACTGTGGTGCGTGTATAAAAGCATGCGAGCGCGGTGCTATTGATATGGATCAGCAGGAAACCTTCTCTGAACTTGATGTTGGTGTTATTGTCGTGTCTGCGGGTTTTGATGTGTACGATCCTGAACCGAATCACGATTTTGGTTTCGGTTTGTATGATAATGTGATCACCACCATGGAGTTTGAGCGGCTTATCAATGCCAGCGGACCTACCATGGGTAAAGTAGTGCGACCAAGCGATGTTAAGCCACCCAAGCGAATAGGGTTTGTACAGTGTGTTGGTAGCAGGGATAAGAATTCTAACATATACTGTTCCAGTTTCTGTTGTATGGCTTCTTTGAAGAATGCCCAGTTGCTCAAGGAAAAATATCCTGACACAGAAGTATATATTATGTATATGGATATGAGAACGCCTTTCAGGATGTATGAGGAGTTCTATAACAGGGCAAGGGATATGGGTATCAGATTCATAAGAGGCAGACCTGCAGAGGTTACCGAGAATGAGGATCATAATATTATTGCCAGGATAGAGGATACCCTGACCAATGAGATCGTAAATCTGGAACTTGACCTGATGGTATTGAGTGTAGGCGCAGTTTCGTCTGAGAGTACTGAGACGGTACGGCAGATCCTGAAGGTGAGCCGGGCTGCGGATGGGTTCATGATGGAAGCACATCCAAAGTTGAAACCGGTTGACACTACACTTGACGGCATCTTTATCGGTGGTATGACCCAGGGACCCAAGGATATTCCATATTCCATTTCCCAGGGCAGTGCATGTGCGGCCCGTGCGACACGATTCTTGGCACAGGGTAAGGCCCTGACCGAGGGTATTACTGCTAAAGTGGATGAGGATATCTGTGTGGCCTGCGGTGTGTGCGTACCTATGTGTCCATTCCAGGCGCTGTCAATTGAAGATGATAAGTTGAAGATCCTCACGGCCCTGTGCAAGGGTTGCGGTACATGTATGGCAGCCTGTCCCACAGGTGCTTTGGAGCAGAGTCATTTCAAGAATGAACAGCTGCTGGCACAGGTTAAGAATGTGTTTGCTTACGGGGAGGTGTGATAATGGCTGAAGAAGGATGGGAACCCAAGATCGTGGCGTTTTGCTGCAACTGGTGTAGTTACGGCGGAGCTGATACGGCAGGTATGGGCAGGTTCCAACAGCCTGCATCCACCAGGGTTATCAAGGTTATGTGCTCGGGCAGGATCGATCCGCTGCATGTGTTCAATGCTTTCCTTGAGGGTGCGGATGCGGTACTGGTCACAGGATGTCACATCGGTGACTGCCATTATGTTAACGGCAACGAGAAGACTGAAGTGAGGTATGAGTTTTTGGAAGAGATGTTACAGCAACTGGGCCTGGAGCCTGATAGGCTGCACCTGAACTGGATATCTGCCAGTGAAGGTGAGAGGTTCGCCAATTTCATAACTGATGTTACAGCAAAGGTAAAGGAACTGGGACCCAGTCCCCTTAAACCTGCGGGGGTGAAGTAAGATGGTTAACGTAGGAGATATGCTGGTAGGATATGCCACGAACGAAGATGTACGCAAGCGCGGTGCTTCCGGTGGACTGGTAACTGCCGTACTGGCCGCAGCCCTGGAGAAGGGACTGGTCGAGAATGTTGTGGTAATGAAACATATCAACGAGTTTGAAGCTGTGCCGATCATCACTGATGATGTGGATGAGGTTTTGGCATCTACGGGCAGTCTGCATTCTGTGCCAGTGAACCTGGCCAAGTATGCGATGGGTCGTAAGGTTGCAATGCCTGCCAAACCATGTGATACACAGGCTGTTATTGAACAGGCCAAGCGTGGTATGATCGACCTGGATAATACCTATGTCGTGGGATTGAACTGCGGTGGCAGTATGCATCCGGTGACTACTAAGAAGATGCTTGTTGAGATGTATGATATTGACCCTGAAGATGTGGTGGGCGAAGATATCGAAAAGGGTAAATTGATATTTAAGACAAAGAACGGTGAAGAGAAGGCTATAGCCATTGATGAACTGGAAGAAGCCGGATTCGGAAGGCGCGAAAGCTGTCGTTATTGTACGCTTAAGATACCTGTGAATGCAGATCTTGCATGTGGTAACTGGGGTGTGATCGGGGATAAAGCAGGCAGTGCAACTTTCTGCCAGGTGATGAACGATAAGGGTGTAAAACTTCTTGACAACGCAATTGAAGCAGGTCGGATAGAAGTGGAACCAGCCAGTGATAAGGCGATTGCGATCAGGGCGAAAGTAAACGATGTCATGGTTAATCTTGGCAACACTCTTGAAAAGGAGATATTCCCTGAGATACCTGATGCAGATCGTATGCAATATTACATGGAACCAATGGCAGATTGTATCGATTGCGGGGCGTGCAAGGAGGTATGTCCGGTTTGTGCCTGCGGCGAGGATTCCAAGTGTACTATGTTCCATTCCCTTGTTGACAATTACAAGATGAGCATGTATCATATGGTACGGCTGCTGCACTTGTCTGACAGTTGCATTGCATGCGGGCAGTGCAGTGATGTGTGTCCGTCTGATATTCCAATTACTCTTCTGCAAAGCAGTTTTGCTATTCCTTCACAGCGCAAGCGAGAGTATACACCGGGTATGAATGTTGATGATGTTCCTCCGTTCTTCGAGGTGATATTAAAATGATAGGAAATGTATACCAGACCGTGTGCCCTGGATGTAATATGGGTTGCGGCCTTTATATCAGGGAAGATGAGGAGGGTGCACTCGCTGTTGATTTCATGAAGAGTAGTCCTGCGAACCTTGGCAAACTCTGCAGGTTCGGGATGAAGCTGGCCCACCATTACTCAAAGGCTACCAGTATGGTGGATGGAAAAGACGCGAGTGTCGAAGATGCGGTAAAGGCTGCATCTGATAAGCTTAAGGGCGCTGATGTTACCATGCTTGGTGTCGGGAATACTACAAATGAGGAATCCCTGGCTTTCAGCAAGGTCGCTGATGCGCTTGGGACTGTGGTCAATACCGGAATGGGCGTGTATTCAGAACTTCCTACGGAATGCCATCCTACCGTTGGTGTGGGTATTACACTCGATGAGATCGAGAGTGCGAACAGGATCGCACTGTTCGTTGACCCTTATATCCAGTATCCACTGCTGGTCAGGCGAATACTGGCTGCCAAGAAGATCGGGGCGTCTGTGGTTTCTGTAGGCTGGAAAGACCTGCATCTTGCAGATGAGAACAGGTATATCGATCCGGATCTCTACGAGAGTGAGCTGGGACTGGACAGCGAGTCTGTCATTATAGCAGATGTGCATCCCAATACTGATCCGGGATGGGTTAAGCGGATGCTGAACCTGGCATTGAAGACCCAGGCCAAGATACTGTTCATGAAACCTTTTGTGAATGCTACGGGTGTTGACCTGCTGTGCAAAGGTACCGGACAGAAAGGTATCTCTGAGATCATGGACGGTATCAATGAAGGCAGTATAAAGACGCTGGTAACTCTTAACAGCGATCCGATCGAACTGATGCCTGATGGCGATGCTGCGGCTGCGACCTTGACAAAATTGGACAACCTGATCGTGATTTCTTCCAGGGATGGTCCTGTGAACAAAATGGCTGACATCGTGATAGCTACTGAACCTTTGTATGCAAAGGCGGGCAGTTTCATGAATGTGGAAGGACTGCTGCTGAACAATTCCGGTGAGAGTACTACTGGTATTGATTCGATGTCTACCCTGAGCCAGAACCTGGGCGGTGAGGCTATGGATTACCAGAACCTGCATAATAATGTGCTTGAAAGCATAGTCCAGAAATATACAAAGCCCAAATACAAGGAGCTTACCTGTGAGGTCCTGGATATCGGGCCTGTTGAGGAAAAAGGCAACCTGATATATTTGTACAATCCGTTCATGTGGTTCGACCAGTCCGATGATAACGACTTCGTGATGATCAATATGAACATGGTCAATAAGCTGGGCCTTAGCAAGGGCGGTATGATCGCACTGACCTCGGATGCGGGTACTGTGAATATGCGTTACAGGGTAGAGGATATGCCTGATGGGCTGATCCTGACTGCTAAGAAATTACCTGTGGCGACCGAATGGACCACTATTGTTTCCACGGAGGCGGTATAAATGGTTGAGCTTGATAAGGAACAGGAAAAGGCGTTTGTGAATGAGTTGATGGAGGCCAATGAGTTGAAAGGTGCTTCCAAAAAGCGGCTCATTAAGTTTTTGGGTGCTAAGTATGACTGGGATAAGCATAGGGTCCAGTTCAGGCTGACCCGGGCGCTTATTGCTGAGCGGTATGCGGCATCGAGTCATTAACGTATTGGCGAGGGGTGATTTTTAATGATCATCCCTTTTGTCATTTTTTTTTGATTTAGAAACTTTTTTGCACCTATCCTTCGGGCAGGTAGCTCTCTACTTCGGCTGTGCGGCTTATGCACGCCTAGCCATCTGGCTTCGTCATTTTGTTAGCTTTGCAACGAGTTGTAAGTGGTAAAGGAGTAAAGTTGTAAATTAGAAAGGGATTACACTTCCTTAAGAAGGCGAAAACCGATGTTTTGGTATCGTTCGCCCTGATCGCTACCGCCGCGGCTGTCCGACTGACAAATCCGGGTAGAGTTAAACCAACCGACACCACGATTCACCCGAGAAGCGCTAACTCCATCTTCCCATGCACTGCCATCAGCTGGAGCGCCGTCATATGTATCATGCCATTCATCCTGCACCCATTCCCATACATTCCCATGCATGTCGTACAATCCCCACGGGTTTGCCCCTTTCTTGCCGACTGGATGTGTCGTATCACCCAAGTTTTCACTATACCATGCATATTCTCCCAGTTTTGAATCATCATCACCAAAGGAATATCGTGTGGTAGTTCCTGCCCGGGCTGCATATTCCCATTCTGCCTTTGATGGTAAACGGTATTTATGTGTATTTTCTATCTTATTGAGTTTTTTAATAAATTCCTGTACATCGTCCCATGAAACATTCTCAACTGGCAGGTCATCACCTTTGAAGTGAGATGGATTGTCCCCCATAACTTTATGCCACTGTTCCTGTGTAACTTCGTACTTGCCCAGGTAAAAGGCTTCAGATATCGTCACATGATGAACGGGTCCTTCATCATCGTATCTACCTGTTTCATTTGCAGGCGACCCCATATCAAACTCCCCTGGTTGTATCAGCACAAACTCCATATCTATAGTATTAATGAATGTCTCCTTTTCTTCTACATATATTACTTCTTCATGTCTTTGTATCAGGTTTAGCTCTGAATCGCTACTAGAGGTTATTGTTTCAGCGCAAAAACGCAGCGAACTCATCAATAGTTCGTAGCCTTCTTCTTCAAATAAATTGACCCACTGCAAGCGTTTTAAGCTTTCAGGAACAGTGCACTCTTCAAACTTGAGTGGAATAAGAAATATTGTGCCTTCTGGTTGTTTTTCTGCCTCGCCCAGAGCATATCTTATCTCTTTTTGGACAAAACCGGCTTTAGTTATTGCTTTATGCGAAAGGCAAACAATAACAACATCAGACATTTGTACGGCCTTTGCAATCTCTAGTTCAAAATCCTGTCCCGGTAAAAGTTTTTCTTCATCCAGCCACGGATCAAAACCTTCGCTGGATAATCGCTGATATAGGTTACGTACTTCGGTTTTATCTCCAGATGAATGACACAGGAATATGCGCAAAGGACTCGTTCTTTGCTGAATCTCATCCATCATATCATACTCCATTAAGAGCCATTTCATTTAAATGATTCTTTTTTCATTCAGATACAGAAAAAACATTTCATTACAGCCATAAAAAACCAGCTGCCGCCTTCGAAATCCTACCAGAGGCCGCGGGCACATTGCTGGAGCTACTCCTCTGCCGCACCTTTCTCTGCTGTTATCTCTTCAACCAAACCGGCGGCACATCTCTATCAATAGTACATGCTGCCCGCGCGCAGTCTAGACACAGGTGGGAGACCGGCCGGGGGCAGTCTTGACCGCAGGCGTGTGCGGACAAAGCCAGATAAGTAGACTAAGACGGAAGCAACCAACTCGCCGTGGGCGGCGCGTTCCACTACTCCCACCTGCCCCGGGCGCGCTTACTGAACCACCACTCCTGTCGCGGCTGCATCGGATGCCGCCTCTACAACCAAACTTTCGCATGCAAGCGGTCTGAATACAGGGGCTGGGGCTGGAGTCTGAGTTGCGCCTCAGAAGGGCGTTACTGTGAATATGCATTACAGGGTAGAGGATATGCTTGATAGACTGATCCTGGCTGCTAAGAAATAACCTGCTGCAACTGGATAGAACACGATAGTTTCCACAAAAGCGGTTCAAATGGTTGAAATTGTACCGGGATATCTCAAGAAAATGCTCACTTCATTTGCATATTATAAGGTTGCAGGAAAATATATACTTTCATATCCTCAAAAAACGAGCTAATGTTTTCATTAAAAAATGATAAAAAACGATACTGACCGTAATGGTTATATACTAATGTCCCTTTGTAGGGGTTCGCTCAAGTGGGCTGGTTACCATACCTGTCCTACTGAGAAATTATATATGTCAGGTATAAATGCAAATTGCGCAAATATCGCAATTAACAGGCAACAAAAGCCTTATATACCATTGACTATATATAAAATAGTCCAGTGTGTGATTAAAAATCGCATACAGGGGACAGATGCAAAATATTCATAGAATAGTTGCATTCATTTATCACCACCTTATTTGCCGAGGTCATTTCCCGGCGTCGACCCGGATTTTGGGAATTGTCCCGAAAGTGAAGGGTTGCTCTCCGACCTTGGCACAATCACAAATGGAGACGAGATTGAACTTTCTCGTCCGACGTTAGTATTGGCAGTTCGGTTAATTCTGATCGGTAGTGTATATATATACATTATCGGGAATTAATTGGACAATACACCAAAACCCAAAAATTCCGATAGAAATCATTTCCTTTGTGTGTGATCAACAATTCTGGTTGATCCTGCCAGAGGCTACTGCTATCGGGGTTCGATTAAGCCATGCGAGTTAAATGTTCTTCGTGAACATAGCGAACTGCTCAGTAACACGTGGATAACCTACCCTTAGGACCGGAATAACCCCGGGAAACTGGGGATAATACCGGATAAGCCATAGGCGCTGGAATGCCCTATGGTTCAAAGCTCCGGCGCCTAAGGATGGATCTGCGGTCTATCAGGTTGTAGTGGGTGTAACGTACCTACTAGCCGACGACGGATACGGGTTGTGAGAGCAAGAGCCCGGAGATGGATTCTGAGACACGAATCCAGGCCCTACGGGGTGCAGCAGGCGCGAACACTTTACAATGCGGGAAACCGCGATAAGGGAACCCCGAGTGCCAGCATCAAATGTTGGCTGTCCAGATGATTAAAAATCATTTGTTAGCAAGGGCCGGGCAAGACCGGTGCCAGCCGCCGCGGTAACACCGGCGGCCCGAGTGGTAGCCGTTTTTATTGGGTCTAAAGGGTCCGTAGCCGGCCTGATAAGTCCTTTGGGAAATCTGGCAGCTTAACTGTCAGGCTTCTAAGGGATACTGTCAGGCTTGGGACCGGAAGAGGTAAGGGGTACTCCAGGGGTAGGAGTGAAATCTTGTAATCCCTGGGGGACCATCTGTGGCGAAGGCGCCTTACCAGAACGGGTCCGACGGTGAGGGACGAAAGCTAGGGGAGCAAACCGGATTAGATACCCGGGTAGTCCTAGCTGTAAACGATGCTCGCTAGGTGTCAGACACGGTGCGACCGTGTTTGGTGCCGCAGGGAAGCCGTTAAGCGAGCCACCTGGGAAGTACGGTCGCAAGGCTGAAACTTAAAGGAATTGGCGGGGGAGCACTACAACGGGTGGAGCCTGCGGTTTAATTGGATTCAACGCCGGAAAACTCACCGGGTGCGACAGCAATATGTAGGTCAGGCTGAAGGTCTTACCTGAATCGCTGAGAGGAGGTGCATGGCCGTCGTCAGTTCGTACTGTGAAGCATCCTGTTAAGTCAGGCAACGAGCGAGACCCGCGCCCACAGTTGCCAGCATGTTCTCTGGAACGATGGGTACACTGTGGGGACCGCCGCTGCTAAAGCGGAGGAAGGAACGGGCTACGGTAGGTCAGTATGCCCCGAATCTCCCGGGCTACACGCGGGCTACAATGGTTGGGACAATGGGCACCTACCCTGAAAAGGGACGGTAATCTCCTAAACCCAACCGTAGTTCGGATTGAGGGCTGTAACTCGCCCTCATGAAGCTGGAATCCGTAGTAATCGCGTTTCAACATAGCGCGGTGAATACGTCCCTGCTCCTTGCACACACCGCCCGTCAAACCATGCGAGTGAGGTCTGGGTGAGGGCATGTTTATGACATGTTCGAACCTGGGCTTCGCAAGTGGGGTTAAGTCGTAACAAGGTAGCCGTAGGGGAATCTGCGGCTGGATCACCTCCTAACGCAACGCCCAGACTTTGATCTGGACACACTGCCGGTCAGAAGCCGAAAAACTGCCAGTACTATGAATAAATGATTCGATGGCCGCGAAGCCAATTGATGTATCCCGTTGGGTCGCCAACGTTAACTAATGTTGGCAGGCCAAACACATCAGAGGGCTCGTAGATCAGCTGGAAGATCGCTGCCTTTGCAACCAAGGATGCAGAAGTATCCTAAGCAAAACAGGCAGAGGCCCTGGGTTCGAGTCCCAGCGGGTCCATTTACTCTGGCAACAGAGTATAAATTATATTAACAATCGAATGCACTTAGGGTCGTAACGGCCTTAAGGAAGGGTTGAAAGCGGATCACATGACCTGTGATCAAGCTGAATGATGCCGTGTATAAGCGAAGTGCAACCTGGACGCTTACTGAAATATAGTAAAGCGGATTCTGGTAATTATACCATCCGGTGAATGGCTGGGCTCAAGAGCCGATGAAGGACGTGCCAAGCTGCGAAAAGCCTCGGCGAGGTGCATGGAGCCTTTGAACCGAGGATTTCCTAATAGGACATCCAAACACATCTGTGTTGATCAGTCATGATCGGGAACGCCCCGAACTGAAACATCTTAGTAGGGGCAGGAAAAGAAATCAATTGAGATGCCGTAAGTAACGGCGAGTGAAACCGGTAGAGTTCAAACTGAATCCCTCCGGAAACGGAAGGGACATGTGGTGTTATAAGCCCGGTCAATTACAATCCCAGTCGACGAAGTCGAACTTGTCTGGAACGTCAGACCATAGAGTGTGAAAGTCACGTAGACGTAAATCGAGGGATTGTGACCGGTGTCTTGAGTACCGTGGGTCGGAAATCCCGCGGGAATTTGGGAGGCATCAACTTCCAAAACTAAATACATCTTGAGACCGATAGCGTAATAGTAGGGTGACCGAAAGCTGAAAAGTACCCCAAGAAGGGAGGTGCAAAGTGCCTGAAATCGGATGGTGATAGAGCGATATAGCGTGAAAGGATCTGCACCATGAAGGAATCAGTCGCGAGGCTGTAGTACGAATGGTGTTGCCGGCGTTATATCATACGTTTTGAAGAACGGGCCAGGGAGTGTATTCAAGTGGCGAGGTTAACAAATTCAATTTGGTTAGCCTAAGCGAAAGCAACAAGCGCACAACCTTCGGGTGAGGCGCGGCGTATACAAGTGCGTGGAGTCACTAGGATACTACCCGAATCCTAGCGATCTAGGCGTGGGCAGGCTGAAGCGTGGGGAAACCTACGTGGAGGGCCGCAAGCGGTATTGATCTGCAAATCATTCGCGTGACCTGTGTCTAGGGGTGAAAGGCCAATCGAGCTAGGTTATAGCTGGTTCCTTCCGAAACATGTCGCAGCATGGCCTGACTGGAGATAGTCGGCGGAGTAGAGCACTGAATGGGGAACCCGGGGAAGAAATTCCTCGATCCCCTCTCAAACTCCAAAACCGCCGTCGTCGTAGAAAGTCGGAGTCCGGGCTACGGGGTAAGCCTGTAGTCCGTGAGGGAGACAACCCAGACCATGGTTAAGGTCCCCAAGTGTCGGCTAAGTGTCAACACTAAAGGGTGTCCTAAGCCCAAGACAGCTGGAAGGTGAGCTTAGAAGCAGCTATCCTCTAAGGAGTGCGTAACAGCCCACCAGTCGAGGTTTAGGGCCCCGAAAATGGACGGGGCTCAAGCCGACCACCGATACCATGGAACACAGCAATGTGATTTTATAGGAAGGCAATCCGTTTGGGCAGAAGTAGGGCCGCGAGGTCCTGTGGACCATTCGGATATGAAAATCCTGGCAGTAGTAACAGCAAAGTCGGGTGAGAATCCCGATCGCCGAAGGGGCTAGGTTTCCTCGGCAATGATCGTCAGCCGAGGGTTAGTCGATCCTAAGATGTACCGTAAGTCGAGTACATCGAAAGGGAAACAGGTTAATATTCCTGTACCGTTTTGGCAATTAAACTGACGCATCCGGGTAGGTTGAGCAGTCATATGTCAGGCTGTCTAAGCACCGAAACTTGTGGAGAGCCGTAATGGTGAGAAGCAAGTGAATGTGTAATGGCGAAAGTCAACTTATCCCAGGTGACCGTGAAAAGGGAGCCAAAATGATCGTACCGAGAACTGACACAGGTGCCCCTAGCTGAAAAGGCTAAGGCGTGTCGGAATTACACTGGCTAAGGGAATTCGGCAAATTAGCTCCGTAACTTCGGAAGAAGGAGTGCCTGCCGTGAAGACGGCAGGTCGCAGTGACTAGGGAGCTCTAACTGTCTAATAACAACATAGCTGACCGCAACTCCGAAAGGACTAGTACGGTCAGTGAATCCTGCCCAGTGCAGGTACCTGAAAACCCGGTTCAACGGGGCGAAGGGCCTGTCAACGGCGGGGGTAACTATGACCCTCTTAAGGTAGCGTAGTACCTTGCCGCTTAATTGGCGGCTTGCATGAATGGATCAATGAGAGCTCTACTGTCCCTAGCCAGAATCCGGTGAACTTTACATTCTAGTGCAGAGTCTAGAGACCTCTAGGGGGAAGTGAAGACCCCGTAGAGCTTTACTGCAGCCTGCAGTTGGGTTGTGATTTTGGATGTACAGTATAGGTAGGAGGCATCGAAACCCCGGCGCCAGCCGGGGTGGAGCCGCCAATGGGATACTACCCTTTCAAGATTACGGCCCTAACTCAGAGATGAGGACCCCTGTAGGTGGGCAGTTTGGGTGGGGCGCCACGCCCTTGAAAAGATATCAAGGGCGCCCAAAGGTTGACTCAAGTGGGTCGGAAACCCACTGAAGAGTGCAAGAGCATAAGTCAGCCTTACGTGATTTCGCAAAGCAAGGAATCGCGAGACGAAAGTCGGGTCTAGCGAACCAATGTACCTCCTTGATGGGGGTCATTGACTACAGAAAAGCTACCTCAGGGATAACAGAGTCGTTTCCGGCAAGAGCACATATCGACCCGGAAGCTTGCTACCTCGATGTCGGTTCTTTCCATCCTGGCCGTGCAGCAGCGGCCAAGGGTGAGGTTGTTCGCCTATTAAAGGAGATCGTGAGCTGGGTTTAGACCGTCGTGAGACAGGTCGGTTACTATCTACTAGAGGTGTTCGTTGTCTGAAGGAAAGTTGCATTCAGTACGAGAGGAACTATGCAACGGTGCCACTGGTCGATCGGTTGTCCGGCAGGGCAATGCCGAGCAGCTACGCACCAAGGGATAAGGGCTGAAAGCATCTAAGCCCGAAACCCATCCTGAAAAGAGACAACATTAAGGACACTCATAAAAGATGAGGTTTATAGAGTCGGGATGTACGCACCAAGGCAACGAGGTGTTTAGTCCGCGGCTACTAATAGTCCGTACCACTCCTGCTGATCTATAAAGTAGGATTGCTAAGAATGTGAGTCCTTCGGGGCTCATTTCAGGTGATATTCAGGTTGTACTTCGCTATACACAATCATGTGTGAGTGTAGCGGCCATAGCGGAGGGGAAACTCCTGTACCCATCCCGAACACAGCAGATAAGCCTTCCCACGTTCCTTACTGTACTAAGGTGCGAGAGCCCTTGGGAACTCTGGATCGCTGCTATGCTCACTTACTTCTTATTTTAATAAATTATTTTGATAGTTCAACTACTAAACTTTATCAAGCACAGTAATCCTCCTTGTCAGACTGCGGTGCACCCTCTGTACATACACATCAACAACTGAAAAGCTGGCAGATACTGCCCACTCCTCAACAGGACATTCAGAGACCACCACTGCCCTGCCGCCTGGACGCAGGACCCTGAATATCTCACAAAGAGAACGTTTCATAAGATTATCCAGGGACCTGGCCTGAATAAGTGCGGACCTGCCATAAGGCGGGTCGGTCACTACACAGTCGATGCAGCTATCCTTCAGAGCCATATTACCTGCATCCTGGAACATGAGAGAATAATCGGGCACATAAAAATCAAGGTTCATCCTGGCACCCAGCAGTATCTTCCTCTGTACATCACAACCAACCGTCACCGCACCCATAAGCCCTGCCTCCACCAGTATTCCTCCGGTGCCGCAGTACGGGTCAAGTATTATGCTGCCAGGTCCACTTCGTGCGATATTTACCAGGGAGCGTGCCAGCCTGGGCATAAGGACGCCCGGGTAGAAGAACGGTTTATTCTGTGGTTTGCGGTCTTCAAATGAACCACGGTCAACAGATGCCAGCACACGACCGAAGATGCATTTTCCATCAGTCAGTACTGCCCGATACTGAACGTCAGGATTTATAAGGTCTGCACGATATCCCTTATTGTAGAGCACCCCGCCGATCTTTCGTTCAATATCCTCAGAAGAGATGGGACTTTTACGCTTAATCTTTTTTGCCCTTACTTTATATGTAAGGGACGCAGGTTCATTAAAATCCACATTCTCAACCATGTTCATGATACCAGGTAAGGTTGAATCCGAGATGCCCAGCACATTGATAATATGCCAGGTCAGGGCCAGGCGTTTGCTAAGTTTGCTCACCTGATCCTTGTTTGTGTCTATATTTGCGATTACACTTGCATTTGCGTTTACATTTGAATTTAAATTTGGGATATCAACAATAAGTACCTGGTCGAATCGATATCGTACAGAAAATTCAATATTTTCGGATTCCAGGGCCCCGATAACTTCAGCTACTGGTATATCGGGATGCTCACCCGAGAGTTCAAAAGCAATCAGGCTCATAATTCAATCACAGGCTTCAGGTGGCTGCATATTATCTTTCAGTTCTTTGAATACCTCTGCCATCACACCATAATGCATGAACTGTTCGTGAAGCCTCTCTGCAGAAACCTTTTTTGCATAGGAATCATCTTCCCAGGGAATGTCCAGGTCATAGTTCACATTTTTCAATAATAGGCCGCAGGCCGGTGCCGGTTCCAGCCCCTCTTCGAACTCTTCCGGATGAAGCATGCGTTTAAGCCATTCAACTTCACGGGTCTGGTCCCCCACCATACGAAGAGCTGTAACGGTCTTGCGCACCATATGCCATACGAAACTATCAGCCTTGATATCAAGATTGATTAATCTGCCTTCCACCCTTATATCGATTCGTTCAACTGTCCGCACAGTGGACTTATCCATATCCGGTGTGGCAAAATTAGCAAAATCGTGGGTACCTCTTAAGAGCTTTGATGCTTTGCGCAAAAGTGAGATATTTAAACATTCACCACAAATGAAATATTTGTATTCCCGGCTTACAGCATGCCGCCTGGGGTCGAAATCATCCGGTACTTCAGCCCTTGACCATACCCAGATAGAGGGTGGCAGTTTGCTGTTAATTACCCTGGGTATTGCCAGTTTCGGGTTGTCGGTATCAAAAGCGATCACCTGTTCAAGGGAATGGACACCGGCATCGGTCCGGCCGGAACCGGTATATCTGGCACTTTTAGGGTCAGTAATGATCTTCAGTTCTTCAAGAGTTCTGAAGAGTTCCTTTTCAATTGTTGGCACATTCGGCTGTATCTGATATCCGTGATACTCAGTGCCGATATATGCAATCTTTAATGCTATCCTCATAAGTACGATCTTATAGAAATATGTGCAGGTAAATGATAAAAGTAACTCAATGGTACGATCAAAGTGATCATTTCCTATTGACTGCCTTTTTTTGCCTGTAATAATCTACAATCATTACCAAAGCTATCATGAATAAACACCCCATCAGGAACCACAAGCCCAAGTGGGATGTGAAATCCATATCAAGGGTTGATCTACCCTTTTCCAAAGTGGCTGGTTCAACATATAGGGTAGGTATGTGTGATGGCATATCTGTGACCATTTCAGCCGCTTCAGGTACAGCTTCAGGGATGTTCGAGACATCCGGTGCAGTTGCATTCGATAGTGTCTTTTGTGCTGAATCATTCACCACACCCATGATCGGATCCTCTGCTCCTCCTGAAACGTTGCCTATAATATCCATAGATGGATCCATTGAAGATTCTTCTTCAAAAATTCTTTGGGCATTACCATCTGGCATCATGCTTTCGGAGGAGGTAAATGTACTTGTAAGCAGTTCAATAAAACCTGACGCGAAGACAGCAGTCAGAATGACACCAAGGTATTTTTTCAGTATTTCGGTAATAGAGGCACTACCAAGCTTTTCAGGCACCACAACGATAAGTTTACGTACAGGTGCATAGACCTTGACCTGCCTTCCTTTCTCGCTGTACTTTATTCGCTCGATCTTTGCCAGTCCCACGTCTACAAGGTTTTCAAGATTATATTTGATAGTGGTCAGGGGAACATCCAGATGTTTGGCGATATCGGATGCACTCATGGAGTGCTCGGCAAGCAGTTCCATTATGTGCCTGGCCGTGTCATTGGTAATGACCTGGGTTATCTTTTTTGATTCATCACCAAGAGGAAGCACCAGAAGTTTTTCACTGTTATCATTTATTTTATTATCAGCCCTGTTGTAGCTGTTAACTCCAGTGTCTCCTGGTACATCTTCCATACTTTAACTTATGTAGATAATATTGATATACATACCGATAACTGCGAACTGACCTGCACTTATTTGTCATCTGGTAATGTTTGCATCCTGTTGAAATGCCGGCTGAACTGGCTGCGGCGGTTGATATGCTGGTGTTTGGCAGCACGTTTTACAATACCGGTCCAAAATTCATCTTCCATTGTGTATCACCTCAGGTATATGGATATGCTACAGCAATGATAAACCACATCCAAGAGCACATCGAAAGTAATCCTTGGTGAATAGTATGATAGTAGAACAGATAGGGGATCAAGATGCTTCAATAACCCTTTTATAATATGAAACGAGTTTATAAGTGAGGTTTTTTATATGAAAGAACTTAAAATGAGGGATCGGGTTCTATATTACTGAATCGATACGTGATAAACGCGTAACTATTTTCGACACCACACTGCGTGATGGTGAACAAACCCCTGGCGTATCTCTTACATTTGAACAGAAAAAAGAAATTGCTTCCCAACTCGACAAGCTTGGCGTTGATATACTTGAAGCCGGGTTTCCCATGTCATCGGAAGGGGAGAAGCAGAACGTAAGCGAGATCGCTAAAATGGGTCTTAGGCTGGATGTATGCGGACTATCAAGGTCAGTATTCTCCGATCTGGACGCATGCCTGGAATGCGAAGTGGATATGGTGCATACCTTTATTCCCACGTCTGATGTGCAGCGCATCCATACCATCAAGAAGAGCAGGGAAGAAGTACTGGACATGGCCATCAGGGCTGTGGAGCATATCAAGGACCACGGCGTAAAATGCATGTTCAGCCCAATGGACGCCACCAGAACGGATTTTGATTACCTGTTACAGATCAGCAAGGCGGTCCAGGAATCGGGATGCGATGTTATAAATATTCCTGATACAGTTGGCGTTTTCGTACCATCGGCCATGAAGGCTTTGATAACAGATATCAAAAAGGATATCACCATCCCCATTGATGTTCACTGCCATAACGACTTCGGGCTTGCAGTTGCCAACAGCCTGGCAGCAGTAGAGGGGGGCGGCATGCAGGTACAGGTCACCATAAACGGCCTGGGTGAGCGGGCCGGCAATGCCGACCTTGCCGAGACCGTAATGAGCCTGCACAGTATCTACGGGGCAAAGACCAATATCAAGACCGAGTACCTTGTGGAAACTGCACGTATGGTGGAGCGGTATACTGGCGTAAGGATACCTCCGACAATGCCTATTGTCGGTGATAATGCATTCGCACACGAGAGCGGGATACATACTCATGGCGTGCTTACCAGGACAGATACCTTCGAGCCAGGCATTATGACACCTGAGATGGTAGGTCATAAGCGGCGCATCGTGATGGGCAAGCATGCAGGCAGGCATGCAGTCATAAAGACACTGAAGGATGCAGGTCTTGAACCTGACAATGACCAGTTGAACGAGATCATGTCCAGGATGAAGGACATTAGTAACAAGGGCAAATCTATCACAGATTCAGACCTGTTCGCCATTGCTGAAGCTATTATAGGCAAAGTGAAGAAATCCGAACGTCCCATAGACCTGATCGAAGTCTCTGTAATGACAGGGAATATCATCACTCCAACGGCTTCTGTAAAGGCCATGGTGAGAGGTGAAGAAAAGGTAGGAGCCAGTATTGGTGTTGGCCCGGTGGATGCGGCACTGAACGCTGTCCAGAGTATCATTAATGGCCAGAGGACAATGAAATTGAGGGATTTCAAGATAGAGGCCATTTCAGGTGGTTCGGATGCACTTGCCGAAGTTATCATCGGTGTGGAAGATGACAAGGGCCGGATTATGACTGCCAGGGCTGCCAATGAAGATATTGTGATGGCATCGGTTGAGGCTCTTGTGACAGCTATGAACCGTATCCTCATGATGAAGTAGGTAATATGAACCGACCGGCTGCATACATTCTTGACCTTGACGGTGTGGTCTACCATGGGAGAACGGTCATACCAGATGCCAGTGAATCAATTGACAGATTGAGGAGTTCGGGCAGCCGGGTGGTATTCCTTACTAATAATGCCACCCGCACCAGGGAGGCTATTGCCAGACGGCTTGTGGATATGGGTATCCCGTGTGATGCAGGGGATGTGATATCCTCTGCCTATGCCGCATCAGTTTATATTAAAGAGAAGTATGGCAGCAGTACCATATATCCTGTGGGCGAGCAGGGGTTGGTTGAAGAACTGGAACGATCAGGTCATATAATTAGTGAACAGGATGCAGATTATGTGGTGGCTGGCCTGGACAGGGAATTTACGTATGAGAAGCTTACCCGGGCCCTGGACCTGCTTATGAGGGGGGCAGGGTTCATTGCTACCAATACCGATGCTATGCTGCCTACAGAGCATGGTTTCCTGCCAGGGGCAGGGAGTATGGTAGCTGCTATACAGGCTGCTTCGGGTGTGGTGCCTGATGTGGTCGGTAAGCCTAATAAGCCGATCATGGATGTGTTGCTTAAGGAGTACGGGATGAGAAGTGAAGAGTGCGTTATGGTTGGGGACAGGCTGGAGACCGACATCCTGGCAGGGATAAGGGGCGGGATGCAAACTGTGCTGGTGCTTACAGGGGCATCAGGGATAGAGGATATTGAATCTTCAGGGATACGGCCTGATGCTGTTCTTGATAGTATCGCTGATTTGGAATAGAGCTTTTTCAATGTATAGGAAAGTATATACTTTCATGTAGGCCTCGAAAATGCAAACGATGTGGGCATTTTCTTAACGGCTCATCCGTTCTTTGTAATATTCTTCTTTTGCGATCATCTCAAGACCGCAGCATATTATCGGGTCATTCCCGGAGAACAATATTTCAATCTCTGTACCGCATATTTCGCAAATATATATCTCACCCATTTCTGTCAAGCAGGCATTCCCCCTTTTTGTTTCATAATTTGTATCTATTGTGCTGGTATTAATATTTTATTGCCAGTGACTCGATGCTTAAGAATTAACCCTTCATGTAATTTGATGTCTTCGAAATCTTCAAATGATACATTTTCCCAGAGTTCATCTTCATCTCCCAGTTCTATATATGTGAATGCTCGATCATAATAGTCATTCAATACATGGAAAAAGATATTCTGATTATGAGCAAAGTCATCTGCCCTTTAATGCACAAGCGACTGATTCGATTCAAACTGGCTCCCCATGTTCATTTATCATCCTATCGATTTCGTCAAGCGCGTAGGAACCGAACTGCATTTGCTTTGATCTGGCTTTGTCATCATCCAGGTCACCGATAACAAGGATATTCTCATCGTTTAGCCGATTAGCTGGTCCTGTGAAGTTAAATGATCCGACAACAAGCACCTCACCATCAATGACTGCCAGCTTGTGGTGCAGTTTATTTAATCCTGCTTTATGCGGGCATAAATGCATTTCAGCTCCCGCGTCCTTGATGTCTTTTGTCGGAGCCCACTGCTGTTTACCCTGGCTGCCATCCAGGATGCCGCGAACTTTGATCCCGGAGCGGGCCAGAGCGATAAGGGTATCATCAATCCCTGAAGAACGACTGAAGGTGAACATTGCAAAGTCCACGGATTTTTTCGCTTTAAGCATTTGTTTCATGATCTCCATCTCAGGAGAGTGATCTGGTGCAAAAAGTATCTTAACCGGTACTCCTGCAACGCAGTACACACGTGGTGGACTAAAACGGCGGCTCTGGTTTGACCCGAAGGTCCCATCGAGTATCTCCCTGAACTCGTTTGAATATTCTCGGGCCACCCTCTTGCTTTTCGCTATCAGTATATGGTTAAGATTGGAAGCAACACCGGTGGGAGTAAAATTTGTGGATCCGGTGAGAATGGCAGCATCGACGCTAACCTTATCCCGAATGATAAACTTCTGGTGGAAGATATCGGGATTAAAATCTGTTTTGACTTCTATTTTAGCCCTTTGCAGAGCATCGTGTATCTGTCGGTTCGCCTCATTGGTACCACCTTCAGACCAGGGGTCGGCGAGGGCTCTTCGCACTGAGAGATAATCCCCTTCCAGGACAACCCTAACTGAAACGCCTCTCTGTCTTGCGCGGATCAAGGCATCGGCTATGGGCCTGGATTCAAGTTCCTGTACAGCTACATCCAGCGATTGGCGGGATCCATCAATAAAGCTGACTATTACATCCAGCAAATCGTCGGGGGCGCCCAATTGCCTGGGTCCCATAAATAATTCCAGTCTTCCAAGATTTATAGACATTGCATTTCACCTTACCTGATACTTAGAATCTATGCGTGGTCCAGAAGTGTTCACGACTTCTGGTGAGGATATTCTATTTTTTAAGTTAGGGAAATCTCGCCCTAATATCGTCTCGGGCGCATATTGCCTAATCCCGAACACCACATCCTGCCCTACAGTATACGCCCACGCATTCACCGCCCGCCGCCAACCAGCGATTCTGCACGACAACCCCACGTCCATGCAACAACAGCATTTGCCCCCGCCGATCGTAACGTATGCGGCACTTGGTTTTTGCGTTCTATGTCGTATGCCATCGAGATTGCGCGGTTTTACTGTCAGCAGGGGTGCAGTGTGGTATCATAGAAACTCGGGTAACTTTTTATGATCTGCCGGGAATCGGGGATCGCATGAGAGAACGGGCGGCGCTCTCATACAGTCATCGTTTCAGGCAGCGCTGGCAGGATGTCGACATCAACGTATTCGACATGTTTGCTCCCTCGGATATGTTATGTGCGATGTTTGCGCGATATGGGGGCACCCTTGTCTCGGGTGATGTTTTTATCGCTCCTTGTAGATGAAAATCTCTTTTTCGCATACGCCTCTTTTGTAACTGCAATCGATTCGTTCATTTCCAACACTACACTTTTTTAAGTGTATATCACACCCATAACTAACCGTTGACGGAAGATTTTCTGTATCCGAACACTGCAATCCCCCATTCACCGAAACTTACACAATAAGCTACAGCTGAAACAAACGTTTCTGACGCTTACGAAATTACACTTGCGCTTTGCATTACCCGCAGGTAATGCCCAGTTACCCATTTCTATGATGATGCGACATTCTTGCTGAATATCGCGCCTTATGCTTTTCTTCGATGATTCCCAGGATTTCCTTTTCCGTAATCACCCTTTTTTGCAGCATTACTTCAAGGATCTCTTTCACATCCTGAACTGTCAATAATTCTGCCATTTTACCAAAATCCATGACCCGCATCAATAGAACGAGCATTGCAAGCAGAGATAGCGCCATATGGTGGTGCCATCCGGTCCAACCATAGACTTGGTAATCTGCGAAGACACAGCTATCCCTTTTCCATCCTCGAATGCACGCTCTATCCAGTATCTGGTACATGACATCTGGGCAAACTGCTCTACGCCTGTATCAGGTGAAGCATTAGAGAATTGGTATTTTACAGACTCGTCTTCATCATCTATCCGAATGGGATATCATTATCTCTTGCTTGCTTTCAAGACTCAACCATCCGAATCTGATAGTAAGGTATCTATATCCCCAAACATACCCGTTATGTAGGATTCGAGTGCTTCTTTACCTTCAGGGTCAGGACAATAACTCAGCGCCTCCAGAGCCAGTTCACGTTCCTTCAGGGCAGCCCAATACAGAAATTTTCTTGTATCAATACTGTTTAATATTTCGATAATTCTCACGCTTTTATCGGCTATCCTACCTGAATTTACAATGTCTTCAAGCTCGTCTTTAGCCGGATGATTCACCGAGAGTCCATAAAGTACTGGAAGTGTTATCTTATTTTGTTCCAGATCGCTTTTACCCTTCGAGCACCAGATTGACTCCATATCATTAAGAATTTGCATCGATCGTCCCACATGACGACCAAACGCCCGGCAAGAATTTATATTCGCTTGATTTTCTGTTCCTACTATTGCTCCAGTTTCACATGCCGTTGCATATACGTATGCAGATTTTAATTCCACAGTTAACCAATATTCCTCTTCTGAATGTGTTATACCGGCGATATCTCTATCCTGCCCTGCTGCAATAGCGAAGAAAGCATCTATTATACATTGATTGATTCTATGCTTTAAATCATTTCTAATTGTGCTTTTGCTAATTATTGCATATGAAATATTCTGTACTGTAGAAGCATAGTTCCAGGTACGTTCAGGCTCTATACTTTCCCATAGCCCTTCTTTATCACGATCAAAGAGATCATCAAATATCCGCACACTAAAACCAAGCGCTATAAGTGCGGCAGATACAGCGACTGCTTCTTCAGGGTCACCTCCGACAGCTTTGCAAGACGCAATAGATAATGCAGCTTCAGGAAAAGAAGGTTCTTGGACTAATTGTTCCATAACCCCCGCCAAACCTGGCCAATAATCAGGGATTGAATTATAAATAGTTTCTCTTACTGCCGGGTAAAGCGATTTTAGCCATTCCATTAAAATATCTTCCTACTTTTTTATTGTTATACGAACTATATGTTTGTTAAGTGCATTAGGGGTTGGAGTGGAAACCCCTATATTCGCTATAATGATCAACCTTTCAGAAGGTTGTTTTTTATTAGTTCTTGTTAGATGGCAATTTTACCTTTTCAAGTTCCTTTTCCGGTGCGACAATACGCTTTTCATAATCTACCCATATTCTCTTATCGTTCCGGCAATCGTAATTTCTGCAGGCTGCCGGCCGGTTTTCATATACAAGACACCTTTTGCCATCCCCGCCATGGTGAATACAATAACCATCTTCTTTTTGACTGATCTGGTAGGGTTGTGAATAACCCCATTTTAAAACGCCCTCATCAAGGTCTTGAAATTATAAAGCGAAGGCAAATTTACAGCAACGAGCCTTGCACAAATCTATTCGAGATTGACAATCAATTTGTGGCAAACCCTCTAATTTATACTTATCAACTGTATTATCAACATATACAATTGCACTATTTTGAAGACGCTGTTCTTCCTTCTGTTGAATACGAAGTCGACGTTCTTCAAAACTCTTCAGATCAAGTTGCCCATTGGCAATTAACTTGATTGTAAGGTTTCGTGCCTCAACCCAACCTACGAAACAACTTGATCGCACTATGTTGGCATTTTCAAGTCGAATTAGTGTAGCTGGACCTGAAGAGCCAGAATAATTACTGTTGTTGCATTCGTCCAAGAACCTCTTTAGCCCTTTTTTTTAATGATCTTACTGTAGTAGTTTCGATAAATTTAGCCAGTGCTAACTCTGCCTCGGATGACTCTAATTGAGCAACACAATCAATAGCAGCTTCCACTACAGTCAATTCCTTAGCAGTTAGCGCTTCAATTAGGACAGTTTGTGCTTCAGAAGTCCCTAATGTTGCGACAATGGACACAGCTTCACGGCCTTGAGCAGGGTTTGCCCCACGTATGTCTTTTCTTAATTCTGCCATAACTTTTGATGCATATGCAGGATCGTCATGCACATCAAGCTTAATGGAATCAGCAAAATGCACATGTTGTGTAGAACCACTTTTCTCACCACTCACATCAAAATCAACTTTGCAATCAACAATATAACTGCCTGCCTGGTGAGGCTGCAGGTATGTATTCAAGAGGATGGTTTGAGAGCCGCTTTGCCCAGAGAGAAGATGAATTTCAGGTGCAAGTCCACCCAAGTCAGATCCTCGCCTTACTATTGAAAAACCGGCGTCTTCACTCGTGCAACGAAATCCATCGCTTAGTCCGTGACCAATTGAGAACAAAACGGCTTCCTGTGAAGTGTTACGATATTCAAAAAGAATAAAGATAGGCGCACCCACAACGATGTACGAATCACTTAACTTAAAGTGCCCTTGCAACATTTGTACAGTATCCATACCCTTATTTTGGTTTGCACTGGAATGATTTTGACTAAACATACGACAAAAACCCCGTGAATGTCAGATATAATGCGGGCGGGCCATTCAATGTCATTAGATCGCTTCATCCGAAGTAAATGGGCCATCGGTTCCTACCTTGTGAGTGGAAAATCGCCAATTCGGAGCCGTACCATAAATCTTGTAGGTAATAACGTAATTAGCAAAAGGTGTCCAACCGCCACCACAAGCGGGACAATTATAATCATATGTCTGATCAACCGTGTAAGTGAATTCTGCACTTTGATCGGTTGGTAAACCGCCGGTATTGACAAGGTTACGTGGATGCCTGTGAGTATCTCTTGCACGACCAGCAGTTGCCGGTATTCCGCGACCAGCAGGTATTCTTTGTGTTCTACCACTCTCAGGCAGAGTGGCACCACTGGCAGGACCAAACGGTGGATTGTTTATCGTACTGTATTGAATTTCCTCTGTAACATGGCAACCACTTAGATCTGCTAAATTACCTGTCGGGCTTGCCCAGTCCACACGTGCTCTCAGTCCAAAATCGAGGTTTCGTGCAGTCCGTGTGCTACGAGGATTAACAGGGTGGATACAACTTGCAGTGGGACTGCTCCCACTACAACTTGGGATACTCCCTCTCAGTGTCTGTGCACTCTCTCTTCGATTAATCGAATCGCTTTTTGCCCCGTCAAGTAATTGTGCTTGCAAAGTATCCATCCGGCTTGAAGGATACTTATTGATAAATTGTAGAATTCCTTTCTGAAAAAGTGAACTATTATCATTCGCATTTTTAGTCAGCGCTTGCATGAATTTTGGCATATAGCCTTTGGAAGCCAAGAGTTGGCTAAAGGCATTGGATTGGGGTTGAATCCTTTTTGCCGCTCCTTGCTGTACAACATGTGTTAATTCATGCCCCATTAGTTTGACATCGGTAGCTTTTTCACCTTTTCCTAACCAGATGTCTGACCCATTAGTAAATGCCCTTGCTCCCAGAGTTCGATTCAAATTAGCTGCTTCAGAATCAGACTTTACTCTGACATTACTAAAATCGTACCCGGTTTGAATACTCATATATGCATTCATCTGCGGTGATAAGCGACTTCCACTGCCTTTGCTGTGAAGTATACGCCTCTCAATATTGGCCGGTACAGAACCATCCTTCTGAAAAGGTAATCCCTGTTTCCTATTCACAGAAAGTTTTCTTGAGCCTACAGAGTCTGACGATACTATGGGTCTTATGCTTCTTTCAGTAAGTCCTCCCAATGCACGAGGATCTAACGATGAGAGTAGTTTTTGCTGTACAGGAGTCATATTTGAGAGATCAGATAGACCCCCCTCGGTAGATATTGCCTCTGCGACCTGGTCTGCCTCTTGCTCATAAACATCACCTGGGGACCCCATGGTAAGCTTTTCCTGAACCTTGGGTGTAACCAATTCCTCCTCTTCCTCTTCTTCCGGCTGTCGCTGAATAGAGCCATTCAATTCTGTTTGAATCGGCTCTTCTTCTTCTTCCTCCTCTACTTCAACCTGCCGCTGCACTCCCGGCTCCGGCATCCGCATCACTTCGTCCGCCACCCGGTTCGCCTCCTGTTCATACACATCCCCGGGCTGCCCGATCTTGAGCTTAGCCTGCAAGGCCCCCGACTTGATCAGCCGCTGCACAGCCTGGTTGCCGATGGTTCTTTGAAGATACAAGATTCGATTAACAGGTGAACTATTAGATCGAAAATCAGTCTTTCGTCTGTGAGAAATCAGATTTTCCTTAATTATTACCGGTTTTTTGGAATTTACCGTAATTCGCTCTGCCATGTATTATCACCCCTACTCAATATTTATTATATTCATCTTATAAAGTACTTCTATTTGATTTTGATTTCAGTTCTGGGAATGAATAGATTTTCTCATTACTTTCATTGATCAGTTCCATCAACTCATGATTAACAACCCTCTTCTCATAGTCCACCCACACCTTCCATTTTTCATTATCCTCACAGTCAAACCCTGGGCAGGGCATAGGCCGCTGACCCACACCGTTCACCTATAACTCTCCCTGTCAGGATGCACGCAGTAACCATCATCAACGTGAGCTATCAGATAAGGCCTGCCAAACTCCCACCTGATAGCACAATCTTCTACATCCTGTCTTGACAGGGCAAAAGGAAACTTGCAGCATGCACGTGCAAACTGGTGCAGGGTGGTACCGAAATGTCGGTTCATGGATGTGCGTACACTGGAGGGCCACAGTTGGTTAAGATGCAAATTGCGCATCCAAACTCTTAATTGTGATCGGCCCAACGATGCCGTCCGCAATTAATCCATTTGCACTTTGGTAATTCCGAACCGCTGACACAGTCTCGTTTCCAAAGTCACCATCAGTACCAAATCTAGGTAGCGAAAATCCCAAATCCATTAGAGCCTGCTGGATTTTTTTAACTGCTGGCCCTTTTTCTCCTTTGCGAAGGAGCCGCTCATTACGCGCAATCGCTTGAAGGATTGGGTCGTCTGCGAAGCGGGGTGACATAAGGCTGCCATTAGCAGGTGGTCTGGGAATCCAAAGCTTATCTCCAGGATAAAGTTTATTTGGGTCTTTGCGTTTCTCGCGGTGTGCTTTATTTTTTTCGTGGTAATAGATATCTTTCCAACTCGACAAGCCATTACGTTTAGCAATTCCATCTAGCCAATCACCGCTTTTAACTGTATACCAAAAACCATCAGAGGGCTCAGTCTCTGTGGCACGTGGAATGAGCTGCCTGAGATCTGGACGATTGCCGATACGTTGAGTGCGTGGTCTTCCAGGCGCATCTTGCTGGGGCGAACCTGTAGTCTGGAGAAGATCCCTCGCATGTGTTGGAGTAAGAGGATTTTTACCTTGGGCTCTTAAAATGCCCTGGATGCAACCCATAGTACCTACAATGATGGGCGAAGCGCTAGAAGTGCCACTGAATTCGTCTGTATACCAAAAGTCCTCATTACTTCCACCTTGAAGGTCGCCGTATCCACATGTAGTCACTTCCCATCCCCAACCTTGAGTATCAATTAGTGCTCCGAAATTTGAGAAACCGCAGCGAGCTCTATCAACATAGGTTTCGCCGTTAACTGGATGAGCGTTCCTACCGTGGGTGCCTGCAGGTGGATTACCGGCACCTGCCATAATGGCACCAGAGTCACGGTTAGCTCGGTTAAATGGATTTGTCCAACTGACAGGAAAGCCTAAAGGTCGATTGTTATAAATTGGATCATCCAGGTTCTCTGCCCCATTACCCGCTGCTTCTATAACAATCACTCCCTTGCTAATAGCATAACGAATGGCGTCAAAATCATCTGGCCACCATTCAATAGCGATATAGCCTCTTTGATCATTTCTTAACTGGAAGTTATGGCGGGGTCCAGGGCGGTGAAGTTCTATAAGGATGATATCCCCAGGATTGAGCATATCAGCTGCTTGGCGAATCGCTCCGGATGAGCTAAGCTCGCCAAAGATAGATATAGCACGTACATTAGCATCCGGACAGATACCATTGATTCCAAAGGTATTACGGTCGCCGCTAAATTCACCAATAACTGCTGTTCCATGGTTTCTCCACGAAATATTTGTGGTTGGTGTACCACCCACTACGCCACCTTGATTTTGTAGAAGATCTTCGTGCGTGAATCGCCAGGCGCCCTCGATGTCAATTATCTTAACACCTTGCCCGGCACCGCCTGGTAGTGTCCATGCATAACGTGCGTCGATACCTTCAGGAGCTGTTTCAAGATATCCCTGCCGACCAGTAAAGTCAGGGGTTGATGGTGGTGCTTCTTCTCCAAAAGGCACCATGTCATTGAAAATTTTGGGAAGTTCTGTTTGTGGCTTCACATAAGCTGCTTGCACAGCTTCCAGTTTTGTCAGACTTTCTGCTATTTTATCTAAGCGTTCATCAGGAGCTTGCACACGATAGTAAACTGATAAATCCGGTAACTCTACAGCCGTAGCAGCTGTAAAAGATGAAGCTTCTTGCTTTAGCTTTTCTTCACTAACGCCGAACAATGGTTGGATGGTAATATCTTCCAACGAAAGGAAATCCGCCAAAGGCGTAACATCCGCACCTACAGCAGAAGCAACACCGACTTTTGTTACTCTGATTCCGACTTCAGGTCTTGCAATTACTATAAGTTCACGTATCATCGGCAAGTCTTCAGATGCGACGGACCCTCCTGCTGTTTTTTCCCTTATTGAATTTTTTTTACTTTCTTTTGTCATACAATTCCTCCTATTTACACTAAAATTTATTAGGGCATCTCATCCTGTGGTTTAAGATAAGCTGCCTCTATTTCCTTGCAATGCTGAAGTTGAGCAATCAACTGCTCAGCTATTGCAATATCCGGAACATCCACTGTGAAATACGGCGCAAGATGTGGATCATCCATACCTGGATTAATTGGTTTCAGTTCAACACCGAGTTCTGCTACTGTTTGTAATAGCTTCTCAGATGCATTCGTGATTGGCTGTTTTTTTTGTAGTGAAAGTGCCACATCCATTCGCACTCGAATTGTCACATAGATTATAATTCCCCCTTGTATAATTTAAAAACAGGATGTCTGCTTTAAAATTTTCATAATGACAGATGTTATTTTTATTTTATAGTCATCTGCATGATTTATGAGAAAAAAATAATTTTTTTAATAAACAATCTGACCATTCACACATAGATACCAATGCCCGTACAACATGACCGCAGAGAAGTTCTTAGAGAATTTCCAATAAATATCTTACCCCAAGACATGCCTTATGGAACCTCCAACGCTTCAATTGAACATTTCTTGTGTCGATCACTGGGAGGTTATGGGTATGATATTATTTGTGAGTTCTCTTACCACACTGTCCCTGCATTTTTCGCAGTGTTATACATCCAATTGATCATTACACAAAGAGACAAATTCTTAGTCTTTATTTTGGCTGTCTGTACTATGTAATACACGCATTAGATTTCGATTCGTTGTTTTGCGACAAAATGATTATCTTTAAAACCTTGCAGCTCTATAAGTGATGCACCCTGTTGCGGAAGTGTCAGATCAAATTGGCTTGGACCATCACTAACATTTAAACTTTGCTGAGGTCTATCATCCAGGAATACATCAAGTCGTGAGATGTTTTCGGTCATGATTTCAACAGAAAGTGTTCCATCTTGAGAATGTGTTTCTGCAGATAGCTTATACACTGGCATTGTAGCAAGAATACCCGCAGCATGATTTATCAGATCAATATTACCATTGAGGATATCTTCCTTCGTCATCTCGTGCTTATGATCGGGAACAACCCCGAGATCTTCTAATGGCATTCCTGCACGTTCATTGACACGTAAAAAACGTCTGATCGAAACACGCATACCTGCTTCATTTGGCAAGGGTTTGAATGGGGAGTTTGGTAATGGTTGGAAAGGAGGGGTTTGTTCACTCATTAGGAGTTGGAGAAGCTCGTGGGTCCATACGTTCGCGCCGCCAGCTCCGGTATTCCAGCTTGTACCCAGTATTGGACCTATATTATTGTCCTGAAAGCCAGCTGCAAAGATATCTGTTGCACTATAGCAAAGAGCATCTGTGATCAATATTACAGGACCGTAATATTTCTGACCAACGATATTGCAGGATTCCTTGGAAGTAATTGGGAAACCTTGCGAAAACGTGGCACCGGTTTCAACTGCCCGATGTATTGATCCGACCCAGGAAGACAGGTCGAAATCCTGCAAAAGATTTGAAGGCGAATGGAGACGACATATCTCAAGGGTTAATGGTGTATTGATGAACTGTGCTGGTTCAGGACTTATTCGTTGAGGTGCTAGCACCTGGAGCAGACGTTCACTGGCGTAGATTAGTCCACCGCCATTACCGCGTACATCAATAATCAGTCCATTTTGGGATAATGATTCCGTCAGGCGAACGAATTCTGCAACAAACTCGTCAGCATTTCCAACGTCAAATTCAAAGATCCTTATATAACCAAAGGTTCCATTAGAAGTTTCCATATTACGAGCCATGAGCACTGTTGGCATTGAGGTTTCCAGGCCAAGAGGAGGAGCTGCACGTTTTATTTCTGCTTTAGCAATCTTTTTCTCGGCTGCCACAGCCTCTGAAGCGAATAGTACTTTTTTTGCCTGGTGGATTGCTGCGGTTTTTATATCAATACCTAACGCAGTCGCCTCTTTAGTTAAAGAATTGGGATCAACCATGGTAGTTCCAGGTTCAGGTGAGAAAACAAGCCAGGGCTGTCTAAATTCCAGCTCTGCACCATCCATTGAACGATATCCAATAACCACCCACTCCTCGTCAGGAGGTAATGTGATTATCATTGGACGGATGGTCAGACTATCAAGTCCTCTTGCGTGTCGTGCTTCCAAATTGCTGCCTGCTTGTCGATCGGCATTGAGTTCCACTGCTTTTTCAATTGGGATTCCATTCCAATAAAGTACTTCAACGCCTGATTTGAATGTGGGGTGATCAAGCCAAATATTTGTTACCAGGTATTTCTGTTGATCATTTTCGAAACATTCCTCTATCAGGAATGGGAGGTAGGCTGTCTTATCATTGAAAGGGGCTGGTAGCAAATAATTTGTATGGAGGTCGCGCACCGATGTGAAGATTTCAGTCATCTCATTATGGAATCGAATTTCATTCGGTATTTTTTCTTCAGTTATCCGGTCAAGCCGGTACTTGAGCAATTTCAACCGTTGGACCGGATCAACTGCATGCATGGCCCTCTTGAGTGGCATATGTACGTAGGTCGTTTCCAGTAATATGAGAGCCTGTTCGACCAGAAGCCTCATATCGGAAAGCGATAGTTTACCCGTGGTTTCTAGAAATGTTTGCAGATCGGTTGAAGCTGCTAATTGCGGTCTGATCTCTTCGTGGACACTTTTCGCTAAATCACCAATGTCCATTTTTCCTTTATTAAACGATTTGCTTTGTCCTGATTCAGGTTTTATTTTTTCTGATGTTTCTTTTATTTTTATACTTTTCGACATATATAGGCCTCATTTTATATTTTATAATACAATTAGACAAAAAAAATATCAGCTCTATTTTGAATGCTGGCAATAATGTGGTTTTAGAGCAATACTCAGAATTTCATTGGAAAATTTATAACATTTCCAGACAAAATGTAACTCGACATTGTAAGATTAAACACTTGTTCATTTATAATATAGTATTTTGCGTAAACGATTATATAAAGTATGAAATAAAAGAGGCATAGGGTCTTTTTTTCTTCCTTATAGTCATCAGAGTTCGGTTAAAGTATTCGGCAAAACACTATAGTTACGATTATGGGGAGCTTTCGCCTGATATAATTGCCATTGTTGCTTATGTTTGATTGCTTGTTATTCGGCTCTGAGTTTGCTGAACTGCATGCGCCATCAGCCTTCGCCACTCGTTCGTCCCTGGCGAATACTGCCCAGCTCCAAACACCACATCCTGCCCCAGCGTGTAAGCCAGCGCATCGGTATGCACTCGCACCTGGTTAAAATCATACACAAACCGCGGCTCAAAATAAGCACGCTCGGATTCTGCCAGAGGCCGCCTCTTGCCGACCACCGATGAATCGCGCAATCGTCAGAACCAGCGATCCCGCACGACAACCCCGTGTCCATGCAACAACAGCATCCGCCCCCGCAGATAGCGACGTATACGATACTGGTTGTTTTGCCTTCTCTGTCGCATGTTATCGAGATTGCGCGGTTTTACTGGTCAGCTGGGGTGCGGTGTGATATCACAGAAACTCGGGTAACCTGCCATGACTCTCCGGGGATCAGGGATCGCATGAGAGAAGGGCGGCGCTCTCGTATGGTCACTGTTTCCGGTAGCGCTGGCAGGATGTCGACATCAGTGTATTCGATGGCGTCACCCCCGGATATGCCACGCACGATGTCTGCGCGATATGGGGGCACCCTCGTCCCGGGTGATGTCACCTGATGAGTGGAACCGCACGCCAGGGCGCATTTGGGCAAAGGCGTCGTGGAGGCATACGGTCGGGTGCACGAGGGCGATGGACCGCAGCAAGGGCTCTTGCACCTTCAAGTTTCGCTGGAGCGCTTAACCCGGCTGATGATAGTCATCCTGCAGACGCCAATCAATACGATTTGAATGATCAACAGCACTCTTATCTGTAGAGGATGATCGCTGTCAGTTTCGTCTCTCCGGTTTTGTGACCTTTTCCTGCAATAAAACCTAATTCATTTATAGTTACAACTTTTTATTAATATTTATATAGATATCTATTTATATTAAATACCGCATACTATATAATCATCATAATGCTCATAATGATGTGAAAAACAGATGATAAATAAAGTCAACATCAAATCCCAACAAGAAGTTCAAAAACAGTTTTACCACCACTTCTTTAAGCAGATCAATATCCAGCATATCTTCTTTTTCTTAGCCTTTATTATTTACGGTATTGGAGACGGTGTAACAGGTGCAATATTAATGAATACCAAAGGGATTTATGCAGAATCGAACCTTTTTTTCAGGTTTTTATATGAAACCTTTGGATTAATGGCGTTCATTGCTACAAAAGTCTTATTGACTTGTATTCTTTTATTGGTAGCATTTATTATTTACAAGTTATCTAATGGGCATAACTATTGGATGATCAATGGCTGGCTAGCTGCTCTCTCTATAGGTGGGATCATGGCAGTATATGCCAACTTACGGGCAGTGATAGGTCTTCCATACCCTAATCCTAACAGTATTATATTTCTTTATATCATCCTGACATTTATCCTTGTAGAAACCGGTGATTATATAGACAGAAAACACAATATCATCACGCACTGTAAAGGCCTGTGCGTTTACCGCCCGTGCAAACTAAGCCACCTGTGCACCCGTATGCACCTTTATCTGATTAAAATCAGCTCCAAACCGCGGCTCAAAATAAGCATGCTCGGATTCTGCCAGAGGCCGCATGCCTCCGACCACCGATGAATAGCGCAATCGTCAGAACCAGCGATCTCATACGACAACTCCGCGTCCATGCATCAACATCATCCGCCGCCGATCCGGTCTTGCCAAAGCCCACATGCGACCGCATCGAGACCGCTCCCGGGGGGTGCGAACCACGCCTTCCATCAAACAGCCATAGTACAAGGATGCGCTGTGGCAGATTTTTGATTCTTCTAATGATTATTCATAGGTACATAACAGTGAAGCAGTATTCCATACTTCTTTGCAGCTTCTTCTATCTGATTAAAACAACACCGCCATTTTACTTAAGGAATTCTGACGACGCCTTCTAATTGGCTGAGAGGTCGTGCTTTCGAGCTGACACCATCATTATTAGTTCCTGCATGAACATTTCCTTCTATTGTAGTCACAAAACTTCCCCAGTCTCCCAGGACAAAACCAGCATGTCCGCTTCCACCAGCGCTAATGCAAGGGTGACGGGTATCATCGCAAGGATGGGATGATGGAGGGGAAGGTTGTTTAAAAAAGATATCTCCTCGAATTGGCCTGAGTCCAGAGGATATCCGGTGATACCATCCCATTCTTTGTCCCCAATTTCTTACACTGACGGCAGCACCGCCCACACCATTAGAAATACCTGCCTGATTCAAGCACCATTTGACAAAATAAGCGCACCAAGGCTGGCCGCATTGATACCTGATTCCGTTATGTACGACTGTCCCCCTCCCTCTTCGACCACCCAGATATTTGTCCACTTCCGCATTCGGGCCGCGATTGGAGCAGGGGGGAAACTCACGTACAGTATTATCCCACTCACCCACCGCAATATTCAATGCCCGCACGGCATCACCTGGAGTCCTTTGCAGCACATGTCGTATTTTTTCACCACTGTTCTGCTGCTGCACCACATGCGTCAACTCGTGTGCTAGTAGCCTCCGTCCCTCGCTCATCCCCGGCGCGTATTGCCCTGTCCCAAATACCACATCCTGTCCCACCGTGTAAGCCCGCGCATTCACCGCCCGCGCCGACTCCGCCGCCCGAGTATCCGTATGCAACCGCACCCGGCCGAAATCATAACCAAACCGCGGCTCAAAATAAGCACGCTCAGATTCTGCCAGAGGCTGGCCGCCGCCTTTGATCGCATTGATCTGCGATTCGAAATTATTGGAAACTTCAGAAGCTGCATCCTCCCTGCTCTTCGCTTGAAGCATCTCTTCTTCCTCTTCTTCTTCACCCTGTCTTTGGACTACAGGTGTAATTTGATCAACAAGCGGTTTTATCTGAAGGATTTCTTCCTCCTCCTCCTCTGGCTCAACCTGCCGCTGCACCTGCGGCTCAGGCATCCGCATCACAGCCTCCGCCACCCGGTCCGCCTCCTGCTCATACACATCCCCGGGCTGCCCTATCCTCAGCTTCGCCTGCAAAGCCCCTGACCTCAATAACCTTTGCACAGCCTGATTCCCTACAGTCCTCTGGAGGAACAGGATGCGGTCAACCGAAGGATTCACAGATCGGAGATGATCGGTCCTTCGCATTCGTGAATCAGAATTATCCCTATTCACCTCTGGCTTTTTTACATTTAGACCAACTCTTTCCCCCATCTTTTGTCACCTACCTGTTTCGTACTTTTACAATATGGTTAACAAAGCAATACATAATTTCATTCTCAGTTATCACTTCACAAAATACTCCATAAATTCATTAATACTTCAACTGGTCATAACAATTTGAGAAAGTTTAAAATCATCAAATGTTGCATTCCTCTATCTGTTTTAAAAAATAATTTTCACGTTTTAATTTTTTCTAAACTCTCTAACTCAAACCTAAGAACTTTATTTCCAAGCCACGATACTCGACCACCATGGCATAAGCAGAACTCTCCCCATCGTTTGTATAATACTTCAAGTTACCCATACTAAAGAGCAAAGAACCCACTTTTTTCTAATCCTTCTCTTTTGATTTAGATCTTCTTGAGTTGAAATAACTGATACATGTCGCAGCAATCGTCATTATTGCAGCAACCAGAGTTGCTATAGCTACCCAATTGATAGGTTTTTTTTTTAGTTCTATTTGTGCTTCGTTAGATTTATCTCCTTCACCAGCATAATTTACAGCACTGATCTGGTAGTAATATTTCCGGTCATAAATTACGTTCTTATCATAAAATTCCTGTACATTTCCAACTACCTCCACCAAATTCTTATTTCTTCCTGTGTCTGTACTTCGATAGATATGGTATTTTATTATGAGAGTACCGCCATTATCCAATGGTGCAACCCATTTGAGTTTGACATAGTTATCATATTCATCTGCTTCAAGTCCAAGAGGTGCCGAGGGGGTGATTCTACCAGATGTTGGAGTTACTATTACCTTATTGGTTTTTATTCCTTCACCAACAGAATTTACAGCACTGACCTGGTAATAATATTCCTTGTTATTGGTAACATTATTGTCAATATAACTCAGTTTGCTGCCAATTGTCATAAGCAGCGTCTTCTCTTCTTCTGATGTTGTACTGCGATAGATATTATATACTGTTATTGGAGAACCGCCATCTTTAGCAGGTGCATCCCATATGAGTTCAACAAAGCCATCATGTGGAATTGCCAGGAGGTTTTGTGGTATTAAGGGCTCTGTTGGACTAATATCAATTTGATATATTATTCCTTTATCATATGAGGCAACCCATAGATGTCTGCCATCCCATGCCAAACCCCCGGGATATGAACATGGTGCTTCAAAAGAAGAAACTACAGTAAAATCCGATGGATCAAGCTTGACAATCTCATTATCACTCGATAACCACAGATATTCATCAGCATATGTTAATGCAGTATTCTGTCCCGTTTCTACATTGGCAGGGATATAGAAATCTATTAATGAACCATCTATTGGACTTAATTTATATATTTTTTTACCTGGATATCCATATACTAAAAGATAGCTGCCGTCCCATGCTAAATCAATAGCAAATTCATCAGGACTTAGAATTGTTGAAATTATCGAGCAGTCCGAAGGATCCAACTTGTAAATCCCGCTTCCAGAGCTGTCAGCCACCCACAGGCAAGTTCCATCAAAAGTCAAACCGCCATAACGATCAATATTAGCAATTGAGGGTTTGTATTTGCCCAATACCGAACCATTCACAGGGTCCAGTTTATATATACCACCATTTTGCATATAAGAAGACATCCACAGATTGTTACCATCCCATGCCAGACCATTTGGCTGTGTCCCCTCAGGGGCAGAAAAAAAATTTATTGTTTTACCATATTCTGCGTTTGCATTTTCCAGAACAATCCCTTGCATCCCAATTAGAAGGCTTATTGTTAATATTACAATAAATAACTTACTCATGATGTTTCATCTCTTTTAACTAATCAATCTCTTCGACCAGTATATCATCATAATGGACTTTTCCGTCGCCTAATGTTTCCAGTTCTATTCTTCCATTCTTTAAAGGATTATCATCAATATACTCTGTTACAGGCTTATCATTTACATACACTTTTATCAGATTACCTTTGCAGACTACCTTTACTGTGTACCATTCGTTATTCTTCAGATTTATTTTTTCATTCGTGAGGTTATAATGCTCACCATTAAATGTTTTGGATATAGAGGCTGTACCAAAACCAATTCCAATAAAATATCTCCACAGATCTTCGTTAGTGTTTCCCTGTTTAACTATAAGGTGACATCTTACACCAGGAGATCCCTGATTATTTTGTATTTCTTTAACTAACTTTATCCTAACTTGCAAACTGTAGTCATCCCATTCCTGACCAATATTTGGTCCTATACGCGCATGTCCATTTCCCAATAATACATGGTTATTTGATTCTGGTTCTGAAATGACACTATAAGGTGCAGATTCATATATAGGCCACACCAACCAATTTTCAGGCATACCGCTCTCAAAATCTTCATAAAGATCTATTTTTACTTTTAGGTTTTGTGTAATTTCGCTTGACCATTGTCCATGATTATCCTTAACTTGCAGGATTATCTCATGTGATCCTGAGGTTAAACTTAAAGTGGAAAATGTCATTTGATCGCTTAGATATCCGTCTATATTTGATTTCCATTTATATTCGGTTATAGAATCCCCAATATCCAGATCATCTCCATGGCCCACGAATGTAACAGATTGTCCTTGCAAAGCCGGGCTTGGGTTGATTGAATCTATGAATGATTCAGGAGGATTATTGGTGGGAGTGGATGTATGTGTAGCTGTAGGGGTAACTGTAGAAGTGGTGGTAGGAGTAGCTGTAGGGGTGGTGGTAGGAGTGGTGGTAGGAGTGGTGGTAGAAGTGACGGTAGAAGTGGTGGTAGGAGTGATGGTAGGAGTGGTGGTAGAAGTTAGTACAGGAACCGCTTCTTCTATAAATAAAGATATTCTCCCAGTCTTAGTTCCTACGTTTGATGTCAAGATTATACTTCCTATATGATTGTCAGGACTCATACCAGCACTATTAACACTAACGACAATTGTACCTGAATTAGTTCCACTGTTAGGAGATACGATAATCCAATCCTGGTCACTACGAACCTCCCAATCCAGAGTTCCACCTCCCTCATTCCAGATTGAGAAAGTCTGATCCTGGGTATCATGTCTAAAATTAAAGTTAATTGGGTCTGGATCTATTGATAATTCCGGATCATTCGGTAACGCAAATAAGACTATAGCCAAACCGGTCAAAACGATTCCAACTGCAGCAACCTTTATCCAGATCGATTTATCAGGCACAGGAGTAATAGTCTTGGATAAATTGATACATCTCAAATTTTTTAATACTTTCATTTTTCCACTCTTAATATTAAATCCTTTTCTACTGACTTCATATCCAATAGTCTGGTTCAAGAACTGCTGACTAACAGTAAAAGAAAATGATGGTGTGAAGCTGGGATACTAAGCCGCAACGGAAGTGAAGGTTATAAGCCCCGAAATTCTTCTGATCTTGGAAGCCGATGTTATCTGTGTAATAGAAGGCAGCATTCACACCACCATTAGTCCGAACCTCCAGTCTTGGAATATAGCAGAGAGTTCTGGGACATAGCAAGGTGATGTGAGTCCAACGGGGTTTAAGACCGCATCATGGTACCATACGGAGACTATGGGAACTCGGGAGGCCCAGGGTGTTCTTCATTGGGAAGTATGCAATGTCAAGCACTCCCAAAGCCGAAGATATTTCATTCGCTGTATAACCTGAAACCGTAGAGTATGTGCTTCTGAAGAGTCGGATGAGAGAAATCTTCATGTCCGGTTCTGTGAGGGGGCTCATAGTAACCTCAGGGCTATTCCTCCAACAGGAGGTGCGCTATGGGCTCTACTCGACATATCTTATAGGAATTCTTTGGTCGACATATTCTATTATAGGATAAATTCCTCCGATTACAGATCCGCTTCTTTTGAAATATTCCTTAGATGTTCGAGATGGTCGACTGTCCTTGTAATCGGAATAAGTTTCGACATACAGTCTATTAGGCTCAATTAGAGTCAGTTTCATATTACGTAAAACAAAACTTTCATCCCACATAACAGTGGCAGTGTCTCCGTTTATAGAGCCACTTTCTGTACCCCAATCACAATCTGTAGGAGTACACGCTCCCCATGCATGAACAGACAATTGTTTACCTGGTTGCGTAATCTCCAATTTTGTATTACCACCAGTATTTGGATCCTCATTTACCCAAACACCTACAAAATTTATTTCTAATTTTGCATTGACAGTCGTAGTTTCTCCAGCTGTCACAGTAACTTGTTTAGTATAATCTTTATACCTACTTTCAGTTATCTTGATAGTGTGAGAACCTACTGAGACTCCTGATATTGTTTTTGGAGTTGTACCTTTATTAGAACCATCAAGATAGATATTAGCTCCTGATGGTGTAGAAGATACAGATATAGCACCAGTTTGTTCATCAAGGTATGCATTGACAGGCGTTGTTTCTCCAGCTATCACAGTAACTTGTTTAGTATAATCTTCATACCCACTTTTAGTTATCTTGATAGTGTGAGAACCTACTGAGACTCCTGATATTGTTTTTGGAGTTGTACCTTTATAAGAACCATCAAGATAGATATTAGCTCCTGATGGTGTAGAAGATACAGATATAGCACCAGTTTGTTCAACCAGGTTTGCATTGACAGGCGTTGTTTCTCCAGCTGTCACAGTAACTTGTTTAGTATAATCTTCATACCCACTTTTAGTTATTATGATAGTGTGAGAATCTACTGAGACTCCCGATATTGTTTTTGGAGTTACACCTTCATGAGAACCATCAAGGTAGATAGAAGCTCCCGTAGGTATAGACTCTATATTGACAGAACCTACTGTTGGTTGTTCACTTGACACAATTAAGTATATATTCACTTGTTTTGGTTCACCACCATTTGAATCTATAGTAATAGTGCCGCTATAATTTCCAAGACTCAACCCTGCAGTATTAACAGTTACAGTAACCTCTCCTGAATTAGTCCCACTTGTTGGACTCACTGTTATCCATGACCGGTCAGTACTTATATTCCATTCTAAAGTTCCGCTTCCGTTATTTAATATCGAGAATGTCCTGGAATCTGTATTTCCTTCATTCATTGTGCCATAATCGAGATTAAGTGGATCCGGATTTGTAGACAATTTAGGCATCTCTACTTCAAATGTTAATGTAACAGTTCTAACATCTGATATTCCAGCTTCATTTGTAGCTGTCAGGGTATAAGTAGTACTTTCATCTGGAGAAACCTTTTCTTCTCCAGTATAACCCTTTGTTCCTATTTCAGGTTCGATAGTAACACTTTCAACACCCGAAACATCCCAGCGTAATATGGATTCCTCTCCAATAGAAATTTGATAAGGATTTGCTGTAAAAGACTTAATTTCTACTAAGTCTGTAGGCTCTCTTCCAACAGTCACGGTAATACTTTTAACATCTGATATTCCAGCTTTATTTGTGGCTCTAATAATGAAAGTTGTATCTTCAGAAACCCATTTTTCAATTGATCCGGTTGATTCATCCACAGGTCCGATTCCATCAATAGTAATGCTTGCATCATCAGAAACATGCCAGTTTAATTTCGTATTACCTGCAACGTCCATAGACTTTGGTTCTGCACTAAAGTCGTGAATCTTGAGTTCATCACTTGGAGGAATAGACAAATATATAGTCCCCATAGTAGTACCTCCATTTGATTCCACAATAATATTTCCGGTATAGCTTCCAGAACTCATACCATCAACATTAACACTAACAGTAACAGTACCTGAATCAGTTCCGCTTTCAGGAGAAACGACTAACCAATCCCGGTCACTGCTGACTTCCCATTTCAGGGTTCCATGTCCTTTATTTGATATTAATATAGTCTGATCTCCGGTTTCAGGCCTGAAGTTGAATATAACAGGACCTGGATCCATTGATAATTTCGGTTCTTCTTTTAGTAAAACCGGTAATGCAAATGCAACTATAGATAAAACCGTCAATGCTATTAATACAACAGCAACCTTATTCTTATCCCAGAAAGGTACATATGTATCTAAATTAATGCATTTTAGATCTTCTATCAACTCAAGTTTCCCGCTTTTAACCTTAAATCCTTCTTTACTCACTTCATATCCTATGCTCTGATTTAAGAACTGGTGGCCAGCAGTAAAAGAAAATGAACCGTCTTTACCAGAAGTTTGCTTTATAATTTTATCACCCAGACTAAAACTGATACTGGCATCAGCCAGTGGACGATCCGCTTTATCACAGATCTTTCCTTTTATCTCTATTTCAATTTCATTCATCAGAATATCTGACTTGATTTCTAATCTATCGATCTCAGATGAAATATTCTTCTTTATGAAACCCTCTTTTTGGATAATAAAGTCCAGTGTCTGACCTGTATAATCTTCGTCTGCCGTGTATTCATATCCACCCAGCTCATCAGAAGTGATGGCAACTATTTGCGTACCTTCTATACTGAGTTTGATACTTGCAGCCTTAACAGGATCACGATTCTTTGAATTTCGAATAGTACCAAATATCCTTGTTTTCTCTTTTGTTCCTTTTTCAAGTTTATTCAATAGAATATCTGACTTAATTTCAGCTTTATCAATCTCATAAGAAATGTTCTTTCTTTCAAAACCTTCTTTTTGAATGACAAAATCTAATGTCTGCTCCAGATATTCTTCCTCTGTTGCATATTCATATTCACCCTGCCCATTAGTAGTAATAGAAGCTATCTGCATACCTTCGATACTAAACCTGATGTTTGCCTCTGCAACAGGGTCTTTATTCTTCGAATCACGAATTGTTCCAAATATTCTAATAATATCACCTTCTGTTTAATAACTACTCTTCAACTCTATTATTTTTTGATTTCTGATTAGTATAAATTTTCTCATTACTATCATCTATCTGCTTAATCATCTCATCATGAATTACCATCTCTACAAAATCCTCCCACACCTTCCATTTTTCATTATCCTCACAGTCAAATCCCCGGCAGGGCACAGGCCGCTGCTCCCACACCGTACACCTGTAACTCTCTCTATCCAGATGAACACAGTAGCCATCATCGTCGTGAGCTATAAGGTAAGGTCTGCCAAATTCCCACCTGATAGCACCCCCTTCCACATCCTGCTTTGACAGGACAAAAGGAAACTTACAGCATACCAATTAAAACTTAATATATCGAAAATGCCTCGCATTTTCTAATCTTCAGCTCCTTTGGAGCTTCAGTCAAGAAAATACGAGTGTCAGCGAGGATTTTCTTCCTGAGCAGCTCGATAAGTATATGGAAAAACGAGGTGGCCTTTAAGGTCTTAAACTCATAGAGTAATTGATAGGATTTCCTTTCCAGGGTTTCGTTATCTTATTTATAATGAATCTTTTCTAGCCTATTATGTGTGGGTTGCACCATTGGATAATGGCGGTACTCCCCCCCCCCCCCCCCCCCCCCCCCCCCCCCCCCCCCCCCCCCCCCCCCCCCCCCCCCCCCCCCCCCCCCCCCCCCCCCCCCCCCCCCCATAAAAAAGATCCAGGCTTATTTCCCCTTTAGCCTTTCCACCATTTGAATCAATGTAGATTATTCCTTCATAGTAGTCTGCATCCAAACCTTTAGTAATGATTTTAATAGTAATTATATTATCATTGACTCCTTCTGCAGGATCAATGGTTATCCATTCTTCTTTGGTATGAATTGACCAATGTAGATTTCCATCTCCAGAGTTCGAAATTGAGAAGGTCCTTGTATTTGCTCCAATTATATTGAAATGAGTTCCAAGTTCAAATTCAAACGAAGGTGGATTGGGATCTAAAGCCAATTCTGGCTTTTCAACATGCACTGTTACGGTTTTAGCATCTTTTCCTGCATCATTTTCAGCTGTCAGTATATAAGTAGTTGTTTCATCTAGAAAAACATCGGTATTTCCAATTCCACCAATTTCTCCGATTCCATTATCGATAGTTACAGTTTCAACTCCAGAAACATCCCATCGCAATGTGGATTTTTCTCCTGGGGAAATACTCTCGGGATTTGCAATAAAATAATGGATTACTGGTGAGTCAACGGATTTAACATACACTGTGGTATCTCTTACGTCAGATACTCCAGCATCATTAGTAGCTCTGAGGATGAAAGTGGTAGTTTGTTCAACCCATCTGTTTATTGAACCCTCTGATACTTCCACTGGTCCTACTCCATCGATAGTAACGCTAGTAGCACCGGAAACTTCCCAGCTTAATGTGGTTTCACCTTCCAGCTCATCGATATGCTCAGGATCAGCCTCAAAGTAATGAATTCTTGGTGGGTCCACGGGTTGAACATACACTGTGGTATCTCTTACGTCAGATACTCCAGCATCATTAGTAGCTCTAAGGATGAAAGTGGTAGTTTGTTCAACCCATCTGTCTATTGAGCCCTCTAATACTTCCACAGGTCCTACTCCATCGATAGTAACGCTAGTAGCACCGGAAACTTCCCAGCTTAATGTGGTTTCACCTTCCAGACCATCGATATGCTCAGGATCAGCCTCAAAGTAATTAATTTCAGGGATAACTTCTTCAAGGACCTCAACGACCACTTCAACACTATCAACCTCTTCTCCATTTTCATTTATGATTGTTAAGGTGTACGTGGTAGTCCTGGCAGGATGTATTTCTACTGATCCAGATAGTCCTACACTTCCAATTTCAGGAAATATAATGACATCTGCAACATTAGAAACACTCCAATGTAATCTTGAACTCTCCCCGGGATTTATAATATAAGGATCAGCCCAATAATCATTGATTTCTGGATGATCATTTAATAATCCCGGTAGAGCATAAAATGCAGTAGCTACTATTCCAGTGATAATTAATATGGCTATTGGGTTTTCTTTAGCAGTTACAATTAATTTCTCTAGAAACGATAGCTCGCGAAGTGGTTTTAATTTGATTTCTTGATATAATTCTTCAGTTACCTTTATTTCTCCCGATGCTATTTCAAAACCACCAAGTTCTGCTTTGTATTGTATTGTTTTATCTTTGAATTCGGGTTTAAGAGTTATTTTGACAATACCATTCTTATCAGAAATGCCAATTCCTACCTGTTCTCCACCTAAATCTAAACTAAGCTTAACCCCTTCCAATGGGTTCTTTTTCTTATCTTTTACACTTATTTTTGGTTCTATTGATTCTTCTGTCTCAGCAATCAATTTTATTTCAAGCTGTACTCCTTCCTTTAATTGTATTTTTTCAGTTTTAGTTTGAAATCCTGTTTTGTTTGCCGTATAATCAATGGATTTATTCAGATACTGTTCGGAAATATCAATCGAAAATAATCCGTCCTTATCGGTATTTCGGTTTATTGTTGAGTTACCTATTGAAAAAATGATACTTGCATTATCAAGAGGATTATCTGTTTCATCACAGATCTTACCTTTTATCTTTATTTCAATTTCATCCATCAAAAAATCTGATTCGATCTCAAATCTATCGATCTCATGTGAAATATCTTGTCTTATAAAACCTTCTTTCTGGATGATAAAATCTAATGTCTGTCCTACAAAATCTTCCTCTGCTGTGTATTCATATCCACCCAGTTCATCAGAAGTGATGGCAGCTATTTGCGTACCTTCGATACTAAGTGTGATACTTGCATCTTCAACAGGATCACGATTCTTTGAATTTCGAATAGTGCCAAATATCCTTGTTTTCTCTTTTGTTCCTTTTTCAAGCTCATTCAATAGAATATCTGACTTAATTTCAGCTTTATCGATCTCGTAAGAAATGTTCTTTCTTTCAAAACCTTCCTTTTCTATGATGATGTCCAATGTCTGCTCCAGATAATCTTCTTCTGTTGCATATTCATATTCACCCTGCTCATTAGTAGTAATAGAGGCTATCTGCATACCTTCGATACTAAGCCTGATGTTTGCTTCTACAACAGGATTTCTATTCAGTGAATCACGAATTATACCAAATATTCTAATAATATCACCCTCTATTCAATGACTACTCCTCAACTTTGTCATCATTATTAACATTTGAATTCTGACAAGTATAAATTTTCTCATTACTATCATCTATCTGCTTAATCATCTCATCATGAATTACCATCTCTACAAAATCCTCCCACACCTTCCATTTTTCATTATCTTCACAGTCAAATCCCCGGCAGGGCACAGGCCGCTGCTCCCATACCGTACATCTGTAACTCTCTCTATCCAGATGAACACAGTAGCCGTCATTGTCATGAGCTATAAGGTAAGGTCTGCCGAATTCCCACCTGACAGCACCTTCTTCTACATCCTGTCTTGACAGAGCGAAAGGAAATTTACAGCATATAGCCTTGCAGATATGCCGCCTGCTCTCACAATCGACCTCAGTTTCATGTTCAAAAGTATATTTATCACATTCCGGATCCTGGTACAAAAGCCCTAATTTACTTTCTACGAATTTATGTACCAGTCGCTGTGCTACCTGCTTTTTACGCTCATCCAGCTCTTCAATAGAGAGTATATCCTTTTCACTCAGCAGTTCGATGAGTGCGTAGAGGAATGAGGACGCCTCTAAGGTCCTGGTGGTATTGGCATTGATGCGTGTGTGAGTGTATAGAAGACCTCTGGTTATTTCCTTGAGAAGTTCATGGGAGTTGTTCTGGGTATTGGTTTGAGATTCTGGTTGCATGGTCTACCTCTATTCTTCTAATATATCGTAATACTTAAATCTGACACCAATTGTCTTATCAGACAGGTTCTTCACCATCAATCTATAGAAATATTGATCTTTATGAAAATTAACAACCCACCTCCACTCAATAGCCGAATCAGGAGTAGTTGGGAGTACACTCGTTATAAAGAACCTGTGTGTATTAGAAAGTTCAGAATGTACTTCTTTCTCAGAATTAGCCTCGATCTCGATCGGTTTTTCACCCAATATCTCTTCACTTGACCTTCTATGGGTCTTGAATTTTGAGATCGGGACCGATCTATCAATAATTTGATCCTTACCTACCATATCCTTATCAAGGTTTCCGGTCAATATGCCAGCGACATTAAGATTACCAGTATGTGTGGTATTATTGGAATTAACCTCTATCCCGTCATCGATACCTCTCATCACAGGCAGCTTATTCGAATCGGTAGGAAGCAGGAAGCTCAAGCTTCTAACAACCATATCACCTCCTACAGCACCTGCATATTTTCTATCCTCAATATCGATCTTATGGATAGTCATATTATCAGGATCCAGTATCATCTTTGCCAGCAAGATCTTTATTGCAGGCTCATCAGGCAACTCCGGATCGTACTTTATATCAGGGTGTTCCGTAATGCGGGAATATCCTTTTACTCCTGTCTCCTGAGTAGGGTCACTCTGGCTCTGGTCGTATGATATGGTCAAATAGAGCGTTGTTGCAGTAGCCGCAGAAAGGTCGATCCGCTCATCCTCATTGAGTATGATCTGCCTTCCCTGACCATCAACAGCCATACCACCTGAAACCATCACATACTTGGCACCACGCGTAAACACAACATCAAGACCGTATGCAATACCCCATGTATGCAGGTTCTTACTATGTGAGCTGATCGCATTCATGTGATACTGCTGTTCGTCCTTAAAATCGTTCTCCTCTAAGAACTGTCCGGTAAAATAGTTCAACCTTTTAATGGTCATACATTATCTCCTTAAAAAAAAGATTATCATGAATCTTCTATTTTGATATTTATCGAATAATTTGTATGTACAGGTTTTTCTGATTCAATAATTTTCTTAATTGCCTTTCGTTTGTTATTTATGGTCATATTATCAGATGCAGGCAGGTCCACATTGACAATAAAAAAATAGGGTGGTAGTCCACCTAATATGGTATTCTCTCCAACAGTCGATCTTATTCCTACCTGAAAAGGGTCTACTTCTTCAATAATATTTACATCATTTCCAGTATATATCCATAGATATTCTTCCAGTCCCTTTTTAGTCCCGCGCATTCGAAATATTGGAATGATACCAGCAATGACCTTTCTTTTTCTTTCAATATCCCAGTCCTCTTTCAATACAAGGGCTACCCAGCTTGCCAGCCATTCTAAGAATTCATCTACATAAATATTCATAAACTCTTGCGTATCTATATCCGTATTGAAATATTTCTTGAAGAGTTCTTTATTATTATTCCCAATAGGATGCAAAAAAGACGTTTCATCGAATATGAATGAGAAACGTGAATGAAATAATTCAGGAATGATATCAAGCACCTCTGCGATACCCTTTCTTCCATTTAATGCATCATCATCAATTCCGCTCAATATTTTTTCAAATATTTTAAGATATTGTGTGGTAAAAGGAACTTTCCCGTCTTTTACTGTATCGTAAAATACTGAAGGAAGATACTCCATATATTTACTTTTGGAATTCATCGGCTGCAACTTCCTCCATTACCTCTACTTCAACAGAAACATCAATAAGCCCGTCAATTGCTTTTATTATCAGATCATCATCGTTATCGATCACTACACTAACAGTTCGTTTAACGCCGTTGGTATCTTCTACAACCTGAACTACCTCATAAATGGTAAGGGGTCTTCCATACGGCCATCCGCTGCCTTTGGGACCACCTGTTAAAGGATCAAGATAATTCAAGATCCTTGTTCTTACATTTTCCTGGATAATCTCTACTTTTTCATATGAAATAAGTTCTATCTTCACATGAATTCCAACACCAGTATAAACAGGACTGCTCACTTCGATCACTGTTCCTATAAGACGTCTGGGATCTAAGTATTCTTTCACCTGCTCGATAAGTGCCTTATATTTATCTTTATCCCGCCTGTTAGATACAATGATTATCCTGACCTTTTCTTCTCTGGTAGACTGATCTACTATCGCCCTTACAACCTTTGCACGGTTTGCCATATTTTCAAGTTGATCAGGGTAGGCATCTTCAAGGAGTGATCTGTTTAGAAGTATAAGGGCTTCTCCATGTAATTCTTGTTTTTGCATCAATACTTTTGTCCTGTTACTCAGTTTCACTTCTGAAAAGGACTCTTCTTTGTTGATATAGCCGCTTTGGATCAACCTGTTCAATTCATCAATTAATGTTTGTTGAAGTAATGGTGATAACGGTGCTGATCTATCAAATCTTTCAAGCAGTCCCTTCATAGTTGAAGAAAAAGACTCATAGATAAAAAAGGATACAGGATCTTTGGCATCACGCAATTTAATAAGTAAACTGGCAGTATCCTTAAGATCACTGGCGTAGAACAGATCAGAGTCAGTAGCTTCAATAGCAAGTTCACGAAAGTCCTCTTTGGTTACTGCCCTGTACCGTGAATTTAAAAATTTTAAAGCTGCTGCTTTCATATCTATAATATTTTTCTCATTTCCTGTTTCGATCTCTAGTAGGAATTCAAGAATATCCCTGTGAGACCTGAAAAGATTAGGATCTGCCAACAAACGATCGATATCACCGATACCTGAGACTCCTGCTAAGAGCCGTAGAAAACTGACATATGATGCATCTGGTATTTTGTTTATCCTGTATAATGTTGACTCTGTGATCCAGCAAAGCATTTCAAGTATAGTAATACCAGGATCAGATACATTGTAATTTGTCCATTTATCAGTATAATTAGGAATAGATGCAAGCATCTCATCTACAATATCCTGATAGGTTTTAGTATCAAGATCAGGAAGTGTAATTGGCATATCTCATCCTTCAATTGTCACATTGATATTACCGCAGCAGGGCAAAGCATTAGGTTCGATCCGGATATGTTCCACACCTGATTTTTTATCAATTTTTTCTTTTTCGTCTTTTGTAAGTATAATTTCAGTAATATAATCCACACCTTCAATACCTTCGATTACCGCCGCTATCTTTGAGATAAAAATGTCCTGTCCAAACTCCCATCCCTTTCCATTGTGACCGCCTTGTAAGGGATGCAGATATAATTCAAGCCTTTTTTTTATCCTATCCATTACAATAGTACTTCCGGTCGTAATTAACGGCTTGAATTTCAAATCGATAGTAATTTCCTTATAGTCAGGACCAATTACCTCTATTTTATTAATAATTAAAAAAAAGACTCTATCTTTAAGATACCTTTCGACCATATCCAGAAGTCCAATGTCAGGTAGCGGAGCAGCACTATCAAATTTCGGCACTATGATAACATTTATCCTGTCATTATCAGGTATGCATTTTGCCCTGGCAACATATTGTGAGGATTCATATGCAAGCCACTCAAAATCCTCTTTAGTAATAGCTTTATTCCTGCTTTTAATGGTATAGGGTCCGCGTTCGATTGCCTGGTCAAGAGTCTCCTGGTTACTACCTCCGGATGATGGGATGTGGTTGGTCACACTTTCTATATTTGGAATGGCAGTTTTTAAAGATGTGATCATCCCGGCTCCTACATCACCCTTTTTACCACCTCCGCTTATGTACTTCCGTGCAATAATGTTATTTTTTCCGTTTTGAGGTATCATGCCCCTGATACCATCACCAAAAGTTATCCTGCCGTTTGCTCTATCAAGAATATAATGACGGCCTAGAGGATCCGAAAGTGCAAAATCCTTTATTTCATGCCATCTTACCCATATTTCCTGGATTTTACCTGATCCCTCCTGCATTTTTAATAAATCCCTCTGTTCCTTTGAGACTATAGAGGTTATTTCATTTTTTGATAGAACTCTGATCTCTTTTACTTCAATTACCTCTCCTTCAAGTATAGGTTTTTTTGAAAAAGAAAGTGTAAGATCACTGTGCCCGTTACCTGAACCAAGGATCTCATCCTTAACAGTTATATTGTTCATTGCCCGGACCGTATTTGGAAAAATACCTATTAATTTAGGGCAGGACACCCGATTACCCTTATTGATCTCCATTTTGATCCAGTACATTTCCCTTTCAAATTCCAGGGTACGTTTAATATCAGAAGGACCTACAAAACTTACAATCCCACCTGTTTCTAAGCAATCTGTTTCATCCTCAACAGTAATATCTTTCCATAAAACACCATTGAAGTATTTATATGCAAGATCAGTTGTTTCCTTAACAGTCAATAAATAATCCTGTTCTTGATCAAATTGATCTTTATGATCCGGATGTATAATTATATTGTCAGTTTCATTAAAAAGCTTCATCTTAAGCGCAAAAAAAAGGGTTAACGGCATATTTGCAATATTCTTATTAAAACCTAGATATAAAGCTGGCTTTTTATTTGAAGATGCAAATGGTTTATTTCCGGGTTGAAGGTCCTTAAATTGGAAATTGTTTAAGGTTTTAATTCTTTCAATTTCTTTTTTATGATAGCTGTATGAGATAGTTAAAGATTTAATAAAAGGAGGATGCTGATCTGGAATTTTATATTCAACTGCGACAGCAATGCCCATTTCAGTAAAAATCCTGGAAAAATCTTTTTTATATTTTTCATATTCTTCAGGAAATCGGTGGATTATATCATCAATACCTTTTGTCTCAAATTTTCTTTCATAATCATATATGTTTTTTACCCTTATCCATCTGTTCAACTGACCGTTGATTTCTAATGGAGGAATAGGAGGACAGATAAATCTAACCTGATCATCAGACTCTTTTTCAGTATCTATTAATTCCAGTAATTCCCATTCACTCCCGTTCCAGTATTCCCATGGATAAGTATTTACTTCAAATTTCCTGTCATCTTCAAACCCGAAATATAGAGAAATAGTAGCATTCTCCTTTGAAAAAGCCTCATTTGATCCTATGTAAAATGCAGATTTTTGCTTTGGTTCCTCTCCAAATGGATAAAAACCCATGGCCAGATCTACGGGGGTAATATTTGCAAAGGCAATATCAGGTGTAATGTGTTTTATGGATATATCTACAGTAATGTGAGAGATACTGGGTAGTTTAATTCCTTTGACTATTTGCATATCCTTCTTTGGTCTTGCTGATAACCAGAAACTCCTGACCCCATTAATATAAGTTGGTTCCAGCTTTTCTATATGAAAAGAAATATCTAATTCTTCTGCTCCTACGTTATAAAACTTAGGGTTTTTAACAGGATTCTCATTTCCGTCATACCACGCATAAAAGAAATCCCGCTTAAGATCCCTCCCTCTGAAATGAATCATTAGATCCACAGGCCGCTGGATATTGAGTAATATATCATCACCCAGATAGAGTATATGATCAACTGGTTTTTCATTGGAACTTTTTCCGAAGATTGAGAACCCATCTTCACTTCCTGATACAAATTCCGAATGATCAGTATATTTATCCTCCCATGGATTAAAAGAAAAAACAGCCGTAAGTGCAGCCGGAACAAGACTTAGATCCTGCCCTGTTTCAAAGACCACATCCGGATCCTGGGATGAAGCTACTCTTGTACCTGATGCAACAGTAGCAACCGATGAACCTTCTGTAAGATAGAATGTTAATGGGACCTCTGATGGTCTGGCCGACAGCAGATCTATTCCTGCAAAATTAAAAAAGGCAAGTCTTTGTTTATCCGGAATTTTATTAAGCTGTACAATCAGTGTCTCTGTCATCTTTGAAAAGAGTTTGAGCAATACCAGACCCGGATTATCAGGATCAAAATATCCAGCCTCATCATGAATGGTCAATTCAGGACAGTACGTCCTGGCAAGTTCCAGTGTCTGTTGATATATCTCTTCTGATGTCCTGTTATCCAGAACAGGCTTTTTATTTTGCATCTATCCCTCACCAAGGTAAAAAGGATATACAAGGTTATATCGTGTATTTGTCGAAATAGCCTTATATTCAATATCTACATTCATCCGTCCCTTTTCGTTATTATCAGGATTAGCATCAACGTTTATCAGTTTGATTCTTGGTTCCCATTTTTTCAAAGCCTCTTCTACATAAAATATTACAAGTGTCGCAGTGGATATATTATTAACAGAAAAAACAAGTTCATGTATCCCACATCCGAAGTCAGGCCGCATAACACGCTCACCTTTTACAGTACCAAGGATCAGCAGTATAGATTCTTTAATAGATTCTTCATACGCTGACCAGGTAACTTTTCCGGATTCAACTTTCAATGGAAATCCAAAACCGACTCCGAGAAAATCCTTTTCCATTCATATCACCCTATAAATACCGTACCTGCTGCAATTACCGTACCTGCTGGCATATCTGCAGGATCATTACAGGTCATTGCCATGTCACCATTTTTTGCAGCCATTTTTCCATTAATTTTTACCGTGACGCTTCCCATTTTTATAGTTGCTTTGTTTGTGGGAGGTTTCTGGAACGGTCCGCCTTGTGGAATATGAGGTGGAAGGTTCGAAGCAATCGAATCAACTGTTGCAGCTGGCATACCCATTATCTTTACATCAGGACTGAGATTATTATCAATAATACCCATAAAAGGATGAGGCAGTGGAGTTGGAACCGGACCCCCGGGTGTTGGTATCATAATAATATGAATATCTATTGCTGTGATCTGATCTCCCTGTTTAGCTGCCGGTAGTCCCATGATTAATTAATATTCACCATTGCCCCTTTAATGTTCAAGTTGCCTGATGCTTTAACATCCACACCGGAAGTTGCCTCTATCTTTGTAGAAGCAGTTGATTTTGTCTCAATATCCATTGCTTCTATAGTCACCTTTCCGTTAGGTGCTGATAATTCGATGTCCTTATCAGACGTAATAGAGATCGTATTATTCTTTGCATCTATGATTATCATATTTTTTTGGGTTTTATCCATGATCTTTATCTGTTCTGATCCATCACTATCATCAAGTGTTATCACATGCCCGCTCCTGGAGCGGATCATTCTTATGTTATTCTTTCCATCACTATTATTTTCAGGAGGTACATCCTTTCCATTCCACAATGATCCGATGACATACGGCATGTTAATATCACCATATTCAAAAGCCACTAACACCTCATCATCAATTTCCGGTAAGAAAAATGCACCTCTCTCTTTTCCTGCCATAAAAGAAATTACTCTTGCCCAGTTCGATTCATCCTCACCACTTAAACGGGGGATCTTGATCTTTACGCGTCCTAGTTTTTCAGTATCTTTATTATTTGTAACAATCCCGACTACAACACCATATATTCTTGAATCTGATCTATTTTTTGGCTCTAAGATATCAGTAATACTCATATGCCGGTTCTCCTCACTTTAAAGGTTGTTGTATATACTCCTTCCTTGATTGAGTGTACTGTAGAGGTCACATAATATATTCCGCTGATCCTTTCTCCGAACCCTTTGATCTCGACAGTCATACCTGCTCTTATCCCGGGATTCCCCATACATTCTCCCTCACCGGATATGAACTCTTTTAGCATAAGGTTATATTTTGCTATTGCAATATTCTGCGCTTCATCAGTATCAGTGACCATATCATCCAAAATGCAAACAGATGACGGTCCAAAAGCACTTTCTGAAAAGTAATAACCTGATTCTTCACCTGCCATTTTGGTATTCTCACTTCCGCTTGAAACAGTAGATATTATCTCTTCTTTTTTCTTGATGTCCCAGCCTCTTACTTCAATCTGGCTTCCTTCAGTCAGTGTTTTTATCTGTACTGAAAAGCTATCAAGATCCACACCATACTCAAGAGTTAATTCAGGTGTTTTATCTTCCTGTGATTTTCGAAAGATAAATTTATCATTATTTGCAAGCATCTCAAAGCCAATACGCTTTGAGCGTTCAAGTAAGAATTCGTAATTGCTCTGGTCATTCTGGAAAATATAAAGGTGTGTTTTTTGGGAATCTTCAACCTCAGGGGTTAGACCTATTTCCGAAGCAATGGATGAAGCGATATCGCTGTCTTTCATATCTGTAAACGAACGCCGCATTGTCCCGAATCTTAATCTATGAAGTTTATCATAACCTCTGATCTCTAAAAAAGCAGTATCTGAAAATGTCAGGTCAAGTGCTGTGATCTCACCTGTCATTATTTCCACTGCACTGTCCATACCCATAGAGAGCTTGACAGTATCTCCCGGCTTGAAGCTTTCAAGATCAATCCCCCTCCAAGTTCCCTGCATAAAATTAACAATATTCAGCTTAATAACAAACATTGCCGGGAGATTGATCTCATCCTCAAACGTAACCTCTTTAACAGCCATCAGCAATTCATCAGAAAGCTCATTTCCATCAAAGAGCAGCTTGAAACTGGCAACATTTATAATATTACCTTCCATCAAGCAGGACTCCTTAATCAGGGATTACTAATGTTTTTCCAATGTCATGGACCTGAGGAAATGCAATAGGGTCATCAATATTATTTTCATCAGCTATCTTTCTCCATAAAGCTGCATTTTTTAGTGCCTTATGAGCAATAAGATCAAGCCTGTCACTGCTTTTTACTGTCCACACTTTCCTGCAGGCTTCGATCCCCATATACTCTGCATACTCCTGTGGAGTAGCAACAGATTTGAAGGTAAAAGTTAGTTCTGCTCTAACAGGTATACCTGTTTCAAGGAACATTGTAAATTTCTGATCAAGTTTATGGATTGTTCCTTTATATTTAAACTTTCCCCAGACAAAAAGGCAAATAGGTGGCCTCTTTCGTTCACTTCCTTCAACGAAAGGCATTAATAGTTTAGCGATCTTATTGGTTTTTTCTCTTACATCAGATTGTGTTTCATATGTATCAAAAAATGATTTAATAGTAAAATCTTTAATTTCAACTTTATCAAAGGAAGGTCTTGATTCTTGTCCCTTTTTAGTTTTAAATGCACCACTGAGTGAAACCGTATAATCCTCAGGATTAAACATTACATCTATTGTTTCTGTTTCATCACCACCATCATCAAGTATTTTGATCTGAGCTTTTTCTACCATTAGAATAAACCTCTCCTGTCCTTTTCTACTGATATCTTTTTCTCAATTATCTTGTATACCTTATCAGCAATCATGTGAATTTCGTGAACTGGTCTGTCTTCAAAGGATTCTTTTATCAGGCTTTCATTTATTCCTGTTGAATTTATACTTCCAGAAGGTATCTTTTCAATTTTTTCCTGAACAATATCTGCATTTTGTGAAGTGGGTATATTGAGAACGGGTCCGCTGGCATATGTGAGATCAACATCTTGTATTGGAAAAATATTTTTGTTAAATAGTTCTTCTTCATTAAAAGAAGGATGTATTCTATGAATAAGTGTATGAATGACTCTTGAACTTATACTATCATAGTTGTCAATTTCCTGTAAATGATCGATAATCCTAAAACTTTTTTTAATTATTTGATTGTAAAGTCCAGTATCATCAACAATTCTGCTTTGCTGTGAATTTGAAATATTTGCTGTTTCTTGAGATATATTCTCATTTTCAATTAATCCATTTTTTTTAACTATTTTCAACAATTTAAAAAGATTGTCTTTATTAGGAAAATACTGTATTTCCGGATAAATCAATTTATTAGATTTAGGACCTGTATTTCTAATATT
>Ga0255457_1011_pt1 | contig 59846 bp, 53 predicted proteins | sample ANMaggQBNCT02L10_FD_182650 | JGI IMG/M metagenome (GOLD analysis project Ga0255457, IMG submission 182650) | Sediment cell enrichment communities from methane seep in Santa Monica Basin, California, United Staets - ANME aggregate JGI... | ecosystem: Environmental > Aquatic > Marine > Cold seeps >...
GCTTTTAATGAGTTCTGATATGCCTGAGGGAATAATAGGCGAAACATTTGCGGCCATGTCGGCGACTATGCTTGGAGCTGCAGAAACGGCTACTACAGAACTTGATAAGGGATTGCCCAGCAGGATAATTGTTGAATCACAAACCGGAAAACTGATCTGCATGGGAGCCGGTCCAAAAGCCTTACTTATCGTCATGGCAAAACCGGATGTGGGTCTTGGCCTTATTTTGGTTGAAATTGAGAAAACAACAGCCAAGATCAAGGAATTAATTTAGGAGTTAACAATGGAACAAGTGATCTCCGGCATTTCAGGTCTTGATGATATCATAGGTGGAGGATTGGTCCGCCCTTCCATAATCCTGATAGCAGGAGTGACAGGTACAGGAAAGACCACAAGTACTATGCAAAGTATTTTCAATGCTGCCAGGGAAGATGAGATATGCATGTATATAACGGCCATGTCAGAACCCATTGCAATGATTAATAATTTCATGTCAAAGTTCAGTTTCTATAACATTTCATTAATGGGCAAAGGAAATGTCAAATATTTACCCCTGAATCACGTTCACATTAAGGAAGGTACACTTGCTATAATGAAAGAGATCGAGAGGAATATCGAGATCATTAAACCCGACCGCATAGTGATAGACCCTGTAAATGTGCTGACTACCTGGATGGATGAAGTGGAAAAGAGGGAATTCTATTATGATCTTTTTATCAAAATGAAAGAGTGGAACTCACTGGTACTTGTCACATGCGAGTTATCTGAAGAAGAGATATGGAAGGACGAAATAAGTTACATCGTAGACGGTATCATATACCTGTCAAACGAGAGGTATAGGGATAAACGGGTACGATATATGGAAGTCCTTAAAATGAGAGGGCAGGAGTACCAGTCTGGCAGACATACATATAATATTACCAAAGATGGACTGGTAATCCATCCGTCCCTGCATCCGGGTGAAAGGACGCAATTGCAGTTCGAACGTATCAATACCGGAATAAACGGATTGGATAAAATGACATGCGGCGGTCTTGTAAAGGGTACTAATATATTACTTAGCGGTGGGAGCGGTACCGGAAAGACCCTCATAGGTCTCCAGTTCTTATTGGCAGGCACTTCAATAGGAGAACCAGGGGTATTTGTTTCCTTTGAAGAGGACCCGAATTTACTCAAGAATAATGCAGCAAGTTTTGGGTGGGATCTTGAAAAACTGGAAGACGAGGGGTTACTAAGGGTATTATACACATCTGCCCACAAGCTGAACGTAAACGAGAATGCTCTTACCATCAAACGCGTTGTGGAAGAGATCGGTGCTAAACGGGTTGTAATTGACGGGATTAATAATTTCAAATTTATTCTTAATGATGATACAAAAGTTTTTGAACATGTGAATATCCTGGCAGCGTATCTTGTATCAAGAAATATCACAACCATATTTACTAATGAAGTGTCAGAATTGATGGGTTCATCTACAATTTCAGGGGACAAAACATCCATTATTATGGATTCAATTATCCTTTTAAGATATGTGGAGATCGAAAGTAAGATAAAAAAAGCCATTTCTGTCCTGAAAATGAGGGGAAGTAATCACGATAAGGAGATACGGGAACTTGTGATTAATAAAAAGGGGATCGAGGTCAAACTCCCCTTCATCGAATATTCAGGATTGATGTCAGGCAATCCTGTCAAAACCCCCGTACAAGCCTTTGAGGAAGCTTTCAGTTAAAAAAAAATGTTGATAAATCATGACAATGAGTTATTCATTTTTTGCTCAGGTAGCCCATCTGTATATTGAGATATTAATTAGCATAATAATATTGATTATGGGAGCCATAGGATATTTCTACCAGAGTAAATTTAATTATAAGACTTATTACCAATTATTTATTGTAGCTGCATTCCTTATCCTTTCAGTATTTTTACACTTTTTTATATCAAATTACGTTTTAATACAATTGATTGAAATGATGGGGCTACTGGTTGCAATGATATTGAGCATTAAACTGTACCAGACAATGACGGGGTCTGATTGATGTATCATAATGTTTTTTTTTATACTGTTATCATCCGGATAGTATCAGGTTGTGCGCTACTAATTTTATTTTTTTTATTCTTCAAGCTAAGTAAACGGCTGGGTGATGCCCTGCAAATGAAAAAATATTATCATCTGTTTACTCTTGGTTCTGTGTTTGTTCTAAGTTCACTGGTAGTCCAGTTATATATCTTGTTAAATTGCAAAACCGCAGATTTCCAGATACATCAGTTCATTGATCTGGGCTATCTGTTTTTAGCACTGGGAGTTACATTCGGTTTCATTGCAGTACTAAAATACTGGGGTTGGCTGCTAAAAGAAATAATCCACTAATATAATAACAATGGGGTAGGAGACATTAATACCACTATCCGTAAAAAACTTACATTTGGATTTTTAATCATTCTACTGGCATCGTTCCTCATAGCAGGTGGTGTCGGTGTGTACCTGTTCAACAACGTTTTCCAAACCAACATCCAGGATGCTGTGGTGCATGACCTTGATGTTGCCAATGTGATATATGTTGACCACATGAAACATACAGAGGATATGGTGTCCTACACTGCGGGTTTTTCACGGATAATTTATCCATTGGCCAATAGACACCATGGGGTGCTCCGCCAGAATCTTGTAAATATCTATGATGAAAAGTTTTACGGTGAACTTGATATACTAACTGTTGTTGATAAGAACGGTATTGTGGTGGCAAGGGCAAGAAATTCGTCATCATATGGGGATTCACAGGCTGATAATGATCTGATCCGGCATGCTATGAATGGTACTACAATTTCCTCGACTGTAATAATCACACATGAGGAATTGCTAAAGGAAAACAGATCTCTTGCTGATCAGGCATATATGGAGTTTACACCCACTCCAAAGGCGAAACCAAGACCAGAGAACCATTCAACATCAGGTATGGCCATATTGGTCGCATCTCCTATCTATGATATGAATGGACGTTTTATCGGTGTACTGTACGGGGCTGATCTGATAAACCGCGATTACTATATCGTGGATGAGATCAAGAACGCTCTGTACAAGGATGAGATTTATGGTGGGAGGGATGTGGGTACTGCTACTATTTTCCAGGAGGATTTCAGGATATCCACCAATGTTCCCACAGATACAGGGGAGCGAGCGATCACCACAAGGGTTTCCCGGGAAGTAAGCGAAGCTGTCCTTGAAAAAGGAGAATACTGGAAGGACAGGGCTTTTGTGGTCAATTCATGGTATGTAACGGCCTATAAACCTATTAAGAACATTAATGGGGATATCATAGGAATATTATATGTGGGGATACTGGAACAGCCATATATTGATGCAGGATACAGGATATTGATAATATATATTTTATTTTTATTCACAGGTTTTGTGCTGTCCATCTTTGTTTCGCAATACTATGCCGGGACCATTACCAGCCCTATCAATAAATTGATCAAAGGAACAGAATCCATTACAATGGGACAATTTGAGAAAATAGAAGTGGGAACAAATGATGAAACTGCCAAACTTGCCAATGCATTCAATGAAATGGCTATTGACCTTCAAAAGACGATGGGTGAATTAGTATTAAAACGAAATGAAATTGAGACAATATTCAAGAGTATAAGTGATGTAGCCAGTGCCATGGACAAGGATAATAGGATTATCTTTGCCAATAGTCTGGCAAACAAAATTTTTGGTGACGATATTAATGGTAAATTCTGTTATCAGGTATTTGAAGGAAAAGATAAAAGATGTGAGGACTGCCCGGGTATTGAATCATTGAAATCCGGTGAGGTCGTACGGGTGATCCATTCCAGGATGGATAATAACGGCAAGGAGTATTTTTTTGAGATAACGGGCTCACCGTTAAAAGATGAAAATGATAATGTCACCGGTACCCTGGAGATACGAAGGGATGTTACAGAACAAAAGACTCTTGAGAATCAGCTAAGGGAATCCTACGAAAACCTGGAGAATGCATACAAGGAACTCCAGCAGATGGATAAAATAAAATCTGAATTGGTCGCCAACATTTCCCATGAACTCCGCACTCCGCTTACATCTGTCAGGGGATATACGGAATTGATGCTGGATGGTACGCTTGGGGATATAACAGATATGCAGGAAAAGAGCCTGATTGTGGTATTGAGAAACATTGACAGATTGACAAGGCTAATAACGAATGTTTTGGACCTTTCAAAGTTTGAATCCATAGAGCATGAAATATCAAGTTTACAACTGGATAGTCTAATAGATGATGTAATTACTGATTTTGAAAAGACTGCTAAAGATAAGAATATCACAATCGCAAAGGACGTTGAGGCGAACCTGACATTAGAGGGTGATGAGGATAGGCTGGTACAGGTGTTCTATAACCTGCTGGAAAATGCAGTAAAGTTCACTGATGAGGGGGGGAAAATATCGGTCAAGGCTTATCGTGAGGATGCATATCATTTACATATAGAGGTTTGCGATACAGGCATTGGGATTGCGGAAGATGAACTTGATATGGTATTTAAAAGGTTCTACCAGATCGATTCAAGTTCTACAAGAAAGTTTGGCGGTACGGGTCTTGGTCTTGCCATTTGTAAAAAGATCATTGAATGGCATAATGGGACTATATGGGCACGAAGTATCCAGGGCAAGGGAAGTGTTTTCCATATCCTGCTGCCTGTAAAACAGCCTGACAGTAGTTCGCAAATATATAAGTAATATAAATATTTAAGTAATATAAATAATACAAATATATAAATAATATAGATAATATGAATTGTATAAATATATGGATCATATAAATCAATTAAAAAGTTATAGGTGGGATAAACTTGACAAAAAGGATAATGATAGTGGATGATGAACCTGATACGGTCGATCTGGTTAAACTTGTCCTGGAAACAGAAGGTTATGAGATTTTGGTAGCATACAGTGGTTCGGAAGCTCTTGAAAAGATCAAGACCGAAAAACCGGATATGGTACTTCTTGATATTATGATGCCCGGGATGGATGGATGGGCAGTACGCACTAAGCTTTTGGAGGACAAGGGAACAAAGGACATACCGATCGTCATGTTGACTGCCAGGGCCCAGCCCATTGATAAGATGATCGGGCTGCATGTGGTGGGGGTGGCCGATTATATTACAAAACCTTTCGGACGCAGGGAACTTGTTGATAGAGTAAGGGCGGTGCTGGGAGAATAGTAGATATACCTGTCTGCTGTCGATATATTTATTAATCCTGGGATAGTGTTCTCAGGAATATATCAGGTGGTTGAACAGGTATGGACAGACTGGCACTCATTAAACGGAACACTGAAGAGATCGTAACACAGGAAGAACTGGAACGGTTACTGGAGACTAAAGAATCTCCTACTGCCTATGTGGGCTATGAACCCAGCGGCAAGATACACATGGGTCACGTCCTCACTGTAAATAAGCTGGTAGACCTGCAAAACGCCGGATTTGAGGTGACGGTGCTGCTGGCAGATGTTCATGCGTATCTCAATGAAAAGGGGACCATGGAAGAGGTAAGGGAGATCGCTGATTTTAACAAGGAATGTTTTATTGCACTTGGTCTTGAGGAAGGGAAGACCAAATTTGTTTATGGCTCTGATTACCAGCTTGAACCTGATTATATGTTAAGTGTGTTAAAACTGGCCAGGGATACTACACTGAACCGTGCCAAACGCAGTATGGACGAAGTCAGCCGCAGTGCCGATAATCCAAGGGTGTCCCAGATGGTGTATCCCCTGATGCAGGCTGTGGACATTGCCATGCTGGGAGTGGACGTGGCTGTTGGCGGTATTGACCAGCGTAAGATACACATGCTGGCCAGGGAAGGGCTGCCCGGGCTTGGGTACAAGGCGCCTATCTGCATACATACGCCTATCCTGCTTGGACTGGACGGCAAGAAGATGTCATCCTCGTCAAATAATTATATTTCCATGGATGATTCCGGGAAGGCAGTAAAGAAGAAGATCAATAAGGCGTTCTGTCCGGAAGGGGATATCGTGGATAACCCGGTGCTGGCGCTGTTTAAGTATCACATCATGCCCAGGTTCGAGGAGATCACTATACACCGGCCTGAGAAGTACGGTGGTGACCTGCATTACCCCACTTATGAGGAACTTGAGGCCGGGTTTGCATCGAAAGAACTGCATCCTATGGACCTGAAAGCAGGTGCGGCTGAGTATATGAACAGGATACTTGAGCCTGTGCGTGAGAAGATGTGACTTCTATTTTTTGTAATCTTTTCAATGTGATGTAAGGCACATGCTACCCTTTACGTGCGCGGGGTGCAGGGATTCGAGAAAGCCCATGACTTCTATAGTCATAGGAGTCAGGTCAGTGACTTTTTAATTTATTCTGGATAAATGGATCGTGGCAAAAAAGATTCACCGCAGAGGACGCAGAGAAGCGCAGAGATGTGTTGTTTTTCTCTGCGTGTCTCTGCGCTCTCTGCGGTTTTTTGAATAGTCCCAGTAAATAATAAAAAGTTTCTCAGGTCAGGCAAGAATACCGATGTTACTGGTAACTTATAGTAAACAATTATAAATATAATGATTACATACATAATGGTAATGAAATTCTATAACCGACAACGCGAACTTGAGCTTTTGGACCTGCTTTATGGAAGTAGACCATCGTTGTTGGTATTAACTGGTAAAAGGAGAGTGGGGAAAACTGAACTGATAAAACAGTTCATGAAAGACAGGAAGTCGCTTTATTTCTTTGTTGACAGCAATAAAAGTATTGAGATTTTAATGACCGAGTTCAACCATCTATTAAAAGACGGTCTTGGACTCCCGGATTATATCCAGGTGGATGAAACAGAAACGTTCCTTGATTTTTTAACCACATATAAGGAAGATGTAGTGGTAGCCATCGATGAATTCCAGAGATTCTTGAAGATACACCCATCTTTTATCACACAACTTCAAAAATACTGGGACCTGAGATCAGACGATTGCCGGTTGTTCCTGATAATTTCAGGTTCATCGATAGGTATGATAAAGAAAATATTCATTGAAGAAGGTGCCCCACTTTTTAAACGTGCCGACAATATCCTGACCTTAAAACCATTCACCATCCGCGAGGTCTTTGAAATGATTGGGGATATTGGCATAAAGGACATGGATGAAAAACTTGATCTGTATCTCCTTTTCGGGGGCACTGTCTACTATTACAGGTTGTTTGAGAAATATCAATGCACCGGTTTTGCGGACGCACTTGAAAAACTCATCTTTAATGAGTTTGCTCCACTTGGAAATGAAGTACGTGATATCCTGATAGAAGAATTCGGAAGGGAGCATGCTACTTACTATGAGATCATATCTGCTATCGCCAGGGGTCGATGTTCTTTAAGTGAGATATCAGATATGAGCCACGTTTCTGCAAATTCGCTGGCACCGTACTTTTACGACCTCATTGATCTTCTGGGAATCGTTGAACACAGGATACCGGTCACAGATGTCCCCAAAAAGAGCAGGCGTGGAAGATATTTCCTCAAGGACAACTTTTTCAGGTTCTATGGGTACTTCATCTATCCCATGCTGAGCCAGTACATGGCAGGAAATTATACGACTCTGATGAAGAAGGTTTTGCAGGAGTGGAAACGTTTTACAGGCTGGGCATTTGAAGATGTTTGCAGGGAATTACTTGTTGAGGAACTTATAGCCGAATATCCGAAAATCGGTTCGTGGTGGGACCGAAAAGGGAATGAGATCGATGTTGTTGGAATAAATTATGAAAAAAATAAGTTATTGCTCATTGAGATCAAGAATATGGAACTCGGCGAAGATCCTGCAAGGAAAATACTCAAATCCACAGCTGACAAGGTCGGATACATCAAAGGAAGTTCAGAAATGCAGGTCAGTGTAGGGATCGCTGCCAGAAGAGTACAGGGCAGGAAAAGGTTCGAAAGAGATGGTTTTCGTGTCTGGGAACTGGATGATCTCCTGGAAGAAAAAAACAGTTCCTGATGATCGCATTTCATTGATCCACAGCTCATATCCATAGCTCATCCGGGATATAGCACATTGCTGCCTGTTTGAGTTCGGAAATGTGATCTTAAAGGTCTCTTACCCATAATAATCTATATTGACTTGGTGAATCTCGACGAAACTGCAGCTAAAGAGGGGCTGCTCCAAGGGATCAGTAGGGAAAGGATGAAGCCTTCAGTCGAACCGGCATTCCCCGGAGATACCAAGCGCTCAATAACCGAGCGGCCCCGTTTCCCTGGTGCACAGAGAAAACAATAACGCGCTGTGCTCTCTGTGCTCTCTGTGGTTGATCTTCTTTGCCATGATCCATTTATCATACTTGATCAGAATAAATTAAAAAGTCTGTGGAATGTGCCCCATAACCGCAACCCCAACGTCACCGGCCAGGAGGAGCACCTGGCCAGCCTGAAGATGGCCCTGAGTTCAGGCAAGCCCGCCGCATTGACACAGGCCATATATTGGCTGGGCGGCGTTGGCAAGACTCAGCTTGCACTGGAGTAAGCATACAGCAACGCGGCAGAATATGATGTTGTATGGTGGGTCCGTTCAGAAAAGACTGCGACCCTGGCTGCCGATTATGCCTCCCTTGCTGAAGCACTGGACCTGCCCGGGAAAGAAGCTGCGGATCAACTGTTGCCTCATCATGATTTAAGAGCTAACGGCATGAGTGTTTAGTCTGATTGGGATGGTCTAATTTTCAACTTATTTTGAGTCCACTCATTTTTCCATAGGAGATTGGGATTAGGACAATAAATATATATACTTAACACTCAGATATCACTTAGTGATCACACATGGTTAGCGAAACCAAAATCTCAAGTGGATATTCAACCATTATTCCGGCAGATATTAGAAAATCACTTGGCATCAACCCAGGTGATATTTTAGAATGGACTCTTGGAAATAATGAAATCAAAGTAAAGCCGCGCAAAAAAGTGGAATTTAAGGACATTGTGGGTTTGATCGAGGAAGGCGGTGATGCATTATCTGCAAAAAAGAATATCCAGCGCGGTGTATAAGTGATCTTTTTAGATTCGTCTTACTATATTGCCATAGTGGATAAGAGGGACCAGTGGCATCAAAAAGCCCTTGAACTATCCAACTATTTTGAGAACAAAGACATCGTTGTGTCAAGTTTAATTATCTCGGAAGTCCTAACTGAGATTGGCAATCGAAGTGGCGGAAAAGTTGCCTACAATTTGTATAATTATTTTGAGGATTCATGCAGGGTCGTCCACATTGACAAAGATCTGCTTACCGAGAGTGTGGATGTTTTCCTTAAGTATGATGGAACACTCTCTCTTGCAGATGCCAGTTCGATCGTTATTATGAATAATATGAAGATTAGCGAGATTGTGTCATTTGATTCTGATTTTGACAAAGTGGATAATCTAAATAGAATCCATTAGCTGGATTCTTAATTTCGGCCTTATTTTGCGGTGCGGCACATCAAACGGATGCTCATTGTTTCGGAGTTGGATGAAGGCGCGCGGAAGCATGAGGTCAGAATTGATGATGCAGACGAGCGGGAGAAAGTGGTTGGGGGTGCGGTGCGGGTGAATTGCAGTAATGGCGGTTCCTGGTGGCTGCTGTCCATTGAGCCACAATTCATATAAGTATAGCCTCTTTCACCCGGCTGCCTGGCTTGTGGACAAGTTCCATGATATGTTATTCTTTGACCTTGGGGTAGTCGTGATCGCAAACAAGGTGGTGATACTGCTATTGGTGAGTATTGTCTTTTTTTGAGTTGTCATCTGAATGTCCAGATTCGAATAACCTTTCTCATTATTGTTATAAAGTTTTATAAGGTCGTATACCATCCAGTATTTTAATAATTTGGAGACGGAAGGATATGAAAGTGAAAGACTTCTTTATCAGCTACAACAGTGCGGACAAAACCTGGGCTGAATGGACTGCCTGGACGTTGGAGGAAGCAGAATACACCACCGTATTGCAGGCCTGGGATTTCAGGCCAGGTTCTAATTTTGTGCTGGAGATGCAGCGAGCGGCCAGTGAAGCAGAGCGAACCATCGCCATCTTATCCCCTGCCTATCTTAACGCAGACTATACTCATCCAGAATGGGCTGCTGCCTTAGTCCAGGACCCTACAGGAGAAAAGGGCACGTTGATACCCATTCGTGTCCGAAAATGTGATCTTAAAGGTCTCTTTACTCCAATTATCTATATTGACCTTGTAGACCTCAACGAAACTGCAGCCAAAGAGGGTCTGCTGGAAGGGATCAGTCGAGGAAGGAATAAGCCTTCGACCGAACCGCGTTTCCCTGGAGATGCCAGGCGTTCTGTTACCGAGCAGCCCCGTTTTCCTGGTGCTCTCCCTCCGACCTGGAATGTGCCCCATAACCGCAACCCTAACTTCACCGGTCGGGAGGAGCACCTGGCCAGCCTGAAGAAAGACCTGAGTACAGGCAAGCCCGCCGCATTGACACAGGCCATCCACGGGCTGGGCGGTGTTGGCAAGACCCAGCTTGCCCTTGAGTATGCCTACCGCAACGCATCAGAATATGACCTCGTGTGGTGGGTTCGCTCAGAAGAGACTGCGACCCTGGCTTCCGATTATGCCAGCCTTGCCAAAGCACTGGATCTTCCAGAAAAAGACGCTGCGGATCAAAAGCTTATCATTCAGGCGGTAAAGCATAGGCTGGAACAAATTCCAAAATGGCTGCTTGTTTTTGATAATGCAAAAGACCGGGCAGATGTTAATGATTATTTACCACAGTGGAAGACTGGGCATGTACTTATCACGTCCAGAAACGTCAACTGGCGGGGCACTGCCACTCCTCTGGATGTGAAAGTTCTGGAGCATTCAGAATCAGTAGATTTCCTCCTGAAACGATCGGGATATACTGACGGGGAAGCCGCTGATGCCTTGGCAGATGCGCTGGGAAACCTGCCCCTTGCCTTAGAGCAGGCAGGGGCTTACATGGAGGCAACGGGAAGATCGCTGCCTGATTACCTGGAAATGTTCACTGACTGTAAAAGTGAACTATGGGACCGGGCAGAACCTCCCCCTGATTACCCGGATACGGTAGCCACTACATGGAACATTGCCTTTGATGAAGTAAAGCAAATATCGTCCACAGGTGCGGATCTATTGAACCTGTGTGCTTTTTTAGCACCGGACGATATTCTTGTTGAACTTTTGAAAGATGAAGCACAACACATGCCCGGATCCCTGGCTGCTGTGGCAGGCGACCCCCTGGCATTTGATGATGCTGTGGACCCTTTGCGCCGCTATTCCCTGGTTGAGATCAATGCAGGATCAATTTCAGTTCACAGGTTAGTGCAGGCAGTTACCCGCAACCGGCTGGATGAAGATGAAAGGAAAAAATGGGCCGAAGCAGCCGTACGTATCGTTGATGAGGCATTTCCGTTTGATAGTAATGATGTCGGGACTTGGCCTGTGTGTTCACGTTTACTGCCCCATGCTCTGGCGGCAGCAGAGCATGCTGAAGCTCTTGATGTGGCTTCGGATTCAACAGGGAGGTTATTGAATCAGACAGGGTTATATCTGAAAGGACGTGCCCAATTTGCCGAAGCAAAAGAAATGGTTGAGCGTGCGCTGGACATCGGTGAAGCTACCTACGGCCCCGACCATCCTACTGTGGCCATCCGTGTCAATAACCTTGGAGGTGTCCTGAGAGCACTTGGGGATCTAGAAGGTGCAAAGAAAATGTTTGAGCGTGCGCTGGAAATCGGTGAAGCTGCCTACGGCCCCCACCATCCCACTGTGGCCATCCGTGTCAATAACCTCGGTGGTGTCCTGCAAGATCTTGGGGATCTAGAAGGCGCAAAGAAAATGGTTGAGCGTGCGCTGGAAATCGATGAATCTACCTACGGCCCCAACCATCCTACAGTGGCGATCCGTGTCAATAACTTCGGTGGTGTCCTGCAAGCACTTGGGGATCTGGAAGGCGCAAAGAAAATGTATGAGCGTGCGCTGGAAATCGATGAAGGTGCCTACGGCCCCGACCATCCTAATGTAGCAATCAATGTCAGTAACCGTGGTAGTGTCCTGCAAGCACTTGGGGATCTGGAAGGGGCAAAGAAAATGTATGAACATGCGCTGGAAATCGGTGAAGCTGCCTACGGCCCCAACCATCCTACAGTGGCGATCCGTGTCAATAAACTCGGTAGTGTCCTGCAAGCACTTGGGGATCTGGAAGGGGCAAAGAAAATGTTTGAGCGGGCGCTGACCATATTTACCGAATATCTTGGTGAGGATCATCCAAACACGGTGACAGTGCAAAATAACCTGGATTCACTTTCTTAAAGAAAAATCAAGGTCATACTATCCTTGTTTTATGGAATTTAGCCTACAACACAAATAGCACTTTGATGGACATCCGGCCGCCGATCATGGTAAAGACTACGCCCTAAGCTGTTTGTATCTACAGTGGAACATGGTATATGCAATCGGAATTAGAAGATTTAACCGGACAACACAACGAAACTATGCTTACAATAAATCCAGGTCCGGATGAGCACCATAAGTGGAGTCCGGATGGGAACAAAATATTATTTACTTTCAACCCATTAACATGGTACAGATGATACACAAGCACCTCAGCGACCTTACACCACAGGAATCACAGCGCCTGCTTGACAGATCGGGCGGGATACAGGATGTCACCGATACCGTATCCGGCATCCTTGGTGATGTGAAGAAACAGGGCGATGCCGCACTCAGGCAGTACACCAAACAATTCGATGGTGTTGACATTGATGAGATCGAGGTAGACAATAACACAATAAAGGCCGCCCTGGATACAGTTCCCCCTAATCTCATTGAGCACCTGGAGGTTGCGGCCGACAACATCAGGACGTTCCACAGGGCACAACTGGGCGAATCACAGTGGTTCATGGAATCCTCACCCGGTATCATGCTGGGGCAGAAGACCACACCCCTGGCCGTGGTTGGCGCATATGTACCTGGCGGCAGGGCAGCGTATCCGTCCACTGCACTGATGACCGTAATACCGGCAAAGGTCGCAGGTGTGAAAAAAGTAGTCGTATGTACTCCACCCGGACCTGATGGTGTAAACCCGCTGACACTGGCAGCGGCCCACATTGCAGGGGCTGACCACATCTACCAGGTAGGAGGAGTGCAGGCCGTGGGTGCAATGGCCTATGGTACGAAATCTGTTCCGGCAGTTGATAAGATCGTGGGGCCCGGGAATGTGTATGTGACTGCTGCCAAGATGATGGTCAGGGATCATTGCGAGATAGATTTCCCTGCCGGGCCCAGTGAAGTGCTTATCATAGCCGATGACACAGCAGAGCCTGGATTCATTGCTGCTGATATGCTGGCCCAGGCCGAACACGACCCTAATGCCATATCTGTACTGGTGACCACATCTGCAGATGTGGCAGGGAAAGTGAAGGCCAGCCTGCTGGAAATGGCAGAAACTGCAACGAGAAAGGAGATAATTTGGCAATCACTTGAGAATGCTGCCGTACTTGTTGCAGATTCGATAGACGATTGTATTGACTTTTCAAACCGGTTTGCGCCTGAACACCTGGAAGTCATGACCGCTGATGATGACAGGGTGCTTAAAGAGATTACCAATGCAGGCTCCATATTCCTTGGTCAGTATACCCCGGTGTCAGTAGGGGACTATGCATCAGGTACCAATCATGTGCTGCCCACTGCCGGGTACGGCAGGATATATTCTGGGTTGAACGTGGACCACTTTATCAAGAAGTCTACTATCCAGAAGCTGAGCAGGGAAGGACTGGCCGGACTTGAAGGTACTATTATATCACTGGCTGAGGCTGAGGGTTTACATGCTCATGCCGAGGCAGTGAGAAAAAGGCTGGATTGATGTACAAAGACAGAACTTGATGTATTCAATGAATTGTTTCACAGCAGTTTGTGGGTATTTGTCTGTTCCGTTTTTTTTGTAGTATCCTGAATTTCAAAGTGTTCATGCCAGATATGAACACCCGTATCTATTCACCGAACTGGAAATCTGCATGCTCGGCGTGGTGTCGGAGACTTGTATGAAGGAGCCTGATTTTGCGGATTTACGCAGATGCGGGTTTGTGCGGCATGTGATTAATCGTATCCCTGGGTTCATTCACCTGCGTTAATTTACGTTCATCTGTGGTTTCAAATATGTATCCATAAACAGGGACAGATTTAGTATAATCTATCCCTATATATGAAGCATGGATAAAGAAACAATCAAAAACTTATATTTTTAGCTTAAGAGCGTGATGTGAAATTTGCGCAAAGAGATACACAAATTTACTTTTCAGGTAAGATCAACACCATTATTGGTTCGCGAAGAGCTGGAAAAACATATTTTATTTACCAGATCATAATCCAGCTCAAGAGTGAAAGTCAAACGTTGCGCCAGCACACCCAGCCGCAGCAGAGATTCGGGGTATAACGATTGAGATCATTACTGTTGCATTATTGGTGTTTACAGTGATTTACGGTAAATTATGGGGAGTTATGACATATAGGAAGGTGTGGTAGTGAGAGGAAAGGAAGTACATTATACGGTAACAACCATGTTTTATTATAGAAGATTGAGGAATAGACATTATATGCCACAAAAAATGATATTGAGGGGCATTGCACCCCTCTAAATTCCCTTCTCTCATTTCCTTTTTAAATATACTGCCATCAGTATCCCCATAATCCCCACCAGTATCCCGAATCCGGGTGTCCCTTTGGTCGAGTTCGAAGTAGCTTCAGGCGTGGGTGTGGAACCAGCAACAGTATCTGAATCAGGTGTGGCAACAGGTTCTACGGCATCAGTGTCCCCTACCTGCCCCAGTATCATGAAAGTCGAGAATCCAGGGGTCGGCGATGAATACTAGTAGTATCCGCCCGCCTGTCAGGACTTCGATTTTCGCTGCCTGCGCCACCACTTCTGGAGCGTCTGCATCCGCTGCCAACCCTGCGGTCGAACCGGCGGCGGTCGCTCTGGAGAACTCGATTCCACCCAGCGGCGCATCTCCATCACCACGCACCTTCCGCATGTGCGGGGTCGTATGAACATAGGCAGCGGTGGGGCGTGAGATGAGCGAAAATATTTCCTGACGAGGACAGTCGAAATATCAAGCACTAAAGAAGACAAATATCAACATCCCGGCAGGGGAACACACCCAGGATAATAAACCCGGAGCACCTCAGAAAACCAGCATAGAAAAAAAAGCAGCCGGACAGATACGAACCCAAATATCCACAGCCCGTCCTATCTCGCCCTGTACCGCACCGCCGACTCCTTCAACGCCTCGATACCAAGCAGTTTCTCGCCAGCTAAAAAGTCGATACAGGCACCCCCACCCGTGCTGATATGATTAATCCTTGATTCCACACCAAGTTGTTCTACTACTGCCGCACTATGCCCGCCGCCAATAACACTAAAGCCTGATTCGGTAGCCGCCTCGATGAGTTCAACTGTCCCGAGAGTGAAAGGCTCCCTTTCGAACACACCAGCCGGGCCGTTCATAATAACTGTCCCCGCATTCCTGATCTCTTTTGAGAATTTCACAATAGTCTCCAGCCCGATATCCAGGATAGGCAGATCAGAATGATGGTTCTTATTCAGGATTTCGATCGACTCTTCCACCCTCTCCCCATTCTTATCCAATGCAACATCAACTGGAAGACCGATCCTATCATTGTACTTTTCCAGTAGCTTTTTGCCAAACTCTATCTGGTCGCCATATCCCTGTGACTGAATGAATTCCATATTGGGTTTGCCAATATCAACACCCTTAGCTGCCAGGAGGATATTTGCCACAACACCTGTGAGCAGTACACTATCAGCCTTTCCATTCGACAGCACATATTCAGTGACCTTCAATGAATCATCCACCTTAGCTCCACCCAGCACATAAACACATTTACCACTACCGATATCACAACTGCGGCTTAACGATGTTATCTCCTTTTCCATCAACCTGCCCGCTATACCGGGAAGCACATTAGTAAAACCCATTATGGACAGGTGTGAGCGGTGAGAGACCGCAAAAGCATCGTTTAAGTAAAAATCTGCCAAAGGATACAGGCGCTGCACCATATGGGACCGGGCATGTTCATCTGTAGAACGTTTCAGGCTTTCCTCTGAAAAGAACCTGACATTCTCCAGCATCAGGATATCGCCGCTCTTAAGTTTCCTTATCCTGGTTGCAGCATTGGAACCAAAAATATCATCCACATAGGTAATATCCTTGTCAAGCAGGTCTGACAGGCACCGGACATGGGGCTCCATCGTAGTAAAATCGCTTTTTCCGGGCCGGCTCTGGTGGCTCATTAGCACCAATTTCGAATCATCCAGCTCTTTAAGTGTAGACAGCGAACCCTTGAACCTTTTATCATCCAGGATTTCATTTCCAGGGCTCATGGGTGAATTCAGGTCCAGCCTGCAGAGAATTGTTTTTCCCGAAAGGTCAAAATCATCAATTGTAAGGTAATCCTTTTCTGGCAAATACTATACCTCGATTGTTGATACCATATATCGGATTATAAAATATAAAGGATAGTAATTTAAACTTTCGATGCTGGGGAAAAAAGCTGTATATTCAAGGTATACAATCCACCCACAATTTGAAAAAAATACAATATAACGGGATGTTGAGCAGGAATAACGGAGTTGGGAATAACGGGAAAATAGCTTTACCCGCTCAACAATTAATTATATGTCATGTATAGTATAAAAATGTTGTGATTAATATACTTAGGTAAATTCGAACATTATATGTTTTATTATTAAAACCTTTATATGCTACCACCACATATAATCCCTGGAAAAACAGGAGTCACCCCAACTATGAACATAAACCGTGAGCAGGTATTGATAGAAGCCCTTCCGTATATTAGAGAGTTCCATGACTCCATCATGATAATAAAAGTAGGTGGACACGCCATGATTGACCCCGCCATCATGTCAGATATAGTCCAGGACGTAGTACTTCTGCGTTACGTAGGCATCCATCCCGTGCTCGTACACGGGGGCGGTCCCGAGATTACCCAAAAGATGGAAAAGATGGGGAAAAAAAGTGAGTTTGTGGCAGGGCTGCGCATAACCGATGATGAGACACTGGAGATCGCACGCATGGTATTAGTAGGCAACATCAACACCAGGATCGTATCCCTGATAGGCACCTATGGCGGTAAAGGGCTGGGACTCTCTGGCAAGGACGGCCAGCTTATCATGGCTAAGAAAAAAGGCATCCAGCGCGTCACCTTTGAAGGCAGGGAACACGAGGTAGACCTGGGCTGGGTGGGAGATATAGAGGTCATCAATCCCGAGATACTCATGATAGCAGTCGGAAAGGACTACATACCGGTTGTGGCGCCCATAGCAGTGGATGATAAGGGTAACAGCCTGAATATCAATGCCGATACTGTTGCCGGAGACATTGCCGCAGCCTTAAAGGCTAAAAAACTCTTACTCATGACCGACGTACCCGGAGTATTGAACAACCCGGATGATGCCGCCAGTCGCATATCCCGCATACGGCTGGACCAGGTTGAGGACATGATCAAGGAAGGCACCATTGCCGGTGGTATGATACCCAAGATACGCTCGGCAGCAGTTGCGGTAGAACAGGGTGTTGAAAAAGTCCATATCATCGACGGTAGCAAGTCCCACAGTATCCTGCTGGAATTATTCACCGATTCTGGTATAGGGACCATGATATATAGTTAGCATTGATGTTTATGGAGACTTTTTATTATTTTCTGGGACGATTCGAAAAACCGCAGAGACCGCAAAGGGACGCAGAGAAAAATAACAACCCTCTGCGCCTCTCTGCGTCCTCTGCGGTTAATCTTTTTTGACATGATCCACTTATCCAGAATAAATTAAAAAGTCTCTGTTTTTGTCTCCAAGTTCATCCCGAATAATAAAATTCTATGGGGAGATGAACCATTGAATTCTTTTAGATTGTACAAACCTACTGGACATAGTAACATAATAATCATGATGAATCCTCCTGGTATTACTCGCGATACTATCATTGATTTTCATGATAAACCATACAAATAAATCATAAATGTTAAGGTATAGCTAATCATGATAACAACGTTGAGTTTTTGATAAACTTGATAGGATGAAAATTATGGAAGAGAAAACATATTTGGAAAAACTATGTGGATATTGTAAAGGAACCGGAAAAGTAGAGGGGGAAGAATGTCCTGCCTGTCATGGAAATAAAACATTTATGGTAAAAGAACCATATAAAAATTGCCAGTTCTGCAAGGGAAATGGCTGGACGCATAAGGGTCAACCCTGTCGAACCTGCAAAGGATCCGGATGGTTGGGAGTCAAGAAAGAGGTAATTTTAGCATAATATATTATTTATATTTAATATTATAATTTTTATTATAATATTAAAATTAGTTGATATGTGGCATATGCCACATTTTTTTTGATCATTCAATACTTCTAAATACCCCTGCTTTCGATTTAGAATTTCAGAAAACCCATAGCAAAAATCATACATATTTTTTTAGTCGATCTTTAATCACGACAAACGGAATCATGACACGTTAATATGATTAAACGCTATCATTCAATGATGGCTTCTATTATGACATTGGTCTTCATAGAATTGATAACAAGTGCACTTTGTTCGACCTGCTTAACTATTTTTCTTACTTTTTCTTTGTCACTATCTGTCTTTATTTTTGATTTCACAGCGATTTTTGTGAACATTAACTGGCCATCCACTTTTTCAAGTATACCTTCTGCACTGGATTCATAAGACATTAGATTGATGCCAGCTTTCTTTGCCTTTGCAATAAATGTTGTCAAGCAACATGCATGAGCAGATGCAACAAACAGTTCTTCAGGACTGATAAACCCCTCTGTCCCGTGAAATTCAGGTGGGGTGGCAAATTCAAAACTTGCCTTATCTGCGAAAAACATGGAAGCTTGATACTCGTTATTCCATTTTAATGTATTTGAGAAAATAAATTTTTTTTCCATTTTACTTTCCTCATTCATAATAATACTTTAGTCTAATTGATCTTTAATAAAAACCAAAGAGGTTACACAGAGAATATGAAAACCTGTGCACCCCCATCTCTGCTTAATCGGTTGCAATATATGTTGCTTCTATGCAATACTCGCATAAGAACCTGGGCAGGTCGTTTTCCATTGTTTTCACAGGCATAGGATAATGACCTTCCCATATCTCCAGGTCTGCCCTTCGAGCATGTTCCATGCATAATCCCATGCCACAGACTATGCAGATACTAACAGCTTCTTCTGTCTTATTTTTTTCATCACACATAAAACATTTCAGCATATCTTTCACCACCTTAAATATTTTCCTTTAATGCCGCATGGCAGGGCGGGCAGATTATTCGTTTGACATGTTCCAGATCCGGTTTTAATCTGACAGGATATGTTCCATCCCATACAGGTGTTTCTTCCCTGATCATGTGTTCACGGCACACCGCCATTCCACAGACAATACAGACCCCTACTGCATCGGTATGTTTTCCTTGTTCTGCACAGATATAACATTTCATAGTATTTTCACCTCTATATTATAGTCTGGTATCAACTCCAGCACCGGTGTCACACTCCGGTATGTAGCAGCTGACATCAATAAACTCGCATTTCTCGTGGCATGAAGGACATTGATCCGGCGCCACATCAGCTTCCAATGAATATCCACAGTTTGAGCATTTCCAATTGACCATATTATACCTCCATTTCATTTCCAGGTGTGATTCCATTAAATGAAGATCATTTCACATACAGTGCACATTTACATGATCCTTTTCGATCAATATCCCTGCTGCGATATACGCACGGACAGATGATCTTCCTGTCCTTCTCCTTGTCACCTGAAATTTCCCTGCAACTACAGTACACTTCTCCATATTTTTTTTTATTGTTAGCAAGGCCTTTTATGGCTGTCATTACAATGTCATAATCAGGATTCAATTTGTATCCTAATTCTGACGCATTCGCTTTAGCCAATTCATATATTTCAGTTTCTAAATCTTCAGATTGTGCCATTATATATCACTCCTCCATTCTATATTCTTATTTTTACTGTATATAAAGTATGACTACGTATACTCAAGTAAATAGAACAAAGCGAGGATTTTGATACTTTCCAGTTAACTTTGTTTTCATCCTGAATCAACATGTTTAATAATATTTTCATCCCTTTGAACGATATCAATTTATGCGGAAATTAAGCAGATCTAATGAAGAAAAAATGAAATTCAGAATGTCTGGAAAAATAGAAGTTGAGCCGCATGTTGATGCTATAAAGATGCCCGGGAATCTGAAGGTCGGGTTGATGATCGCACAACATCGCAAGCAATGTCAAAATATGGGATGTCATTCTCAATATTATGGGTTTGCATTCGGACAGTCGCCATTTCATGTGCCTTTGGCCCTGCAGCATGCCTTAGCAGATAATACAGACAAAGGACATTACTCGTCTGCTGAAGGAATATCCCAACTTCGAGATGCTATTTCAGGTTTTAACAAAAGGCATTTTGGACTGGATGTAGCCTGACATTGTCAGATTAAACCTTAACTTTGCCAAGTATAGAGGATGTTCCAATTAACAACTCAAAAGTAAATGACCTTGAAAAAAGGACACTATATCGCTGTAATGTGTGCAATATGTACGAATCTGACAAAATTTGATTACCGGGGTCGTTGTCACTGTCCTGAAATAGACCTATATGAATTAGGACAGTACCGGATTTTCACCAGCTGGACAGTATGAACTTTGCTCGGCACGCCTGCGTCCTCTGTGCTTTCAAATAGCAGATAAATTATATATTTCTACAGCCATGCCCGCCATCGGCAGCACCAACCAACAACCGAGGCCGCCGCCCACATACAGAGCATCCAGGCGCCGTCTATCGCAGTGTTTGGCTGGGGCGGGCGCGTTGCTTTTCGATCACAGTGGGAGGACGGAGTGACCGAAGGTAACGGAGCAATATGGGTTGAAACGACCGTAGGAATGCGAGCCGTATATCCGCTGTTATCGGATCGTTTAGAGCGGTTCTGTAAATATTTTGGTTACCTTTTCATGCAGCTTCTGCATAACACGGCGATGGAACCAACGGATATACCCGGTAAACATGCCTAAATACTTCATTAGATATTGTTTTTACATCATCCTCAGTGTAACTCTCCACAGGCAACCCCGTTTTGTCGCTCCAAAGGAAATCGCGGATGGTCACCCGCACAGCGTCGGTGGCTGTGATTTGGCGCATGGCATCGTCATATGCCTCGTTGGGTAAGTCCGGGTCCAGCTCGATGAGCTTTTAGCGAAGTGTGCGCGTCAGCACCACCTCGCGGTCGGATGCACGACCCAGCCAGGCTGTCGGGTCCGAAGTCCTCGTTGTTGTAGGCGTAGACCGACTCTCAGCCGAGCTGCTGTTCAAGGTAGTCGGCTGTGGTCTACTGGACGAGGGTGTCTTCGGTGTAGGGGTATGGGTTCATGACGACCCACCTTCCAACTCTTTAAGCAAAGCCTTGCCCTTTTCGGTCAGTCGATACTTCTGCAGGCGACTCTTTGGTTTATTTGGAATGGTCATCTCAATCAGGCCCACTTCAATTGCTGGTGTTAGATAACGATTCCTGAAGTTTGCCTGTCCCTTGAGATCGAGCGCTTCCTGCATTTCGGCTCTTATCATGGAGCCGCTGGTGAGGACATGTAGTAGTTGCTTGACTTCACTTGTGACTTCACCTGTGACTTCACCCGTGACTTCACCCGTGACCTGGTCTTCAACTTGTTCGATCGGCCGCCTGAACGTGGTTGTCACCCAGTTCTCCGAGACCTCAATCACTGGCTCAGCCACTCCATAATCGCGACACATCTCACGGATTCGTTTGATGCCACTGCCTACCTGTTCCACCATCCCCATACGATAGAACATCCCAAACAGCAATGGATTGCGCGGCACACTCTTCACTCCCAAATCCTCCTCGTGCATCCCAGCGGGCAGGCCGCCCGGCGTCACAATCTCAAGACGGTCGTAGAAGACGTACACCTGCACATTGGCGGTTGAGCGATAGTCACGGTGTGCAATGGCATTGACCAGGGCTTCCCGAAGGGCATCTGCTGGCAACTCCAGCCGTTCGTCCCGACCTCTGGCATGAGGAATTAGAGCAGTATTCAACTTGGCCTGCAAGTAGGCCATGCAGTCTTCGTAGATTGAATAGAGATCGCCGGCAAAATCCTTGCGATCGAGAATGTAGGTTTTGGTCGTTCCCCTAAACATCGCACAGGTCACATGCGCCTGCAAGGTATAGCGGGTGATGTCATCACACAGTAGCCAGGCACCGGCATGGGTCATCTTGCTGTCTTTGGTCAGATGCAGGTTATCCAATGCAGGACGGGTCTCCAGCCCATCCGGAAGACGGGCGTGCTGAATAAAACGGCTCCAGATCTCCGGCGTCAGGTCACGTTCCAGGTCATAATTGGTACAGGGTGTTTCATCAAAATGAATCAACCCCTCCTTGAAAAAAAACTCGCGGATTTCAGTGCGGGCCATCTGCTGCGATGTCGCACCTTCGCGAATGAAGAATTTGCCGCTAAAGGAATAGGGCTTGCTGTGCTGTTCAGGTACAGTGATGCAAAGTACATTGCCAATGTTCTCTACATCAACCGCGATGGGAGGTTCGGCAGAACGGGCGATGGACTGGACCTGAGACTTAAGTTCATTGTGCTTGCCAACCCCGGTGATCTTCCCATCATCATCCACCCCAATCAGGATAACACCACCCGTTGCATTGGCAAAGGCGCATATCTCCCGCCCAAGGTTGGAAGTGCCCGTACGTTTGAACTCAGTGGTGAAGCCTTCGCCGAGGGCGATGAGGTTGGAGAGTGCCTGTTTGTTCATACTGCTACCTCCCCGTTCATCAGGCGCGGTAGGCGGTCCTGTCCGAAGTCCTCGTTGTTGTAAATGTAGACTTACTTCCAGCCGAGCTGTTGCTCCGGGTACTTGGCTGTGGTTTGCTGAACGAGGGTGTCTTTCATATACGTAACCATGGCAATCAACCATTCTTGTAAATCATATCCAACGATTGGCGAGCATATTGAAGCAGTTCGGCATCCACAACAGATATTGAATCAGTATCGTGATGAAATTGACTCGCGTATTCATTGATTTCTTGAAGCTTTGTTACACATTGTTGCAAATGCGAAAGCGGGCCCGTGGTTGCATGCGCAATGTGATCTGCGATTATTCTCCCAAGCATCTGATTTCTGGGAATGTGCCCTGGAAACCGTCGGTGGAGGTACCCTTCGAGCAACGGGCGAATCGCTTTAGCAACATCACGAATGTCTGCTGGAGAGTTGCCATTCACATACTCTGCGACCATGTGGTGGTGGCGGTAGTAATCTGATGCGCATATTTTATCCAGATCGCAATCATCAAAAGCCGAATAGTCATTCTCAACGCGAATTATTTCCAATACCTTCGGTATAATCGGGGTTGGATTCGGTTTGAGGAGGAGATCCCGCAACATTCTGATGAAATACGCATCGTGCGACAGTACGATGAGCTGCTTACAATTCGTTGCTAGTAACGCAATGCGACGTATCGTCTGGTTTCGTCGATTGCGGTCCATGCTCGACACGGGGTCGTCTAAGACGATAAGCTTTGAGTCGAGTGCTAAATCAGCTTCAAGCCGGGCAATGAAAAACGCCCATGCTAGAGTTCGTTTATCCGACTCACTGAGCGTGGTTGAGAAACTGTGGCCAGAGGAAAAGTCGGAGCCACTGCCGAGCTCCACCTCCTGATTACGTACTTTGAGACCGTATTTAGTCTGTGGTCTTCCACCGTGACCCTGATAGACAGCAGACAGTTTATCTATCGAAAACTTAGCTCCGAATGTCGCAAGGATGCTATTGATGCTTGTTTGGTACTGAGTAAGTGTTTTTTCCATCAAGGTGTCGATCTGTTCACGGATTTGCACCTTTTCCTGATTGAGACGGATTTTTTCAGTGGTTGCAAACTGATAATCCGCACATGCCTGTACCACCTCAGGCCGCTGCCTCTGGATTGACGCTTGGAGTCTCTGGAGTTCAGTTACTAGGCCACCAATATCTTCGGTTGCAAGCCCCTTCTTGAAGTCCTCAACTTTCGATGCAATAACAGCTACTACGTCATTGTAGTCCGTTATCAATTGATTGACCGTTGCGATGTGCTGCTCGGCTACCCCAACATCCGCATCTGTGCCCACTGATTCCAAAGGGGCGCCAAACTTTTGTTTCGCGAGGGGGATCAACACATTGCGGGCACCGGTTAACGCCTCTATTACGGCATCCTTTTCAAGTATAGGAGAATCGATTTCTAACTGATCCTTCCATGCTTCGATCCTTGCAGCATTAGTTGTAGCTGTAGAAAAGGCTAAATCGGCAAGTGTATCCGCAAGTGAGGATGTGATTTTTGTCTCCAATGCGGCAACTTCTTCCTTCAAACCCTGATATACCGTATTGAAGTGCGAGCGGTAGGCGGTAATCAATTCGAGGCTGCTTACACTCTGGCCACAGAATGGGCAGTTCGGAGTCTCCAGGAACACCTGCCCCTGACTGATCCAATCCTCAAGCCCGACACCACCATATTTGGCGATATGGGCATTTACCGTTGCTTCGGCTGTCTTTTCAATGTCCACAAGCTGCCGCGCCAAAACGTCAAAGATTGCAAGCAGGTCAAACTGCACTAACTCGACGGCCGTGGGATCGCCTCGTGCGTTGAGTTGCTGCACATTCTTGGTTGCATCAATGCGCTTCTGGAGTTTGTCGATCTGGTCTTTTGCGTCATCGATCGGCTCCAGGTCAATGAACTGCTGCAAACCAAGAGGTGATGCGAGATCACTAAGTAGCGTCTCAGTCTCACGTATCTTCTTCGTTTGCTCTTGAATATCTATTGATAGTTCTTCGACCTGCTTCTTCAATTGAACTGTGGTATCTCCAAGAGCAAAATCAAGAAGTGCCTGTCTTTGGTCGGGTCGAACGGAGAATCCAGAGTACACATTTCTTTCCACGAACTCGGAGTCGAATACTGCGATGTCGGGGGACGTGCCATTCCAAGCGCCGCCTTCATACTTTAGCTGCGCGCCGTTCTCCAGAAACAATTTCACCTCGGGTGCGTCAACGACGTCGATTGTCCGCCGCGCGGTCAGTCGAGTCGCATCTAGCATATGGCAAGCTCTCAGAACGGTCGCAAACGTGGATTTCCCCCTCGCGTTGTCGGAATAGATTGCCGTGGTCTGATGAAGGTCCACTGCCCCATTCGGGCAACCGTGGCGGAATAGGCCGACATTTTTGAGCGTGAGTATCTTCTTTATCATACCGCTACCTCCCCGTTCATCAGGCGCGGCAGGAGGAGGTCGCGGGCTTGGGTGAGTGACTCATTATATTTCGCCATCTCGTCGGGGTTGAGCGTGCACAGAAGCTGACCGAGTACATCGTTGTCGAGTTCCTGGTATTCGCTCTTAGGCAGCACGCCGCGCAGGTTGTCGTAATCGCCTTCTATGGACCCCATCGCCTCATTGATGGCCCTGGCGCGGTCTTCGCTGTCGGGCAGGGCCACGATATGGTCGAACTGCGCCTTTGGCTGAAGAAAGATAGCGCTCTGCCGGGAGAGATCCTCCTTGGTCAGTCCCCGTGTCTTGCCGCCGCGGGTGGGAAGGTTAGCCTCGATACCATCCTTCACCGCGAGGTAGCGGCTGTAGGCGTGCCTGAGAAACACCAGCCCCATCACGGGCAGGAAATACTCGTTACTGGCGTAGTTGGAGTTGGCCCGCATTGTGTCCGCCGCGCCCCAGAGGCGCTTTTCAATAGCTTCGATGTGTTCAAGCTGGGTCAATAAATGATTCTCCTCCTTTTATCTATAAACTATCCAATGGGCTTTTAAACTTGCCTACATTCTTGGCATATATATGTGTATATATTTCTGTTGTCTTTGAACTTTTGTGCTCCGGCAACTCCTGGATATACTGCATGTCTGTACCACTTTACAATAGATGTGTGGCAAAACTATGTCTAAGAGAGTAAAACGTGGCATTCGATTCCTCCTGGAACTATGTTAAGTGGATATCAGAATTTAAAATCGTTCCAGTCACTTTCAGTACTTTAGGATAGCTACCCAAGATAGTCATCCATCAAAAACTTATACACTTCCACCATTCATTGGAGTCCGGAAGCACCTGTCTAATGTGTGTCATGTATAATTAACCCAGATTCGATTCTATGTTAAGTACACTCATCATACAATAGATGAATCTTTGGTATTCAAATACCGCACCACCGGGCATGCCTTCAAACACAGCCCACAATGCGTACAGTTCTCATTCACCACAGCCCGCCCATCCTTAACCTTCACACCCCGCACCTCGCACTTCCCCACACACAGCCCGCAGCCCGTACACTCCAGAGAGCGCCGGATCGAAGATTCGGCCCCCTTCATCAACCGCCTGGCACCGGCGTCAGTATCGCTCCTTGCGGTCACAGTGCCAGATGCAAACACCTGCACATTATCCTCACCCCTGGCGGAAGTGATCACACCATCCATGGAATGCACTTCGCCCAGCACCCTAAGCATGCCCGAATCCTCGATGACCCCAAGGTTCAGGGGCACACCAAAACTACCCTCAGCCGAAACTCCACCAGCCTTACACGGCCTGTACCCAGACACCATTGAGAACTCCATCTCACCGCCGAACTCTTCAGGCACCAGGTTGATGCCCAGCCTCTTAGCCATCTCACGCTGCACCTTCGGAGGATTCTGCCAGCGCCACAGCCCATAATCCACCCAGCCCTCCCCGTAGCCGAACTTCTCTGCATGGGAGCGCAGCTTCTCCTCGAACCTGGCCCACATTTCAGGATGAATATCCCTTATACGTGACATCTCGGCCATGCTCCCTGACGGGCACAGCCAGCATCCGATGCGGTCGAACCCCTGTTCATACAGCGGATTGTACGGCGCCCCTTTCCGGAACAGGTACAGCCAGATATGCAGCGCAGTCCAGTTCTGGATTGGCGAGGCCGCTATCTGGTTACCTATCCAGGGATTCTTCCAGATCTTATCACTCCTGGCCCGGCCCTCGCTCTCGTACTTGCGCTGGCCGATAAATGTCAGGCAGCCCTCTGGAAAGTTCTCTTCAATGAGCATGGAAATCGGGCCCAGTTTACAGGTCTTGCAGCACCACCTCGCCTCAACCGTGGGGGGTCCGAAAGTATCGATGGAGTCCCAGAACACGTCCCCTGCATGAAAGGTTTTCACAGTCAGGCCGTAATGCCTGCCAACCTCTTCCACATTCTCCAGTGTCTCTGGGAACTCCAGTCCGGTATCAGCAAACAGTACATCGAAGCCATCCAGGCAGTCCATTACCAGCAGTAAGGTGGCCAGGCTGTCCTTGCCCCCCGAGTATGATACACTGACCGGCCGGTTTGTGGATTTGGACACGTTCCTGATAAACGCATGGGCTTTGGCCTCAAAATCCTTCAGGATATTAAGATTAGCAGTAACTACATCATCCCATGAATGGGGGGCGGGTGCTGCAACTGTTTCAACTATCCCGCTCCACCTGGTCTTGACAGCCACGCCCCTTGTGGCTTCCACCATTTCCCTGCCGTTCATCTTAGCCCTGCCGGCAGACACAGGTACGCCATCAGGCGATACCACTATCACCTCTGCGCCCGGGATAATCCCTGGATCGGCATCGATAACGCCGGGTGCCAGCGTGCTGGCACCTTTTTGTATGAACGGAACTGCCGATTCGTCGATCACCACCCAGTTGCTGCGCCCCTCCATTTCAGTGAATATCCGGGCTGCCCCTTCCATCCTGGGCAGCAGTACCCACTTACCAGACTCCACATCGAACCTGATATTCGCAAGTGCCACGCCACTGGCTATGATCTCTTCCATCCTGTCGTCAGATGGTACTTTGTTCATGATGGCGATAGTACCGTCAGGTATCAGGGGACTGCCGAACTGCGCCGTGGCAGTAGTGTTGATGTGGTCAATATCATGCTGGAATGCAGGCCTGATATCACCGGGCGGAGTAACCTTGACCTTGCCAGCAGGTGAGCCGCATGCACATATGGACTCAAGTACAGGCAGGTCGCATTCAGGGCACCAGTGCAGCACCATCTTTCCCAGATATATCTTTGTCATGGGCCATCATATGATAAAGAAGTATAGAAATATTGTGCCGGTTGCCAGTAAAAACATATTTAATCAAAGGAATGGCATATACTATTTGAATAAAAATCATCGTTAATATTTTATGATTGGGAGTCTAGTGTTAAATGATTTCTCAGGAACAGATTGAATCAGTTGTTCAGGTCATAGTTGAAGGTTATGAGCCCATGAAGATAATTCTGTTTGGGTCATATGCATACGGGCATCCAACGAAGGATAGTGATTTAGATCTATTAATTATAAAAGATGGTGAAGCTTCTGGAATACAGAGAAATCGCCGTGTTAGAAATATACTTAAGGATTTTTCAATTCCAATAGATGTTATTGTCAAAAGCAGTCAAGAATTCGATATGTTAAAAGATGTTATCGGCACAGTGATCTATCCTGCAAATAAATATGGGAAAGTTGTCTATGAACAAAAATGAGATTATAGATGACCTTATTATAAAATGGGGCACGATCTATTGACCTATTCTAGATGCCAGGAACCCGCCGTCTGAGCCTTATAGGGAGATGTTGCTTGACGCAAGGTAAGACACGGATTTTACAAAAATTGGTGTCTGAAAAATAACTGGATAATGGGACAGTACCGTGCCAGACAATATATTGATATTAAATTATACTAATACGAACTGGTCAATTTCTGGATGGGGACATGAAATATAAACAGATAATCAAAGTGCAGGCCTTAGCACTGTCATTGAACCTGGTGGTAGCATTTGCAAAGCTGGTATACGGCCACCTGACCGGCTCCATCAGCATGAAGGCCGACGGTTTCCATTCCTTGATGGACGGTGCATCCACCACTGTGGGAATGCTGGGTATCTGGGTGGCGTCCCGCCCGCCTGATGAATCCCACCCTTACGGGCACCGCAAATATGAGCAGTTCGCCTCGCTGTTCATAGCCGGCCTGCTGCTTATCACAGGGTTCGAAGTGGCCAGGGGTGCCATTCAAAACATATACGAACCTTCTATCCCCAGGGTCACCTCATTGAGTTTTGCCATCATGCTGGGTACCATGGCCGTTAACCTTTTTGTCACCATATTTGAAAGCCGCAAGGGCAGGGAATATAACAGCCAGATACTGATTGCCGATTCCCTCCACACCAGAAGTGATATCTTCGTATCTATTGGCGTTATCTGCAGTCTGATAGCAGTTAAGGCAGGCTATCCTATGATCGATGTAGTTGCAGGTATTGTGATCGCACTGATCATTGCCAAGGCCGGGTTGGACGTGGTGAGGGAAGTATCCTTCACACTACTGGATGCATCGGTACTGGATACTGATATGCTGTGCAAGATTGCACTGGAAATAGAGGGGGTTGAGGACTGCCATAATATCAGGACCAGGGGTACAGCCGATAATGTCTATGTGGACCTGCACGTGCATGTAAGGGATAATTTGCGTGTGGATGAGGCGCACTGCATCGCCCATGCAGTTGAGAACCGCATCAAAGAGAGGATGGAAGGGGTAAAGGATGTGGTTGTGCATATTGAACCTGAAATTATTTCCGAAAAGGATAAACCTGGAAGGAGACAGTGAATGATATATATGGATAATCCGGAATCTGCTGACTTTCAAATTGCATTGGAACGCTTGAACGATAAAAAAGATGGAATTATCTCTAGTGAAGATATGAGGGAGCGCCTTGGGCTACAGGATTGAATGTAAATAAATATACGCTCACACCGTTTGCTTTTACTGGCATATTAGAGTTATATCAAAAGTAAAATAGAAAATACCCGCCTATTGCGGCGGGTTCATTTAATTTATAATACCACGATCTCCTGACCCCTTGACTCTGCCTTTATCTCTGGATTATAGTAGGAATAGGCACTGCTGTCAGGTATTATAGCCTTTACAGGGAACTGTGCCTGCACCTGGAGGTCGAACAAAAGTTCCTCACCTCTTGGCAGGTCATCCACATACAGGATGATCTTGCGGCCCGCTATCTCGTACCTGCTGATAAGACCATCCGTTTTTAGTTCATCCAGTGTGGATACCACCGGGGCAAAGCCTGTAGGTACTGCCACGTCCAGTATCAGCATGCCTGTGGAATTGGCTGTTCCTGCGTAGTTCACCCTTGCATGGACATCAACAATGTCGTTCACTGCCACATCCGTAGCATCGTATTCCACTTCAAACTCCAAGTCAGTGAATACAGGCTCATCTGGCAGTATTATATTGAACCGCTTGACAAGCTGGTAATTGATATCGCCCTTACCTGACATGCTCAGTGTAATTAATTCTGCGGATCCAGGTATCTCCACAATCTGCAGCACATCGTAGTTACCTGCATCCACACTGACCTGGGTGATCTTATTACCATCTGCCATGACAGTTATCGTGGCATCCGTATCCTTTGCCTGGGTTGCGGCTGCCGTCATCAGTGCCTTGAATGCCAATACCGTATCCTGGGTGCTGCCGTACCCGCCCAGGCTGTTACGCTGTGCAGATAGCCATTTCAGTACCTCGTTTGCCCTGGCATCCCTGTGCTCGATAAGTACAAGTGCGCCGTATGCAGTCACTTCAACATTCTTGCTGGAAGGGGGCTGCCAGTACATATCCCTCATTGGCTCCACAGCAGGTTCCAGTTCCCAGTACATGCCGTTCTCGTCCTGCTGTGCCAGGTCCATAAGCATGTCAAGCGCATCATCTGCCCGGTCGCTGCCCATGTGTTCCAGTACCAGTGCGGCCAGTGCCAGTGCATATGGGTCGTCCTGCTGGTCGTCAAGGTTATCCTCCAGGTATTCCTGTGCATTGTCAAGCGGGCCACTAGCCCTGCCGTATTCCAGCAGTGACAGTGCCGTGTAGGCACTCAGCGAGTACTTGCCGCTCATTCCACCCAAGATCTCCTGGTGGTGCACAAACCCAATCTGGTCCCAGGAACCATCCTGGTTCTGGTGGTTAACGATCCAGTCAGCAGCCCCGTCCAGTACCGAATCATCTATGGTGGTAACGTCCCTGGCACTACTGAAGGACTGGAGCACAAAAGCGGTAAGCCAGAGGCTGCCTTCAGGGTCGCTGTCCCCGAATGCCGAGAACGAACCATCATTGTGCTGGTAGGTCAGTTGACGCTGGTATCCGGTAATGATGAACATCTCGGCTTTGGCCTGTATCTCTGGATTGGTCTGGCCAGATGTCTTCAGGTATCGCAGTATCTCCACGTCAGGGGCGAAGAACATCATGTTCTGCTCACCGCAGCCGTAAGGCATACCCAGCAGGTCGTCCACGCCGCTGATGGACTGGGCCACCAGGGACGGGGTGAAGCTGAGCAGCACCTTGCCCGAATCGGCAACAATACCATGGGGCAGGGCCGCATCCAGTATCACATCCTGGTCCTGCAGGATGCCGTTTATCACTATCTCACGCCGGGTCCCCTCCGCCTCCACGATAACCTCTTTCTTTACTGCATCAGCGCGGGACGTGGTCTGGCCTGTGATCTCTACCAGTTGTGTACCCACCTGTGTGGGCCTGATAGTGAAGCTGACAGGCTGCACACTGTTGGCAGGTACGCTTATCTGGCTGTTACTGCTGCCGATAATATCAAACCAGTTGGTGCCGGACAGTGTAACAGTCACCTGCTGTTCCATATCCAGGTAATTATACACCTGTACGGTAACTGGGAACTCCTCACCCCTGGTCACTGCATAGGGCAGGTCAGGGTCTACAAAGAAGTCCTGGAACACCTTCAGGCCGGTCTCTGCAATGCCAAAACCATCAGATGATGAGGAAACTGCATGAAGTCTCCATGTTGTAATGGAATCAGGGGCGCTCAGGTCAACGTCTGCCATGCCGCTGTCATCGGTGAGCAGTTCGGGCTCCCATACCCAGGTCTCTGGGAAGAATTGCCTGACCCGCTCTACTTCGACCAGTTCATCCTGATCATGAGATATGGGTGCAGCCGTAGGTACGGCCGCAGGCGCGGCGTCCATGGCCTCTTCCACCACCATCACATCTCCAAAGAAACCACCTTTGCCCATCCCGCCTTCTGCTTCCGGTTCATGGACCTGTTCAGGTACGTCAAGGTTAGGGGATTTCAGCACCTGCAGGCCCGCCTCTTCGATAATATCCTGTGCACCCATTGGAACCGGGGTCCAGTACTGGGGATGTGCTTCGGCCTGGGGTTCCATGAACCGCTGCTCCAGTTCGTTAAATACTTGCCGGAGGTTCAACCTGCCCTCACTAAGGGCGAACACTGATTCGTCCACTATGGAATATCCTATCATTGACCTGGAGCCGGCATCGAAATTCATACTCACCTCGCCGCCGGGTTCAACTTCGTCCTGGTCGAACGAAACCTGCAGGTCAACAGGTGCTTCCATTATCACGTCAAATGGCAGGGTGTCTGCCGATACCTCGCTGTTGGGATTGATGATGTAGGCCACAACTTCGGCTCCGGGACTCATCTGGGGTGTGACTGTCAGGCTGATGTTGCGCTCACTGCTTGTGGCAGAGAACACTGTCCTGCCGCTTGCCATGATATCATAATAGACAATACCCGGGTTGGTGCTGTAAACATTGAAACTGATGGTATCTCCAACTTCAGGGGTGCCGCCGTCAGATTGTACCAGGTGCAGGAAACTGCCGCTTGGCGAATAAACGGCACCAAGGTTCATGTTCTGGGATGCATCGCCAGAACTGGCATGGATATTTGCACTCCTGACATCCTCAGGTGCCTGGAATTCGGCAAGTGCTACACCGTTACTGGTGGTTACGGTGGAGGACTGGGTCTGGTAATTGTAGTTCGTATCCACAAATTCAAGTTCTATCTCCACTTCCTGCTCCAGGGGTTCGCCGTCAGGGGTTTCGGTAACAACCAATATATTAAAGGGCATGCCTGGCTTGACCAGCCTGGATTCGGGTATGATCTGGAGTACTACAGGTGATTCAGTGATCTTTAGCAGTTTGGTAGTGCTTTCGGTGTGGTTCCCGGAATCTGTCACCGAGATGTTCAGGGTCAGGCTGCCAATGCCTCCGGCACCGTAGGTGCCGGCTACCCATCCGGCTTCAGGCAGTTCGAATTCTGCGGACCCGTTTTCCAGGTCTACTTCATATGTGGCATATTCCTCCCATACACCAACGTACCTGGAGGCAACTACACTGACCCTGCCTTCCACTTGCTTGCCAAAGAAGTAGTTTGCATCCACTGTGCCGGTGATGGGGTCGTCCACCAGGAACCAGTCCCGGGGTGTGGTCACATCGACCTGGAACTTGGGGAGTACGTATTTCTCGACCCTCAGGTCAAGCTGGGTCTGGGCCTGCCCCATCTCGGCTTTTACCTTCCATGTACCGAGGTTCACTTCGCTTGCAAGGGGCATGTCAAAGGATGCTACGCCGTATTCGTTGGTGTCCAGGGTCTCCGTGAAGATCTTGATGCCTTTGGCATCGGATATTTCAATTGTGCACTGGCCTGATACTGGTATTAGGTTGTTGTTCAGGGACAGGATGCGCCCGTGGATGGTCTGGCCGGGTTTGTAGATGGGCTTGTCTGTCTCAAGGAACAGGGCGCTGCTATTGGCGATCCTTACACTGCCGTTGAAGGTGGCATTGGAGCCTGCGGGCTGTGCCACCAGGGTGTAGGTGCCCTGCTCAAGGTCTGGCACGTCAAAGGTTGCCACGGCATGACCCGACTGACCTGTGGACCCGCTGGTGAGTGTGGTCGCCACTCCGGCTGTGTCCACGAGCATGAAGCTGATGCTCTGCTCTACAGGTGCGCCTTTGTCTGTGGCTGCTATGGTGATGGCTGATTCGCCGCCTGTGAACATTACGCGGGGGGCCAGGATAAGCAGGTCGCTGCCTGTGTAGGTGGCTGTTGGGTCGTATGGATGGGCAGGCTGGTTGATGAGGTTTGAAATGGGTTGGGTGATGGTTGGGAAGACCATCAGCAGTATGAGGGAGATGGCTAACAGGGAGATTATTATTGGGGTGAGCTTGTTTGAGTTCATGGTGATTACTCCGGATGGGATGGGTTGTTTAATGGGAGATTGGCGGAGGACTTTATAAAGATTGTTTAGACTTCGAATTGGTTCGTAGTTATGATATCCGGATATCTCTTTACATGATAAATTTTACAAATATAGAAAATGATTTACACTATTGTTATATACTCCTTTTATGAAATAATGAAATACCATTGAACGATTTTCAATGAATTATAACCTGAACTGATCCAAATGACCATCGATCCCTATTCTATTGTAGAAGGAATGGTAACACAATTTATCGTTACATCCATTTTTCTTATTTTATCCTTTCTTGTAGGGATACTTTACTTGAAAAACAAGAATTTCAAAAGTCAATTTCGTGTCGCAAAATCTCCTTCTAAAATTGATCATGAAGATTTTGATCTTTCAGGAGGTCTTTACAACGATTACTACTTAAAAAGGGATGAGATGGAATCCAAATCTGGAAAATATTTTGAAGATAAAATCTCTGAAAAACTGAAAAATGAAAAGGATGTTACCATACTCGCAAAACCCGATGCGGGAAAAACACGCTGTGCATATGAGGTAGTAAAAGAACTCCCCAGACATTTCGTGATCCTCATTCCACGATATGATGGGAGTATTTCTGCAGGTGACTTGAAACAGCCTGTCAGGACATGGTACATGAAAAAGAAGCATTATGTACTATTTCTGGATGATGCTCAACAGTATGCAGAAAAGACTTGGATAGCTGATGTTATCGATAGGATACAGGAAAAAAATCCCATCTGTGTTCTGACAACCATTCGAACAGGTAATGAACTCATTAAGGCAAAAAGCGGACCACTTTTTAAACTGGGCAGATGTGGTCGTCTGCTTAATGATAACGATGTTATTGAAGATTTGCAAGACCTGAAGCCTAATGAAATGAAAAAACTTGGAGAAGGGACCGGAAATGAAGTCCTGCCGGAGTACGAAAGCGTGGGAACCCCCGGTATCATCATAACCCAGAACTGGAAGCCATTTATCGATCGGTACTTGAACCTGGATAATGTTGAAGCAAAATTATTGATGAAAGCAGTAAAGCTCCTTGCATTGGGAGGTAATTTCATTGTTACTCGTGAACGGTTAATGGCTGCCGTTCCTGCAATGGAAGGACCGCAATTGACTAAAACCCAGATACAAACAGCCGAATCCATATTAAAGGACGAAGATATTATCGGATGGGATATGGATGAACGGACTTTACGATCGGGCGGTAAGATACTCTGGAATATTGTTGAGGATTATCCTCCCGATGAAGATATCCAGCAGCACCATTTTCATAACCTGATGGATAATCTCTATAATATAAATGATCACGAAGCCCTTTACAACCTTGGTGTGGCTTTTCACTACATTGATAACAGGGAAATGGCATGTGAGGCATATGAAAAAGCAGTAGCCATAAAAGATGACAAGCACGATGCGTGGAATAACTGGGGGAATGATCTGGCAGCGCTTGCGAAATCTGTCTACCCTGAAAACAAGCAGGAAGGAAGGGAGCTGTTCGAAAAAGCATTCGTGAAATATGAAAAAGCAGTAGCCATAAAGGATGACTTGCACGGTGCGTGGTATAACTGGGGAACTGATCTGGGAGAGCTTGCGAAATCTGTCTACCCTGAAAACAAGCAGGAAGGAAGGGAGCTGTTCGAAAAAGCATTCGTGAAATATGAAAAAGCAGTAGCCATAAAGGATGACTTGCACGGTGCGTGGTATAACTGGGGAACTGATCTGGGAGAGCTTGCGAAATCTGTCTACCCTGAAAACAAGCAGGAAGGAAGGGAGCTGTTCGAAAAAGCATTCGTGAAATATGAAAAAGCAGTAGCCATAAAGGATGACTTGCACGGTGCGTGGTATAACTGGGGAACTGATCTGGGAGAGCTTGCGAAATCTGTCTACCCTGAAAACAAGCAGGAAGGAAGGGAGCTGTTCGAAAAAGCATTCGTGAAATTTGAAAAAGCAGTAGCCATAAAGGATGACTTGCACGATGCGTGGTATAACTGGGGGAATGATCTGGCAGAGCTTGCGAAATCTGTCTACCCTGAAAACAAGCAGGAAGGAAGGGAGCTGTTCGAAAAAGCAGACGAAAAAGTAAAACAGGCACTCAAATATTTTGATTTACCTCAATGCCGCGGTCTTCACGGTCGTATCCTACTTGCCCTTGAAAAAATAGATGAGGGAATCGAAGAAAAAACACATGCAGCCCTGCTTTGTGCAATCGGCAACAATGTACAGATGGCAGTTTACGAACTTTCAACCGCATGGTCCCACCTGGAAGATGCAGCATCTGCCAGGCCAATAGTCCTGAAATGTGGTGTTGCGCTGGCTGTGCATTTGAGACTGTTTAAGGCTGAACAATGGCCGGATGACCTTCTTCCCGTTCTTGAAGAAAATATATCCTCCCTTGACGGAAGGAGTAAACAGTTATTGAACTGGGTGAAAGGTAATGATATCGGGGAGGGGCAAACTGCACCTGCGGATGAAAACGATGCTCACATCGATGTGTTGCTTGCATTTCTATTTTCAACTATTGAAAAAATGGAACATGAGACATCTGAAGTATAATATCAAACCAGCGTCAAATCCCCGAATGCCTCAAAGTGCTTCCGATTAAAAGTAAACAGCTTGAAGCCCCGGTTTATTGCAACCGCCGCAATCATGGCATCAAACCTGGGAACCTTCTTCCCCTTTTTCTCTGTTTCGACTTTGACTTGACTTTCAAAGAAAAGCAAATTGATTTTTAATTTCCGTTGAAAATCGTTACCCATTGGAAATGTTGCCGCTTCAGGAAGTGTATGGCCTAATTTTTAATAATAAATTAATGCTACAAAGCATATCGATTAAAGCAGATAATTAAGTATCTGTGAATAATATAGCGATTTTACCCCCCTGTCCAGGCATATACCCATACTCCAATCACAGAAACTCCGGATAAATATCCCAAGCCCGATATAGTATTTATCATAATAATGAATACATAGCAGAGAGATAAATTATCTCATGATCAAACTGAAAGTGCAAATTGAAAATTAGATTTTTTTAGTCTGATTTTATATATTCCACATAATCTTTCAAAGCATCAATTCCCCTGACAATCCTGGGTGCATTCTGCTTTACGAATTCGATCTCCTCAGATTTTGAGTTGGGACGTTTTTGTCTATAATTTTCAAAGACTTCTTCGCCATCATAATCTACAAAGGCTATCCTGGCACCGAAATCATCTGGTTTTAACAGGCATGCATCACCAGTTACAACAGCTATGTGATGGGGGTGTGAGATCAATGAGTCACTTAGAGCATTTGAAGTCTTGACACCTTTTCGTATAAGGTCAGCTGAGAGTTCATTAAAATCTGCAAAAAAGTAGAAAGAGCCATGAGGCATAGTGGCGTTAATTCCATCGATCTTATTGAATTCTTCACTCATGAAGGTTCCCATAATACGGTGAATATCTCGTACAATTCTCATATATTCATCAATTTCTTTATTTGGCTCATAGGCAGTTATAGCCGCATATTGCGTAGGCGTGGAAACATTAGTATAGACCGTTGCGGCAATCTTGGTGAAGCCATCTACCAGTTTTTGCGAGCAATTCTCAGGTAAAATGCAAAACCCTAACCGGTACCCACCGGCAGACCTGTCCTTTGAAAGTCCATTTGTGAGCAGTGTTCCTTCCGGGTATACCGAACCCATACTTGTGAATTTATCAAAATCATAGGTGATCAATGCATAGATCTCATCAGCCAGGACCAGTGTCCTGTGTTTTCGACACACGTCTGCGATCTTTTCAAGTTCTTCCCTGGAATATACTGTACCTGTGGGGTTGTGGGGATTATTGATCACCAGGATATGCTGGTCATCAGGAAGTCCTGATAAGAATTCATCCAGGTCATCAGCTTGGATCTTGTAATCGAACTCGGGCTTAAGATAAAAGGTATGAAAATGTTTATCAAGCAGTTTGATCTGTGGAGAATACCCGATCCATGAAGGAGAAGGGATTACCACACCGCCCTGTACCATATCGAAGATAATATGGATAAGTTCCTTTGTTCCAGGTCCTACGATGATTCTTGACGGGTCAACATCCAGGTTAAAATACCGTTTATTAAAACCGGCAATAGCCTCCCGAAGCTCAGGAATACCCTGCGCGGCAGAGTAATGTCCTTTGTCAGTATTCTCTGCCAGTGCTTTTTGAATTGGCAAAGGCACTTGAAATGGGGATTGCCCGAAGGCAAATCCATAATAATCAAAACCGCATGCAATTGCTGAACATTTTTTCCTGTGTTCAGAGATCATGAGTCCGACCCGAAGGTTTTCAGGCATTGTGATTGCATCTACATGCGGCTCAAGTGCAATTTCTTTCATATTCTAACTCCCCTATACATGTTCTATTTCTGTATGATTTGAAATCTCGGAATTTGTCGTGCACAGGTCATTAATGTTCAATCCATGGACATCATTATTCCCGGTCAACCGCGCGAAATCCTTTAATTCATCAGTAGACACATGCAAAAAATTCTCCAGTTTTTTAGCAGAGATATCCACCTTCAATCTGGCCCGTAATTCTGGGTCATGCGTAGTCACTCCAACAGGGCATTTTCCTGTATCACACAACCTGTACTGCTGGCACGCACAAGCCATCAGGGCGGCAGTTCCAATAGCAACAGCATCGGCCCCCATTGCCAGTGCCTTTGCAAAATCAGAGGATACCCGATGTCCTCCTGTGATGATAAGAGAGATATCGTTAATACCGTTATCATCCAGGAATTTCCTTGCTCGATATAGGGCAAATACTGTAGGGACCGATGTTGCTTGTTTAACATGCCTGAAAGCAGCTGCAGTAGCACCCGGCCTGCCATCAATTGTAATAAAATCAGGTTCAGCGAAGACTGCAATTTCCAGGTCTGCTTCGATATGACCGGCAGCGATCTTGATCCCTATGGGCTTGCCCCCAGATTTTTTCCTTAGCCAGTCCACTTTCATTTTGAGATCGTCTTTATTTTTAATATCTTCAAAGTGAGAAGGACTGATAATGTCTGTACCTTCAGGATATCCCCTGATCATCGCAATTTCCTTTGTAACCTTTTCAGCAGGTAAATGTCCACCCATACCCGGTTTAACTGATTGCCCGATCTTGATCTCAATGGCATCTACTTTTTTAAGATTCTCGTCTGTGACGCTGTATTGGTTGGGTATGTATTCGAAGATATATTTATAGGCATTATCAAAAGACTCCTGTAATATCCCGCCCTCCCCTGAACACATGGCAGTCCTGACAACAGCACTTCCCTTTGCTAAAGCTATTTTAACCTCTTTTGATAATGCACCGAATGACATGTGGGTAATATAGATCGGTGTCTCGATCACCAGGGGATATTTTGCCTTTGGACCGATGATGGTTTTCGTATTGACCGGTTCATCGTGGTTTAGCGGAATCTTGGCCAGTTGTGCTCCTTTTATGAGAATATCATCGTATGAGATCACTTCTCTGGTAGTTCTCATGGGTTCTATAATGGATTCTCCTGTGACAGATATCTTATGAATATCTGCCATATGTGCCTCCAGTTCATCAGATTCCCGTTCCCATTCCCCCAAGTATCCCCCCAGTTCCATTTTAACAGAGGATACAATGATCTTGCTCTTGGCTCCACAATGGGGACAGGTGATGATCTCCTCAATTTCTTCCTGTTTTACGTCCTCTTTTAACGGGATCTGGTGAGTTTTGTCTGATTTGCAGATGGGACATCTCCAGTCATCAGGAAAATCCTCTGGTTTTATTCCTGGTTTGATCTCAGTAACAGAATCTCCCCTGGTATCATCATATTCATAAACATTGCAGATATTACAACGGTATCTTGTCATACTAATCTCTCTTGATCCACCCTTTTTATGGGGGGTGTTATTTTTTCAGTGTCGACCATGACTTCAATTAAGGTTGGTCTGTCTGAAACAAGGGCTTTTTTCAACACCTCATCCAGTTCACCGGGGTCTTCAATACTATAGCCTTCTCCACCGCATGAAGTAGCAAACCCGGCAAAATCGGGATTAGGGAAACTGACCCCGAATTCTGGATAATGTTCCATTTTCTGTTCCTTTTTGATATTCTTCAGTTTGCCGTCATTAAATACAATTACTGTGATGGCCAGATCTTCCCTTACAGCAGTGGTAAAATCAGCCATTAACATTCCAAATCCACCATCACCTGTTACACAAACTACTTGTTTGTCAGGGAAATCAAGTTTTGCCGACATTGCAGCTGGCAGCCCGAATCCCATGCTGGCAATGTTAGCTGACATAAAAGTTCTCTGTCCCTGGCAAATGAATTTCTTGAAGAACCAGTAGGTATGATCCCCCACATCCACACAGATGATAGCATCATTACTGATGTTTCGTTTAAGTGCCTGTATCACAAAGCCTGGATTTATTGGTATTGATAGGTCGTGAGCATCAATTTCCAGTTCCTCAAGATGCTCTTGCTTGATCCTTGCGAGAATTTTTTCAAACTCGCTATTCTCTTCCTTTTCATGTATGAATGGGACGAGTTTTTTGAGCGTCAATGCGGCATCGCCCACCAGACCTACATCCACATTTGTAGTCTTTCCAACCCTGGTGGAATTCATATCTATCTGTATGATCTTTATTCCGGGTGGTATCAGGTTAGCCTGTCTGAATCCAGTCCCAATAAGAAGGAGCAGTTCACACTGCTGTATCGCATATGCCGCATGTTTGGACCCAATGGCACCCAGTACTCCCAGGCTGTACTTGTGGGTCTCATCAATAACACCCTTTGATCTTGATGTGGTGGCTATGGGAGATTTCATTTTTTCGGCAAGCTCAATTAACAGATTACCTGCGTGTCTTGAACCCCAACCTGCAAGGATTGAGACTTTTTTCGTTTCATTGATCAACTTTGCAGCTTTTTCAATTTCTGTATCATCAGGCGCTACTTCATTATTGAATACTCGCATATCCTGGATATATATAGGTTCATCAAGCTTTTCTGTCAGAATATCTGTGGGGGTGCTCAATACTGATACACCAGGATTTTTGTAGGCATACTTGGCAGCCATTAACACCAGTTTAAGGGCCTGGTTAGATCTGGCAATGGTCTCAGTATACGATGCAAAAGAACAGAATAATTCCAGCTGCTCGATCTCCTGGAATGCCTCGCTTCCCAGATAGACCTCAGGGACCTGACCTGCCAGTGCCAGAACCGGACTTTTATCAAAAGCAGCATCCACCAGCCCGGTCATTAGATTGGTACAGCCAGGACCGGCAATTGAGATGCATACACCCAGTTTGTCTGTCATTTTTCCATGAGCACAGGCCATGAATGCTGCGGTTTCCTCGTGTCTTGTGAGAATGAATTTGATCTTGTTACTTTTCCTTATGGCTTCGATCAAGGGCAGATTGGAACTACCTGGGATCCCGTATATATATTCCACTCCAAGTGAGGCCAGTTGTTCAACGATCTTTTCAGCTACGTTACTCTTTACAGCTTCATCAGCTTTTGCAACACCTTCTGGAACAAAAGCAGATTTTGGGGCACCGCATACAGGACAGCTGAAGGTCCCGGGTACTTCGCTGAATTTTATACCCTGTGCTGCCTCGTCATAGACCCAATTACATACAGTACATCTAAATTTTCCCATAATACCCCCTGAATGAAAAAAATGGATATGTTTCCATATCCAGATATTACTATTTTATTTACATTCCAGCTTGCTCTTTTTCAGAGCCTTTAGTGCAGAAATACATGTGTTTCAATCCCATCTTCTCTGTAACGGGACATCCACCGCAGATGCAACCATTTTCGTCGGTTATGCAGCTGCTTTTCCCGATTGTGGGAAAACAAAATCCGCCTTTTTCACCGCATTCCACCCAGGAAGGGCAGGTGCCGCAAATACACATTGACAACACCATTGTTTTCTTTTGTTCCATTTCTTCTGGACTCATTTGAACCTTCTCCGTAAGTTTAACCCCCTTTTATTGTTTACTATATGCCATTTTTTACTATATAAAATCTCACCAAAGGCAAGATAATATAAAAAAACCTTAAACCTCGAATTGTTTTAATCAAATTCGTTAACTTCCTTACCAAGGAAATAACCTAATATTGTCCTGATGCCAACGATTGCACCGAGCAAAATAATTTCCTCTTGAGAAGGAGCTATAATAGTCTGTAAAATATCGCCGGCAATGAGAAAATCGAGACCAAAAACGATCTTATGAGTGAAATCTCTGCGGATGTCATGATACCCCATTACCGGCATTCTTCTGATCTCAAGATTCAATGTCTTAATTGTGGCTATGATCCCACCATAAAGTATCATTGCAGCGCCTATATACGCGAAAATCAAAGATGAAAGATCAATAAATTCTGTGAACATAATTTTCAATCACTTTTTTGGATCTCTTCAAGATCGTGTGGGTAAATTTTCACTATTTAAGCTGGTGAGGATAAAATTATCTTTGCGTTCTTAGCGCCCTTTGCGATGAATTAATAAAAACATCATTGAAGATGACTACGTTTTTCATATGGCACCGCAAAGTACGCAAATGGCGCGAAGAATCCAATAGTCTGGCTATGATACCCGCTCAATGTTAAAGAGAGCCATTTTTTTGAAGTTCAAGGTGCTTTTCCAGTTTCGCAAAAGTACATTCCTTTTAGCCCGTTTGTGATATATACTGGACATGCTGAACATTTGCAGCCTTTCTTCTCGATGGTCTGATCTGAATTTCCCCGTGCGCAGAATAAATAGGGCTGAGGCGGGAAAGGGAGACTGGGACAGGTTCCACAATAGTCCATGCAAATATTAAGATTCTCTTTTGTGTCTTCAACCGACAATTCAATCACCTTTTAGAAAAAGAAAAAGGGCCTTATCAGGCCAACATCTTCTTGAACATATTCCGGACCATCATTCTTTTCAGAATGAAATAATCCTGGGTCGCAGCCATACCAGCGCGCTTTTCCAGCATTTTCCTGTCGTCAGGCCATTTGGACATTATCTGCTTTAATGTACCCATCAGGACCATTCGCTTATCCTTGGGAAGTTTTGTCATGATATCAGTCCTGGTCTTGACTACTTTGAACATGGCATCTTCAGGGAGCTCTCCGGCAGCATCTAACATTTCGCCTATTGCCTCAATTCTTTTATCATCAGGCATTTCTGAGAACTGCTCCATCCGGGCACCCAATATCTTTGCCCTTTCCTCCTCAGGTTTTGAAGCCAGCATCTCAACCACTTCCATCATCTGGTTAAACCCTTCTGCCTTCTTTTTATGCTCCTTACATAGAGGACAATTCTCAAGATGTTCATTAATCGATGCTGTATCCTTATCTGCACATGCCTGACATTCTTCTGCTAATTTTTCCAGTTCTGCTTTTGTGGTCATGGTCTTATCCACTCCTCAAAGAACATTCTGGTTTCATTATTATATAGTTTTGGGCAGTTAATTAGTTTTTAGTTATCATATCTCTCAGAAATTTGTACAATATGCCCCTGTTTCAATAATATTCAACTTCAACAGGGGAATCCAGACGTATAATAACATCAAACTTACTAACATCTATACCAGCAATTATTGTAAGAAAATCTATAGAACATCCAAGTAGAGGGGATATTGACAACACCGCATCTCAAGTTTATTTGGAATTGGACAATTAAAAGTCCCGCCAACGCAATACAACCATTTCTGCAAAGTTTTATATATTGAAAGAACATAAGAAGATTTAATTAGAAGCTATTTTATAAGTGGCACTTGTGACGGTAATTGTTTTACTATTACTATTTCTGTGAATCTGCTTATTAGGATAGTTTATAATTGTAATTTAAGGAAGTGTAATATTTTGTTCGGAAACGTTAAAGAAAGTGCTCCGGTAGAAGCTGGAGAAACATATGAAGTATCGATTGAAGACCTCGCAAGAGAAGGCGACGGTATTGCAAGAATTGAAGGTTTCGTCATATTTGTACCTGAAACACAGGTCGGCGATGAGATTAGTATAAGGATCAATAAGGTAATGCGAAAATTCGCAATTGCAGAGAAAGTAGAATAAAATTAAACTGACTGATTCAAGCCAGTTTTAATTCCCTGGCATCGGGAACGATGCCCGGGAAAAACCATTTTTAGTATTTTTTTTATTATTGGTGTTAGTTATACTACTAAACCGATTCTTTTCATTTTTTCATTTTCACTTATTGGAATAAAGTAATATCTATTCAATGACTAATATAGGATCGTGACCGAAGAACTGGAAGTAATCCTTGTTAAGAAACTTGAATACAAGCGTGTTGACTGCACCTGTGGGGTTGCTGTGATGTCTACTGACCCTACGCCCGATATAAGCAAAGCAATTAAAAATGCTGCAAGGGAGTTCGGTGCAAGGTTCAGTATACTGGATACTACTGTGCATCCGGATGCAGTGTTGAGGTATCATATTAAGGAACTGCCCGCGGTTGTAATTGAAGAGAAGAGTTACCCTGCCGATGGGGGGGTTGTGAGGAAAGTCCTGGGTGAACTTTCCGGGCAGGTATGAAATTTGCTAAAATTGATACTTCCAGGCTTTTATCAGAAGTCATGACAGTAGAGTTGGCAGATTGTAATTATAAAAGTAAAATATGCTCCGGCCGGGATTTGAACCCGAGTTTTCGGCTCGAAAGGCCGGAATGATTGACCGGACTACACTACCGGAGCACGATGATGTTTTGCAAATGATTGGATAATAGTCCCGGGCGGATTCGAACCGCCGTCGCGGGCTGTCCTCATCCTCGACTCACAAAGAGTCTCGGGTTCCAAAGGCCTGCAGGATTGACCTCTACCCTACGGGACTGCAGAGTATCCTAATAGCGCATTAAAGTACTTATTCTTTATTGTCGTTACAGGGGGAGATCCCTGACCAGGGCTTAAATTATGCACACAGAAGAGCCGTTACAACAAAACCTTTATGTCATTTCAATGCATCCATAGGCAACAGTCTCCCTACCAAACATTTTGTGCCCGGGTGGGGTAGGGGTTATCCTATAGGACTGTGGATCCTTCGACTCGGGTTCGATTCCCGACCCGGGCCCCATATATTTTCCAGTCCAATCCATCCTTAAAAGAAAAGTACAGCTATTAGAACGAGATAGGTGGGGCAAAATATACTTTATGTACTGTGAAAAAAAAGATGCTGCGACCGGAATTACCGGTCATTAAAAAAACTTATTTTGCGTCCAGGTTATTCTTCAGTCGCTTCCTCAACGTTTTTGGCAGCTTCTTAAGCTACTTCTTCCGTTGACTCTTCGTTTGTCCCCTCTTCCCCGGCCCCGCCGCCAAGCAATTCATCGATGGACTTGCTGCCATATTCCTCTACGACCATGTTGATCTGGCTGATATCAGATGAGATCTCTTCGCCCCCCATGGTCTTTCGGCGCCTCATACCTTTAACAAGCGACTTGAAACCTACTCCACCAGTCACAAGTATCTTTCGCCTGGGTGAACCGGGAAGACCACTGCGCATGGGAAAACCGCCCTTATCAGTCCCCCCCTTTATTTTCAGGGAATAACCCGAAAGACCTACAGCGTCCCCGCTTACTACATCACCTATACTTTTACCAATAAAACTATTAGCATGACTGCCAGAAACCTCTACCTGGTGTGCCAATCCTGTATTTTTGTCTGAAACTATGATTCGGAAATCTGCCATTCATTATCTCCTTTATGGGATTATTATCATTATTTGAAATCAGATACGTGATCCATATCTGAGGTATAACGGACTTAACAGGCTATAAACATATTTAATATTATCGAGGTATGATGAGTTTTATCCGGTTATGAAGTTATAATAAAAGAAAATACCAAATACTTTAAACATTAAAATAGAAAGCAATGGTTGTAATAAAAAAAAGATATCACTTAGATGTCACAGATATTCTGATATGGACCGGGATATTTATTATTACCGTATGGGCTTTAGGGAAGGCTACAGGCTTAATAAATTCGCCTGTTTGGGTGGATATGATCCCTGTTTTCGGTGTGGTTGTGACAATTGCAGGTATTAGTTTAAAAATCGGTGCGATTCTCCAGAAGTTAAACCAAGTCATTATCGACGTTGGAGATATACGAATGGAGATAAAGGATATAGATAAGCGTGTTATTTCCATAGAAACAAAAGCTGATTAGTGAGTGTTATCTGCGCTCCCGCAGGGCAGGCAATCCATGAAGATACCTGAATGCTGAACAATTCAACTTACTAGAATTGCCGACATTTCTTACTTTAAGTGTTTTAGTAACCAAGAACAGTTTTATAACATATATTAGATAATGGGGATAAGTATGAACCCGAACAATCCGGTCATTGGCATCGACATCGGCGGCGCCAATACCAAGATAGCTTCACATGATGGCCAGATCACTGAACTACATCATATTCCCCTGTGGAAAGATACCCGCCTGCCTGAAGTATTAAGAGAAGTTATACACCGCCTCAAACCCGCAAAGGTTGGAGTGGTCATGACAGGGGAGCTGGCAGATTGTTTTACAGATAAAAAACAAGGTATCAGTTTCATCATGGAAGCCGTAGATGCCGTATTCCAGGGCGCACTATACCTGAATAACAAGGGCGAGTTCATAGATTCAAGCGGCGATATCATGTCACTGGCCGCAGCCAACTGGACCGCTTCAGCCCTGCTGGCCGGAAGGGAGCGTGATTGCATATTCGCTGATGTGGGCAGCACAACTACCGACCTTATTCCGGTAAAGCACGGCCGTCCCCTGGCCGGTACGACAGACTTCCAGCGGCTTGGGCGCCATGAACTATTATACAGGGGCATACTCCGCACTAATATTGCAGCCCTGATGGAGCGAATTGGACTGGGCAGTAACAATTACAGATTATCTTCAGAGCTTTTCGCCCAGACCGCAGACGCCAACCTGCTGCTGGGGAATATCAGCCAGGAAGATTATACATGCGAAACAGCCGATACCGCAGGAAAGACCAAAAAAGATGCTGCAAGACGCCTGGCCAGGGTAGTGTGTGCAGATATCACAGAACTGGATTCAGAGGATATTATGGATATTGCCTGGCAGGTTTATTACCACCAGAGGGATGAACTGGCAGAGGCACTGGGGATACTGGCATCACTACACGGCATCAATACTGTGGTTGGTGCGGGACTGGGCGAGTTCATAGTACGTGATGCGGCGAAGCATGCCGGACTTACCTGCACCCTGTTATCTGAAGAATATGGCAGTGATATCTCGAAGGTCTTCCCCGCGTATGCCGTGGCGTGTCTGGTAAACGATATCTGATCAGCCTACCATGCCTTCGACGGCCCTACCATGCATTCGGCGACCACATTATGCCTTCGACGGCCACACTATGCCTTCGGCGACCACACTATTTCTTCGACGAGCCTACCATGCTTTCAACGGCTTCCATATCCACATGTGCCAGGAAGTGCTCTGCCAGTTGGTGGTAGGGGTCTGTGTATGTGATCCTGTCTTTGATGCTGCTGTACTTGAGTCCGCGCTTGGCATAGAGATACTCCAGGAATGCATCCCTCAAGTTCTCATTCTCGAATAGGCCGTGCATGTATGTGCCCCACACTAATCCGGTCACATCGACACAACCGTCATCATCAAAGGCCGGTGTATTACTATGTAGTCTTGACATGCCCATATGTATCTCGTAACCGTCTACTTGCTGTTCGTTGATCCTGCCCAGGATGGGGCCGTTACCTGTTACGGTTTTTTTTGTCCGGATAGTTTGTTTTTCATATTTTGAAAAATCCGTGGAAATATCAAGCAGCCCAAGTCCGTCCACACTGGCTGCACTCCCACCGCTCCCCTCGATTCCGCTATCAGTAATGGTCTTGCCCATCATCTGGTAGCCGCCGCATATCCCGATAACCGGAATACCAGCATGTGCAAGTTCAAGAATACGGATATCTGTGCCGCTGTCCTGCAGTACTTTCAGGTCATCAATGGTGTTCTTGGTACCAGGTAATATCAGTGCATCAGGCTGGCCAAGGTCGCGTCCCGGCTCAACGTACCTTATGTTCGATAATTGCTCCAGGGGCTCAAAGTCTGTGAAATTTGATATCCTTGCCAACCTTATGACTGCAATATCCACAAGGCCGTTATCTTTGTTGGATAACTGTTTCTTGTCTTCGATCGAGACTGAATCCTCTGAGGGAATGGATAGTTCGGTATATGGTATGACACCCAGAACGGGTACACCGGTCAGTTTTTCCAGTTCCCTGAGGCCAGGTTCCAGTATTGCGGGGTCGCCCCTGAATTTATTGATAATAATGCCCCTGACCAGCGGTGCGATGTCGTCGGGTAGTAGTTTCATGGTGCCGTAGATGCTGGCGAACACACCGCCCCGCTCGATGTCACCAACAAGGATGATGGGAGGATTAAGCAGCCTGGCAGTGCCGATATTGACCACGTCCCTGTGGTATAAGTTGATCTCGGCGGCACCCCCTGCCCCTTCGATCACAATGATATCATGCTGTTTGGCCAGACTACTGTATGCGCGCTCGACAACCGTCATCATGTCTTCAATGGATTCGTAATAGTCACCGGCTGTACGGTCTGCATACGGCCTGCCCATTATAATGACCTGGGACTGGCGGTCGCCTTTGGGTTTTAGCAGAATGGGGTTCATGTCTGCTGTGGGTGGGATGCCGCATGCTTTTGCCTGTATGGCCTGGGCTATACCTATCTCATCACCGTCGTCTGTTATCCAGGAATTGAGGCTCATGTTCTGGGCCTTGAAGGGTGCCACATTAAAGCCCTGTTCGGCAATGATACGGCAAAGGGCTGTGACTACTATGCTCTTGCCAACATGTGAGCCTGTTCCCAGTACCATCAGGGGTTTTGCAGGGTGGTTCATTGTATCGAGTCCGGTGTTAGTTGATGACTATGTCGTATCCCCTTCAAATTAAATGGTAATTGATCATAGTGCTCGGAATTTTGAGACACAGATTACACTGATTACACAGATTGATAGTAGTTGTGAAAATCAGTGTAATCTGTGAAATCTGTGTCTACATTAATCTTGCATTTGACCATACTTTTTGAAGTGGATACGCTATGTCTATCCTGAAGGTCAAGAAAATGTTCACTTCGTTCGCATTTTCTAAGCCTACGGGAAAGTATATACTTTCCTATAGGTTGAAAAACATATTGAATTATATACAGCAAGGAAATCATTGCTGCTGCAAGGATTTCCTAAATCATATAAAATTCTACTTAAAGTACAATAAAAAAAATATTGCACATATTATATGTGCAACCCATTGATGATTATTTTTGAACTGCTTTTTCAGAACGCTTGAACCGTCTGCGTTTTGTGCCTGCTGAATTGTACCGCTGTGCAGGACCCGGGCGCTTATATTCCAGATTGCTTTTTTCGACCAGTCTGACTTTTCCCTTTCTGCCCTTAATTCTGCCCCATTCGATTGAACCGGTTTTACCCATTTTTTATCCTCCGATCTTCAATAGTATGATAAATTAATAATATTCATCTTGATTTGGTCGTCCAACATTGGACCGGATATGCTTATAATTATCGGTGGCTCATTATTTCATTTCCACTACCTTAAAGGACATATCCCTTATGCATTCACCATCCGGTTCGCCCGCAATTTTCAGGATCTTGTATTTTCGTCCGGGTACCGGACCGGGACGCTGGCATATTTCAAACATCTCGCAATCCTTCTCATTGCATTTAACAGGTTCATACGTGATAGTCGAACCTTCGTAAGCCTTACTGCTCTCGATAAATACCTTCCAGGGTACCTCAACCACATCCACGGCCTGCACACCGCCATCGTGTATTGAACAATCAAGGGGTGCTGCATTCCTGATACCAACTATCTTATAATGGCCTCCTTCATCCAGGTTCATACATGTGCTCTTGAGATTACATCCATTACAATCCCTGCTTTTACCTTTGAATATGAATTCTACATCTGGTTTTGCCATTCTTACGCCAATAAGTGTCACAATAGTATCTTCATTCATCCTTCATTCTCCTGTTTTGCTTTAATTGTCCTCACTAAGTAATAATGTATTAAAGTATTTCGTAAATAACCGGATATTATTCTACAACCCCTGTGATCTTTGCAAGCCTTCTTGCTGCCCCTTCTGTCAATCCCGTACTAAGTATGGTGTATCGTTCTGGCCTGATAGTATGGGCTTTCATTAAGGCCTCTATAATATGTTCGGGGTCGATACCAAGTTCTTCTGCATTAGTTGGTGCACCTATGGTCTTTAATGTACGACTGATCCCCTGCCAGTCGCCGCCGTGCAGGTACATCATCATTATACAACCCACGCCGCACTGTTCCCCGTGCAGTGCAGGCTTCAAAGCTACCTGGTTTAGTGCATGACTGAACTTATGCTCAGAACCGCTGGCCGGCCGGGACGATCCTGCAATACTCATAGCAACACCGCTTGCCACCAGAGCCTTGACTACAGTTCGTGCGGATTCAGGCAGGCCTGGCCTGATCGATTCGGCTGAGTCCATCATGATCTTTGCTGTCATCATGGACAGGTGTGAAGCATACTCACTGATCATTACATTCTTGAGACGGTGTGCCAGTTCCCAATCCCTGACCGCAGTGCATTTGGAAATAATGTCACCGCAGCCTGCAGCCAGGAGCCTGAAAGGTGCGTCTGCTATTATCTGTGTATCTGCCACCACTGCCACTGGAGGTTCTGCCTCCACCGATACTGTCTGCCCATTTTGGGTTATCGATGCTCTTGAGGATACGATGCCATCATGTGAAGCCGCAGTAGGAACGCTGACAAATTGGTTTGATGTCTTTTCCGATGCCAGTTTGGCAATATCAATAGTCTTGCCACCGCCCACACCCAATAAAAAAACACCGGTATTGTCATCGATCTCAGATATGAGCTGCTCTACTTTTTCCACTTCATCCATCTCGGGTTTATCCACAATTACCGAATGGACATCACATCCGTTATCCTCCAGCACCTGAGCAACAGCACTGCCAGCTTTGTTGATCGTAGTAGGTCCGCTGACAATTAACGCATTCCCATTAAGCTTAAGAGCGTTGCAAACATTACCGATATCATTGATCACTCCGTTGCCTACAACCACATTTCTGGGTAGCAGCATCCATCTTGATTTAAAATTATCAGAATTTGATTCGTTCATATGATACATACCATATAATATCGTAAGAGGTTATAAAACATGGGGACTGCCGAGGGCATACAGGATTTTATCTACAAATATTATATCTATCCTATCATTTCTGATATAGGCTACAACCCTGTGAACACAATAACATGGGCGATATTACTGGGCTTGTGTTTATTCGGCGTGCTAAAACTACTTGAAAAAATGGATGTAAGAGCGGACTGGGAATTTACCAGGGTCATCATCCCGTACGTCATCGCCGGCTCAACCTTAAGGGTAATTGAGGATGCCGAACTGTTCGAGCCACCAATTAAATACCTGTTCATTACCCCGCCTATCTATTTACTAATGTTTGCGATAACTGTCCTGCTGCTGTTTTTCTCTATCAGGCTGCAAAGGTCAGGATATGTGAATGACTGGAAAAAAGCCTTTGCAGCCGCTGGCATATTGTGGTCACTGATCAACGTGGGAATACTGTTATCGGCAGAACGTATCGTAAATCCCGTACACTTCACTGCTATCGTCCTTCTTGGTACCGGGCTGACGGCAGTAATATACCTTCTGGCCAGGAACAGAGGTTATTCTATGTTCACACAACGCATCAATATCAGCATCTTATGTGCGCACCTGCTGGATGCATCATCCACTTTTGTTGGTGTGGATTATCTGGGATATTATGAAAAACACGTTGTACCCACCTTCATGATCGATCTGACAGGGACAGCTGCAATCATGATCCCGCTAAAGCTTATTATATTCATTCCGGTAATATTCATGCTTGATACCCAGTTCGATGAGGACGATGATTCCAGGCGGCTCAGGGACCTGATGAAACTGACCATCATTGTACTGGGCCTGGCACCTGCCACACGTAACTCTGTTAGGATGGTACTCGGGATATGAACCAAAACGAACAGTACTATTATGTCGAAAGGAAAGGTTTTACCACTGAGGCAAAGGCATACCTGACACCACTGCGCCCCTACCTTCTTGTAATTATTACTTTGTTCCTGCTTGCAACGGCAGCGGGATATGTATCAGCGTATTTTAACCCTGATATCATTGACGAACTAATGGGACAATTCGAAGAAACATACGGCTGGATCGCAGAAGAATCACCCATAATGATCATGCTGTTCATTTTCGCAAACAATACATTGAACAGTTTTATTGCTATGCTGCTTGGTACATTTTTCGGCATCTGGCCCGTCATCTTCATTCTGGTCAATGGTTATTTCATTGGTGTGGTGGTCTTCAGTTCAGTACAGGAGTATGGCATACTTGTGGTACTGTTCGCCTTGTTGCCACATGGTATCATTGAACTACCCGCGATATTTATCAGTGCCAGTATGGGCCTGAGACTTGGGGTTCTTGCATTTCAGAAAATATTCAGGATAAAAGAAGAAGAGATCAGGTTTAAATATGAACTGTTCAGTGCCATCAGGTTCTTTGTCACGGTAATCGTCCCGTTATTGTTCATTGCAGCTATTATCGAGACCTTTATCACGTCAACCATACTTTATATATTGACTTCCTGAGGCTGTCCTTTATAGAAGGGTTCACGATTTTTCATTGCTTGATAGAACAAAGCTTCAAGCTCACTGTCACTGGCATGGCTTACATCCACAAGGTTGTCATTTCTAAGCAGGCAGGGTTTTAGTTTACCGTCGCATGTCACCCTTAACCGGTTGCAGTTGGCACAGAACACTGAATTATCAATAGGCTTGACAAGTTCGATCTCTACTCCATCCACCATGTATTTCTTCCGGCGGTGCATCTTGCGCTCGATCACGGATGTTGCCCTGGATTCAAGTTCTTTTTTGATAATATCCATTTCCATAAGCAATCCTTCATTGCCAAAGTCCATGGGTTCTATTATCTGCAGGATCACGTTCCCGTCGAATTTTTTTATAAAAGATATCATGTCATTAAGTTCACCGGAATTGACACCTTCCAGCATCACCATATTCAGCTTGATCGGGGTCAACCCTGCATCCACTGCAGCATGTACACCATCAAGCACCTGCTGATGGATGTTACTGCTGCACCGACATATTCCGGCATAGGTATCGGGGTTAAGTGTATCAAGGCTGATATTAACCCTGTCAAGTCCGGCTGCCTTAAGCCCTTCGGCTCTTTTGGATAACAGCACACCGTTTGTTGTGGCAGAAACATTTTTAAGTTTGGGAAGCCCTGCCAGCATTTTCTCGAAATCTGTCCTGACCAATGGCTCACCTCCTGAGAACTTCACTTTTCTTACACCCAGGCTGGCTGCCTTATTGATGATCCTGATAATAAGCTCCACACTCATGTCTGCCTCATGGCCGCTCTGCCCTTCGTTGTGGCAGTAGAAACAATTAAGATTGCATTTACTTGTTATTGATACGCGCAAGCTTGTTATTTTGCGGCCGTATGAGTCTATGAGTATATGGGATTCCATTTAATCTGGTTAATTGGAAATGAATATGTTAAATGTATTGATTTAAAGGTCTGGATTGTATCCACTTCAAAAAATATGGCCAAATGCAATATTTATGTAGACACAGATTTCACAGATTACACTGATTTTTACAAGCACTATCAATCTGTGTAATCAGTGTAATCTGTGTCTCAAAGTTCCGAGCACTATGATCAATTACCATTTAATTTGAAGGGGATACTATGGATTTACTGTGAAAATTATGATAACAGGCGTACGGGATTATCGGGAGTTATTAAATAATCGATATGATTAGAATCAATATATTCAAAATATAACTTATTCGATATATTATAGGGCAACATTCATACTGTTTTAAGTATTTTTAAATCTAATATTATTAATTATTACAAATAGTTTTAAATGTAGGTTGGTCAATAGAGTGGTTGATCAAAAATGGATACATTTGAAATAATATCAAAGATTTATGAAATGAGAGATGAATCCATTGCAGAAGGGATAACCTCCCAGGATGCAATGGTATTTGCAGAACAGAATGTAGCAGAGAATTACCATATTTCCTATAATAGCTTGAAGAAATTGATAGGGAATTAGAAAAATAGGGTATCAAACCCTTATTTTATTTTTTTTACAGTATATTATGTGTAACTTGATTCTATAGTTTGAAGTGCAGTTTCCGGATTTTCTTTCGAGATGTAATCGTAAATGTCATGAAGCTATTGTTCGGCTTCGTGGGTCCAGTTCAATTCGACCATGAACGAATACGACGCCCAATCTCTTTATTGGAAATTGTCCTGCCTTGTTTGGAATCAGCAAGTCCATGTTCGATCATCCTATGGAAGGTCAACTCCTTAAGGATTTCATCGTATGAACTATCATTTGGCTGATTGTGTATGATATGGATCATCTGTTCTTTTACTGAAGCCATGATAATTTCTTATGCTTTACAGCAATTTCTATTTTGTGGTTCGGGGGTACACGACCGAGATCGTGGTGCAGTATGTCCGGGGGACCGCAATCGCAGCAGGCATGTTGTTTGTCACGGAGCTGATGGCATTCATGCTGGATGCACAAAAGGACCTGCCCGGGTGGGAATGTTCTATTGCTGTACCGGCAGTGACGGCATGATACGGGGCTGTCCCGGCCCGCTGGTGAGGTATGATGTGGTTGTTGAACCGCTTTTTACGTTACAGCCTGTATTGTATCAGGAGAGCATTCGTCCTAGACCTGGGGGTGGGGCATGGGCGCACCGCTGGTTGGAAATGCCGAATAACAGGCTCTGTCTGGTAATGTGGGGATGATTTTGCAAGACGGCCATTAAACTTAAATGTCAACAGCCCTTATGAAATTAAACAATTAAAAATAAAATATGGTGGGATAAAATAAGTTACTTATTCTATATATGTCAATTCTAAAGAGATGTATTATTATGGGGTTTAAAAAAATTCAAACTCAAACAGAGAAACCGACTGACCCTGAATCACTATTTCGAGATTTGCCTATTACTGATCCTAATATACAGAATTTATGGTCACATCAGGCAGATATTCTTAGAGAATATAATAAAAAAAATATTAAATCTGCGGATATAGCTTTAGAGTTACCAACTGGTACCGGAAAGACACTTGTTGGACTTTTAATTGGTGAATTCAGAAGACGAGCTTTTGATGAAAGAATCTTATATTTGTGTCCCACCAAACAATTAGCTTATCAAGTTCAAAAACAAGCATCTAAATATGGAATAAACTCTCATGCCTTAGTAGGAAGCCAATCACAATACCCCATATCTGATTATAATGAATATGTATCTGGTAAAGCGATTGCAATTACAACCTATAGTGGTTTATTTAACACCAATCCAAAATTAAATGATGCAAACGTTATAATCTTAGATGATGCCCATGCAGGCGAGAATTATATTGTTTCTTTGTGGTCTGTAGAAATTGGGAGATTTGAGAATAAAGAACTTTTTTTGAAAATAATCAGTTTATTTGAAGATAAATTATCAAGTTATTTCTTTGAATCTCTTTTGGATGATTATAGTAAACATAAAAATGTGTTGGATATGATCCCCGCTCCTACCTTTTGGGAGCGTTTAGATAACCTAAGATCACTTATAGATGCGAATCTCGATAATTCATTTTCATATTCATGGGGTGTTATTCAAGAAAATCTAGAAGCTTGTAATATATTCCTTTCATGGCATAAAATTTTAATTCGTCCGTGGATTCCCCCAACTCGTACCCATCAATCTTTTTCATATGCAACTCAGAGAATTTATATGTCTGCAACTTTGGGCGCTGGTGGTGAACTTGAGAGGATAATCGGAATCCCTAAAATAGATCGATTACCAGTTCCCGCTGGATGGGATAAGCAAGGTTCAGGAAGACGATTCTTTATTTTTCCAAATCAATCTTTTGCTCCCAAAGATTATACACCGTGGGTTATTGATAGGATTTGTAATCAAAATCGAACTCTTGTTTTATGTCCAGATAATAAAAGTGCTGAAATAATGGAAGAGAATATAAAAAAGTTATGCAATGACATTACTATAATGAAATCAGTTGATATTGAGAATTCTCTTGAGCCATTTAAATCTCAAAGCAATGCCACACTTATTCTAACTAACAGATACGATGGAATTGATTTACCTGATGATTCATGTCGACAATTGATTATTGCTGGTAATCCTGATGCTATTAACCTACAAGAGAAATTTCTTTTGCAACGGCTTGGAATTTTTTCACTACTCAAAGATAGAATAATTACACGATTTACCCAAGCAACTGGACGGTGCACGCGTGGGATTAGAGACTATTCATTAGTCATTCTTGTTGGGGCAACTCTTCATAACTTTTGCCTTAAAAATGAAAATATTGGAGTTATGCATCCCGAATTACAGGCAGAATTAAAATTTGGTTTAGACAATTCGAACGTAAGTAGTGTTGATAAACTCTCAGAGTTATGCGAATTGTTTTTCGAACAAGGAGATGACTGGAAAGAACAAGATCAGTATATTAAAACCCTTAGGCAGAGTAGTATTGTTTCAATAGATAAACGATCGGAAACATTAATGAAAATCGTAAAAGACGAAGTTGATTTTCAATATAATTCCTGGAAAGGAGATTATCGTAATGCTCTGAAGTCAGCACAAAGTGTTGTTGACAAGTTATCTGGAAATGATTTTAAAGGCTATCGTGGTTTATGGTATTATTTTGTGGGTTGCAGTGCTTGGAAGTTATCGCATTCAGTTCCAGACGATGGTTTTGAAAAAATAGCAAAGGATTATTTTGATAGAGCAATGAGCTGTTTTGATACAAGCAGTTGGTTCTCTGATGTGACTTTTCCCTCTGAAATATGTATAATTAAAGATGATTTTAATACTGTAAACATTATTTGTGCCGAGCATATTCAAAAAAATATCATCAATTTTGGTGTTACGGGGAAGAATTTCGAAGAAAGAATGAATGGAATTAGAGATTTCATTTACGATGATACTCCAAGTAAATTTGAAGAGGGTCTAAAGCAACTTGGTTATCTCTTAGGTTTTGAATCCGACCACCCAGACGATCAGGCTGCTCCAGATAGTATTTGGAGGATAGCTAATTCGTTATTAATTATATTTGAAGCAAAAAGTGACCAAAAAGGGGATCATGGTATTCCAGTGGATACTTGTAGAGAATCAGATGGTCACTATAAATGGACGAAATCTAAAATATCAGCATTTGATGAAATAAGCAAGAAATATGTTGTCATCACTTCCCAAAGAACAAAAATTGATAAACAGGCTTTACCTTTTACTAATAACCTTTATTTTATTCATATTAGCCGTGTTAGGGAGATTTTCGAAAATATATCCGGTGTTTATAGAAGAGTTCGAGGTCAATTTACAGCATATGACGAAGATGAGATTAAATCTAAGATTCTAGAAGAGTTGGCTCAAAAAAAGTTAGATCCAAAGAGTCTAATATTAGAGATTGAAAATGCTCCGCTTAATAAATTGCCCCAAATCTAATAAATCCCAGCACTCTTGAGAATTCCCACATCACCCCGCCAGCACATGATGCACAACAGCCTCCATCAACTTCCCGCCCTCGGTCTGCGCCTGAGCCAGCCCGGCCTCCAGTTCATCGCAGAGGGCCATGAGCTGGTCGACTTTGGAGAGGACAGGGCGGTTTGTTCTATTTGGTAATGCAACCGAGTCCTTTGAGGCATTGAAGATATCCCACACACCAATTCCCAGCCTGTCGTAATCCCTTATGATGTCCCGTAGATTGGCTCATGTGCCGGCACAGGAGAGCAGCTTCAAATCCCGGCCCTCTTTTTTGATTAAGTTGATGGTATGGAACTTGCGCTAGGGCCAGGTCTTAATTTAGCCCCCTTTGGCATTTATCAGTTCTTCCGGCTCGGAAGTCACATCATGCACTTATTTTAAATTTAATGTAGATGATCCGATGTCATTTCCACTCCTACGATACACTATAAGTACTATAGTGACTATAGTATGACATAATATGAGTGCTACAACCACAATTCAATTAAAGACAAACACGCGTGACGCCTTACGTAAAATTGGACATATGGGTGATGACTATAACACGGTCATTGAAAATCTGATTATTGAACACAATCGTAATAGCCTTGTAGAACATGGCAAACAAGTTGTTGAAGAGCGCAAAAATGATTTTGTCAATATAGATGACCTTTGATGTATTGGTTCTTCCAGACCTTTTTAAGAACCTTCCGCCTACATTTAGGGATAACATTAAGGTAGCAATTAAAGAGTTGAATGACCCTTTCCCAGGCACTGGAAAAGGTGAGAAAAAGGAGATTAAAGGTGCCAATGATGTTGCATATCGTTTAAGAGTAGGACGTTTTCGTATATTCTATCGAATAGATAAGGAAAAACGCACCGTTTACGTATTTGACATTCTTACAGCAGAACAGGCACATAAAAAATATGGCCGGTTGTGACTTCAACTCAATGATTCAATTTCACGTTTTTCTTTAACATTGTGGGGGCAACATCAGTATTAAAGGATATATTTTTCAAACATGGAAATCACAATGCCTGAATTAATAGACAGGATGTACATGATTGGCAGGATACGAGTGATTCGCAGCATCCTGTAAATCCTGTTCATCCCATCGAATGTTTACCTACACGATGTCGGGGAGATCATTATTTTTGCCCCTACCTGCGTTGATCAGTTCTTCCGGCTCGGTTGCAATATCTACCAGGATCGCCACCTCATCAACGAAGGCATCTCTGATATCTAAAGTAAGGAGCGGGCCCAGGCATCAGTGCAGGAGGAGGGGCGTGCAAGTGGATGTAAGATGGTGCATAGGTCTAGGGGTAACTCACCGCGAAGGGAGCAAAGGATGCAAAGGCACTGTTGCCTTAACTTCGCGTCCTTTGCGGCACAATATTACTTAATTTTTATATTTTTACAGCCATGGCGGCACTCCACCGGCACAACAACTGAAATTAACTTCCCACCACTGTTGTCCCATTCACCTGCACCTCACTCCGCCAGCACATGATGCACAACAGCCTCCATCAATTTCCTGCCATCGGTCTGCGCCCGTGCCAACTCCGCCTCCAGTTCGTCGCAGATAGCCATGAGCTGGTCTAGTTTGGAGAAGATGGGGGTTTTTGTTCCCTATTGGTAATGAAATTATGATAATGCTTCAAAAATATATAGGTAATTATTGGCATGCAGCGATAAAGTCAAAAAAGAATGACCCGAAATTATAATTGATCCTGACGAAAGATATATAATTAGTGCTGCTTGAAGGATAAGGAAGGGAGGGGTGTTTAAGTTGTACAATAAAGAAATGAATCGAATAATGGAAAAGGTAATAGAATATATTTTAACATTAAAGAAAAATGGCTTAATGGATGAATATTCAGACAATCATATTTTAATCAAAGCAATGAGGGGTGAATTCGATTATTTTGATAAATATCCACATTTAGGACAAGTAGGTATTTCAAACAAAAGTGAAAGGGATTTAGCAACAACATTTTTAATGAACTTTTCACCAAAATTACAATATATCTCTCGTATTTTTAACGAT